>JAEEGK010011139.1_pt1 | contig 20600 bp, 9 predicted proteins | sample 8958771 | NCBI WGS metagenome assembly JAEEGK01 (sample SAMN16246547, study PRJNA631951) | gut metagenome | biome: gut microbiome; feature: rumen; material: SC-attached | host: Bos | place: Iran: Karaj | collected 2018-10
TATAATAAAACAAATAGGTTTCAAAATTAAAAGTACTGTTTTAAATTTTTTAAAAGAATGTAAAGATAATGAAAGAGAAAGTATTTTAAAATCTTATTTAAAAATATTATTATTACATGAATTAATACATTTATTAAAATTCTACCCAGTTAATAATAAATATCCTGAAATTACACCAATTACTCCTAGAGGGAAGGAAAACGGACAATTATTTATTTATTATTTATTTGGACAACCAATAATATATAAAATTAATTATTCACAATCAAAAAAAATAAATGATATATTAAATTGGGATAATACTGAATATTTAAAAAAAATATTTGAAAGCACAAATGATTTATTAGACAATAAAAATATAGAAGGAGAAGTAAATTTATTAATTACATATAAAGAAAATGATAATAATAATAAAAAAATTAAAAGATCTGATGATTTTTGTTTATGGGAAATATTATATTAAAATATTAAATGAAAAAATTTTAAGGAATATTTTTAGTTATATTAAAAAAAAATTTGTTTTTTGTTTGTTTTTTTTTTCTAATATAAAATAATATTAATAATAATTAAATTATAAAATTTTATTATTCTTAAATCTAATTATTATTTCACTTATTATTCTATATGGAATAGTCTTCTAAATAATAATATAAAGACAAAATTTTAATATTTAATATACAAAATTTAGAAAATCAAAATATATTTTATCAATAGTTAACTTAAAAATACCAATATTCAATTAAAATGAGTAAAATAAAATAAAAGTTTTTGAAAATAAAAATTTATAATAATTGAAAGAATAATAAAAAAATTATTTAAATATCATTTAAATCACTATAATAATATAAGAAAATTTAAAATTAAATATCAAAAAATAATATAATCTAAATAAAAAAAAAATGAATAATGAAGACTTATCAAAAAACCAAAAGTCTCCAGAACCAAATTCCTTAAATTCCCAAAAAACTTCAAACATAAACACATCCTCAGGAACATATAACATAACAGCAAACATATTAGAAGAATTAATGTCTTTTTACAAAGAAAGAGGTTCAGATTACAGAGATTTAAAGCAAATAGAAAAATTAGGAGGAATAGATGGAATTCTCGAAAAATTAAAAACAAATTCAAAAACTGGAATTTCATCAGATTTAAATAGATTAAATGATTTTGGTTCAAATAAAGTTTTCGTAGAACCAGTTCCTCCATTTTGTTCTTATGTTTGGGAAGCACTTGAAGATTTAATGATAAGAATTTTAATCATAGCTGCAATAGTTCAAATAGTATTAGGAGCAACATTAGGTGAAGATCCTTCAAAAGATTGGGTTGATGGTTTAAGTATTGTAATTGCAGTTTTAGTAGTTACTTTAGTTGGTTCTATTACAAATTGGAAAAAAGAAAATAAATTTCATGAATTAAATGATATTCAAAATGAAGGAACTAAATATAAAGTTATTAGAAATGGTAATCCTAATGATATTTCTAGTGATGATTTATTAGTTGGTGATTTAGTTTTTATTATGGTTGGTGATATTTTACCTGCTGATTTATTATTAGTTGATGGTAATGGTATTAAAATGGATGAAAGTGCTTTAACTGGTGAAAGTGATGCACTTAAAAAGGAAGTTTATGATAAATGTATTGAATCATTAAAAAATATTAAAAATAGTAAACCACCATCTCCTTTAATGTTATCTGGTACTAATTGTATTGAAGGTACTGGAAGTGCTATTGTAATTGCTGTTGGTGATCATAGTCAAAAAGGTATTATTAGAAGAACTGTTGATAATGCACAAGAAAATGCTAAAACACCACTTGAAGAAAAATTAGAAGATATTGCTGAAAAAATTGGTTATTTTGGTATGGCTGCTGGAATAATTACATTAGTTGCTTTATTTATTAGATTTGGTGTTAGTTATGTTAGTGATATGAAAGAATATAAAAAATCTTCTTTTGAACAAGCTTTATATAGTTCTTATCTTACTTTTAATCCAACTAAAAAAAATGATGATGATTTTATGTCTACTGTTAATGCTGTTTTAACTAATCCTAAAAAAAATGTTACTGGACAAATTTTAGATATTATTATGTTATGTGTTTCTATTATTGTTGTTGCTATTCCTGAAGGATTACCACTTGCTGTTACTTTAAGTTTAGCTTTTTCTATTAAAAAATTAATGGATCAACAAAATTTAGTTAGAAAAATGCATGCTTGTGAAACTATGGGAGGTGCTAATTTTATTTGTACTGATAAAACTGGGACTTTAACTAAAAATGAAATGAATGTTTTTAAAGTTTTAACAGCTACTCATGAAATTACTTTAAAAGAAACTATTGATGTTGAACATTCTCAAAATTTATATGAAAAATCAAATGTTAATCATGAACAATTGAAATTAAGAGAAGATTATACTGAATATTTTAATAATGAATATTATTGGAATGTATTAAAATCTTCAATTGCTCTTAATGTTGATGGTGCTATTAAACATTTAGAACAACCTAATATAAATGGTGATATGGAAGAATGTGAAACTAAAAATAAAACTGATAATGCTTTTATTGACTTTTTATATAGATTTAAATCACCGATTAGTATTGAAAGAAATAAATATCAAAGCGATAAAAAATATTATAAACAAATACCATTTGATTCAAAAAGAAAAAGAATGACAACTTTTGTCGAAAATGATGAATTTAAAACAAAATATCGTTTATTTACAAAAGGAGGAGCAGAAAATGTAAAAAATATATGTACTTATTATTTAGATCCAGAAACAGGAGAAGAAAAAAAAATAGAACAAGCAGAATTAGATTTAATAAAAACAACAATAGAAAACTTCAACAAGCAAATGTTACGTTCATTATACATATGTTATAAAGATATATCAAAAGAAGAATATGAGAATGCAGAAACATATAAAAATGAAGATGGTAAATTTATAGATCAATATGATTTAGTATTTGTAGCAGTTGTAGGAATAAGAGACTCATTAAGAAATGGAGTAAAAGAAGCAGTATTAAAATGTCAAAAAGCAAGTGTAACTGTTATAATGGTAACAGGAGATAATATAGTAACAGCAACAGCAATAGCAAAAGATTGTCATATATTAGGAGATGATGTTGATTTAGAACATTTTACAGCAAATGATATAGAAAATGAACCTGAATTAACTAATATTCCTAGTAAAAGAGATGCTCATATAAATGAAGTTTTACATAATAAACCAAAAGCAATTACTGGAAATACATTTTATACTGCAATTGGTGGTTTAATATGTAATACTTGTAGTAAAGAAACTAATTTATGTAAATGTCCAAAAACAAAAGCAGAAGCAGAACAAATTGCAAAAAATAATAATCAAGAAATTCAAGAAATAAAATGTGATACTATTAAAAATAAAGAAAGATTTATTGAATTAACTAAAAATTTAAGAGTAATGGCAAGATCACAACCAATACATAAATATGCTTTAGTACTTGGTTTAAGAGAATTAGATAAAATTGTAGCTGTTACTGGTGATGGAACTAATGATGCACCTGCTTTAAGTAAAAGTAATGTTGGTTTTGCAATGTTTGCAGGTACTGATATTGCAAAAGAAGCAAGTGATATTATTATAATGGATAATAATTTTTCATCTTTAGTAGTTGCTATAATTTATGGTAGAAATATTTATGATAATATAAGAAAATTTCTACAATTTCAATTAAGTGTAAATTTCTGTGCTTGTTTACTTGTTTTTATTTGTGCTTGTATTGGTAATGAAAGTCCTTTATCTACAATACAAATGTTATGGATTAATTTAATAATGGATTCTTTAGGTTCATTAGCTTTAGCAACTGAACCACCATATGATGAATTATTAGATAGAAAACCAACAAGAAAAGATGAAAGTATTATAAATGGTAAAATGTGGAAACATATAATAGGACAATCATTAGTTCAATTAGGTTTATTATTATTTTTATATTTACATGCACCTCATTTTATAAGAGAATATGATATAGTTCGTTTAGCAGAAAATAAAATAATTAAACATTGTTATGGTAAAATGCCAGGTAATATAAAACCTGTAAATAATATAATTTATGGAACTAAAATTTATTGGAAAAGTAAAGATAAATTAAAACATGGAATGGATGAAATGGATTGTGGAAATTATGCAGAAAAACAAGATATGGCAGTTGCTTATGAAGAATTTATGAATGTTAATGGAAATTCTACTCATATGACAATTGTTTTTAATGTATTTGTTATATATACTTTATTTAATCAATTTAATTGTAGAGTTATTGATGATTCTTTTAATATTTTAGTAAGAATGAATAATAATTTATTCTTTCCTTTTATTGCTTTTATGGAATTAGCTTTACAAGTTCTTTTAATTCATTTTGGAAAAGAAGCTTTTAAAGTTACTGAAAGAGGAATTCATCCTAAACAATGGGGAATTTGTATTGGATTTTCTGCTATTACATTCTTTTTGTCTTTTCTATTAAAATTTTTACCAGTTGATGATGGAATACAAGGTTTTATTGAGAATTCTGGCAAAGGAAATAAAATTGGAAATATTGATGATTTAGAAAAGAATAATTCTAGTGCTAAATTATTTGATAATAATTTAGATAAGAAAAATTTAGGTAGTGATAAAATTAATAAAAATGCAACTACTAAGTCTTCTTTACAGAAAAAACAAAGTTTTAGTCGAGGAGGTACTATGAGACATAGGAAAAGTGATGCAAATTTTACTAATAATTAATTTCATTTTTTTTTTGCTTATTTTTTTAAAATTTGTTAATAGATATAAAATATTGTAAATATAAAATATTCTATAGAGAAATAATTTAATTTTTTATATTCATTGAAAAATTTTAAATGAAAACTTTTTAAAATAAATAATTTATATAGAAAAAAAATTATTAAAATATTATTTAACTTACTTAATTAATTAAATATTATGTATAAAAAAAAATTAACTTAAGTTCTTAATTATAAAAAAATAAAAATTATTTTTTCAATATATTTATCTAATATTAAAATTTACATTTTAAATGATAATCCTAAAAGTTTTATTTATAATATCATTATTTTCTCAGAATGTGTTGTCATCAAATCAAGTAAATCAAGTTAAATCACATTCTAAAATCAATAAAATAAAATATAATCCAAGAAATACAATAAGAAATAAAACGGAAATTGAAATAATAAGAAAAGGTCTCATAATTGATAATGTATTCTCTCCATTTATAGAAGATAAAAAAGAAAAAGAAAAAAAAGAAGAAACTTTAAAAAAATCATTTAGAAAATTAACATCTCAACAAGAATTTAAAGACATTGGATTTTTAAATATTCCACAAGATGATTTCACAAAATTGACAAATACATACAGATATATTTTATCACATTTAAAAAAATATAAAAGTCAATTTATATTATATCCATATAAATTCACATATGAAAAAAATTCAGAACAATTGACAACAAATAATGGAGGAGTCTTCTCATTAATTCAAACAGATTTTCCAAAAGAAAATTCAAATGATTTTTTTAAATATATAAAAGAGATATCTTCTGTAAACATTTCAAAAGCAAAAGCTTTATATGATATTAATATAGCAATTTTGGATTTAGAATATCAAATTGAAGAAGTTAAAACAAATTTATTTTATGAATCTGAACAATATTGTGCTTATCTTGTTCAAAAATTAGATAAAGTTCCTTATTGTTTATATAGTATTGAAGAATTTGAAAATTATCAAAAAAATTATACTACAAAAGGTGCTGTTGTATTATTTAATGATATTGAATTATTAAAAAGTAATTCTTTATATGATGAAAGTTCAAATGTTAATAAATTTGATTTATTAATTATTCCTGATCATGTTTTTGGTGTTGATTCAATTATAACTGATAAATTTAAAGAAGAAGGAATTGCAAAAATTAAACAATTTATTGAAAATGGTGGAAATATTATTGCTTCTGGAAAATCTGGTTATTTATTAGAAAAATGGGGAATTGATTCTCCTAATTATAATACTGAAAAATATTTAACTTCAATTAAAGAAAAATATGCAGTTAATGTTAAAGGATGTAGTAATTCAAATGATAATTTACCAAATGATGTAAATGATAATTTTTTAAAACAATTTATTTGTATGGGTGTTACTGAAACTTCTTTTGTATCAAGTAGTTATTTAATTACTGATGTTAATGAATTTGAAGTTTTATTAACAATTGATAAAAATAGTGAAGGATTGAAATATAAAAAAGATGGTATTGAAGAAAATTTAAATGAAAATGAAAATGACTTTCCTTTTATTTTAACAAAACAAACAGTAAATAATGGTAGAATTTGGATTGTAAATGGTCAAGCTTTATTATCTTCAGATTATTCTTCTGTTATTATGAATATTTTATTTTATTCAATGTCAAAAAATTTAATATTTGATTATTATTTTAAAATTGGAGATGATAATGAAGATTTACCAATTCCAGGAGGAGAAGAAGGTGTTCAATTAAAATCATTTTTTAAAGTATATAATGTTTTCATAAATCAAATAACTGATCTTAAAATTGATATATTTATACCAGAGAAAGTAGAATTTCATGATCCCCCATCACCATGTAGTTTATCTAATAATTACCAAGGTGTAATTCCTGAAATGAATACACTTCAATATTTATCATGTAATATAGGTACATTAGATCAATTAAGTAAATTAGATTTAGATTTTAACATTGAAATTACAGATGCTGTTGTAACTCAAAAAAAAACATTCCCATTAATTTATCCAATAGTCTCTTATAAAGAAACAGAAAATAATAATGTAATAAATATGTATCCTGGAGCATTATTAGTAAAAGCTGAATTAGCTGCAGAATTAAGAGCTACATATAATGTAGATCCATCAGCAATGTATCCTATTCCAGGTAAAGGATGGTTTGTTGATCAAGTTTTAAATTTAGAAAATAAAGAAAGTACTCCTGCATATGATGTTAATTTTATTTGTATTCTTCCTTTAATTTCACCTGTTCTTGATGGAAGTGATCAAAGAGAAGTTGCAAAATATGTAGAAGTTTATAATCATTATTATGATGATCATAAATATAAATTTCCTTTTGTAGATACTGGAGGAGATTATGATTATATTGATTTTAGTGAGTTAAAATATAAAAATATAGTATCTGTTAGTGATTGGGATACTCCTGTTAGAATTTCTAAAGTTTTAAAAAGTTCTTTATCTAATGATGAAATAGATAAATTTTCAATAAATCAAAATTATGTTAAAATGGATAATAATGATGTTACAGGTCAAGATTTATTGACTACAACTAATTCACATATGTTATTAAAAGAAATATATTTTCAAGAATCTAATTTGTTTTATGAAACTGGGACACAAAGAAAATTAATATTTATTGATGTTGCAAAAGAAAATGGTACTAAAGCTCAATATGATAATCCAACAGCAAATTGTAAAAGAGAAGCTGATCCAAATAGGCCAGGATGTTGTAAATATGAATTTAGTTGGAGTAGAAATGATATTTATTTTTATAATTTAGGAAAAGAAGTTCAAAATCCAGTTGGTATGGATAATTCAGTTTTATTAACTGTTGATCAATATGATAGACCTACTGAAAATTTAGGTGAAAATTTAGGAGATGCTAAATCATATATTGTTAAAAAAGGATCCTTTAATTCAAGTTTAGAAGATAAATTAGTACCTAATGAATATTCAAATGTTCTTTTACAAACTAAATCATTTACTTCAATCATAGATCCAATAAATGAAAATAACTCATTAAAACAAGTTTCAGATAATACAATAAAATTAACTCATTATTTAGTTCCTGTAGTTGAGGAGGACTTAAAAAATGCAGATAGTATTTATGAATTTGAATTAGAACAAAATGATGATGTTAAAGGACACAATATAATATATAAAAAATTGAAATTTATTGATGGTTATACAATTAAATTAAGATTATTACCAGAACAAACTAGAGCAGGAGGTAGAGTTACAATTACACTTCCATCAGAATATAAATTTAAAGATAATGATCCAATTAATAATGAAAATATAATTACTAGTGCTGATAATGTTGCTTTTTATAAAACAGAATATGAAGAAACTAATAATAAAATAATATTATATTTCAAAAGAGGATTATTACCAAATGAAGCATATGGAAAACCATCATTATGTGAAATTTATTTAGAAGACGTTGTTAGTAGATCAGATAATTCCTATATCAGAATTGAAGAATTTGTAATGGATTTAAAATTAGAAGAATTAAAATATGATTTAAATAATAAAGATAGCAATTATGAACAATATAATATTGTACAATATCAAGATCAAGTAATAACTTCAGAAATAAATAAAGTAAAAGCAAAATATGGTTTCTTTTGGTCATTCCCAGCTTTATATATAGAAACTAAAATGAAAAGAGATGAAGAAGGAAAAATAAATGAATATGAATTACTAAATCCATATAGTAGAATTGGAGTATATTTACAAGAATTAATGAAACATAGAACAATATGGGGAGCAGGTGAAGCACATCATGTATCAGATCCAGGATTACAAACTATAAATGGAGGTTTATCTCAATTATCAAGTATAGGAATATCATTTATTCCATTTGCAGATTATGTTACTCATGGAAGTGGTTTACTAATTCCTGGAGCAGTATCAACTGGTAGAGTTGAATGGACTGATATTTGGGGAAGAAGATGGATTCAACCTGTTAGATCTTTATATCCTGATATTCCTCCTGTTCCAGCTCCTCTTAAGAATTTCCAAATGAGTACTACATTCGAACTTCTTACAACTGATGGTAAAGAAAGACTTTTAGAATGGCCTTCTGATGAAGATGCAGTTATTAGAGTTCAAATGAAATTCCTTAATAATTACGTCAAATATTTTGTACCTACTTTTTGTCTTAATAATCAATATCCATATGAAGTGGATAAAGTTAATACTTTTGAAAGAGAAGTAACATATATAAATGATTATGAAAATGGAAAATTAACTACAACTGAATATCCTTTAGCAGGTGAAGATTTAGGAAATAATCATCAAGTTAATTTTGGACATGCTAGTGTTTATGGAGTATGTTATCAAAGTGAAGGTTCATATCTTAGTGGAAGAAAAATAACATCAGAATTCAGTTCTGGAATTGCAGCTGCAATGACATGTGCTGATACAAATGATCCTGAAACAATTAAAAAATGTGCAGATGAATTAAGAGAAATGAATATGCCTGTATTAAAGAAAAGAAAATCAGAAGATGAATCAGATGATAGTCCAAATAAAACTTATAATTATTCTCCTGATGTTGAAAATTATTATCCTAAAGGATATATTAATGAAGCATCAATGTGGGATTTAACTAAAGAAACTTATGAAGATTCTCCTTTCTTAAAAGGATTTCCCTTCCATTTAGATAATAATTTACCTGCTATTGATATTAGCCCTATTCAAAATCCTGCATATTATAAACCACATAATTTTGTAGCTTTTCCTATTTTTAAAGGATTTGGTTATGAAATTGAATATAATAGAAATTTTGGATTAAGCAATAAATTTGGTGTATATAAAGGTTGGTGGTCTGATAATTTACAAAATAAAGACCATACTTTATTAGCAGGACAAGAAACTGTTAATGTAGTTTCAGTAGATAAAGAATCATTATTAAAAGATTCAGATTGGATAAGTCAAAAAGATTTAAAAAATAAAATAAAGGATAGAGAAGTCATCGAAGAAAGATTAAAAAATATTTATGTTTGTTTATTTAATCAACATAGAGTAAAAGTTAAACCATATCAAGAAAAATTTGCATATCCAAATAACGTATATCAAAATAATGTAATACCAATAATACCAGATTTAGATAGTGATGATGAAAGATATACAAATTATCAATGTCCAGTAGATCAATACCAATATACTCCTGAAAATATATCTCAAATAGATAATAGAATATATACAGCAACAGATAAAGATTGGTTATATTTTGCATTAAATTTAAGAAATGAAGCTTTAGAAACAATAAATGTATTAATGACATTAAAACCTTTTAGAGATAGAAAATATGAAGGACTTACTAAAATACAAGAAGGTGGAAGATTTACATATTGGAATCCACCAAATGGTCCTAATTCATTTTTAGTTGTTGATAATGTAGTAAATTTAGTAATGGCTAAAAGAGTAGATTATGAATTAACTAGTCAAATATATCCTTCTTCAATTAATACATTTAATATAGTATCATATCAATATCATAGAATTTATGATAAAGAAGAAGATAAAAGAGAATATACTCTTAAAACATATGATAATAGTTATGGATTTGGTGATAGTACAGTATTAGTTTATGTTGGAGGAACTGAAGATTCATCTTGTAAAGTAAATGCAGGTGAATCAACTTATGTTAAAATTGTATTTTATAATAATGCAGGTTTTGATTGGAATTTAAAATCAAATGCAATTGAATTTGAAGTTTCTGAATCAGAAAAAATGATAACTGCTTATTTATTATTGAAAAATTCAATTAAAGCAGTTCAAAAACCAACTAAATATAATTTCTTAAAATTAACAATTCCAAATGAAATTAAAAATTATATTGATATTAAACCAAGTGATCATAATGCAAATGTTCCACCTCAATTCTTTGATTTTCAAACAATAAATGTATTATCAATTAGAGATGGTTTTGAAGGAAGTTATTTCTATAAAATAACAATTCATTCAGATTTTCCTAATAAATATAAAGGAAGATTCTGGGATATTAAAGTTGATATTGATGAATCATATTTTGATAAATTACCAGGATATAATGATCCAACAAAAGCAGGTTATCATGATTATAAATTAATAGTTCCAGATATTAAAATTGCAGTTCCATATTCAGAAGGTGAACATAAAGGAAAAGTTTATTATACTTTAGGAAGAGGTACAAATATAAAATTAAAATATAAATTATTAAATAATTTTAAAATCGATGGTATTAAATTAATAAGTGAAGCTGATTATGCAAATTTAAGAACAATTGATAATGAAGATAATCAAAGAATAAAAGATGAAACTGCATTAAATATATGGGAAAATGTAAAAAGTCCAAAAAATGGAAAATTAAAATATTCAATATCAAAAGTTGATAATTCATATAATGAAATAATAATTGATTTTAATGAAATTGTACCAGAATTACCATATGAAAATGAAGGATTACCAGATACAACTAAAATACATATTTTAACAAAAACTTCTGCATCACAACTTGAATATGGTAGACAACTTATTTTTAAAGAACCAATTGTTAGTTATTATGATGGAAGAAAAAATAAAGAAAATAAAATTTGGTTTAATGGTTATTCAAATGTAAAAGGTCCTTGGATTATTTTAGATTCTAATTTTTATGTTGCTGTTAAAAATGAAAAAACTGGTTTATATGAACAATCAACTGATCAAGATATTTATGAAAATGATATGGGAGTAATTTTTGTTAATATTACAGCTAAAAATAAAGGAAGTTCAACATCTTATGATACTAATTTTATATTATATGTTCCTAAAGATATTACAATTGATAAAGAACAATTATTAAAAAATTCAATTAATTGTGAAATTACTGAAAAAGAAGAAGAAAATATTTTAACAATAAAAACAAAAAGAGCAATTGGAAGTCAAGAATTATATATTCAACCATTATATTTAGGATTTGGAAATGTAACATTATTAAATCAAAATAATAAAAATAGATTATTATCAGGAAATAATAAAAAAAGAAGTTTTATTAATAAAATTCAAATGTCAATGTGTCCAACAGAAACATGTTCAACAAATAATGTAGTAGTACAAGAAATACAATTTAAAGTTAATACTCAAGTTACAGAAGGAAAAAGAGGAAATGTAAATTTAACAATTGAAAAAGAAGGAACTTTTGAAATTCCAAAATATAAATTAAATGCAATTTCAGATTCAAATGAAGAAAATATTAAATATGTTTTCTATAGAAAAATTAATGATGATGGTGATTGGGAAAAACTTACAGAAAAAGATATTAATAATTCTTATGAAGATTTACCTTTAAATAATGAAGAAACTAAATCATTAGAAAAATATATTATTTATTATAGAGTTGAAACTTATTCTGAAAGTGATCGTATTATTGCAGGAGATGCTTTATCAATTGAAGAAATTAAAGAAATTGAAGAAATTAAAGAAAAATCTTCATTAAAGAATAAAATTATTCTTATTATTTTAATTGTTATCGGAGTTTTAGTTTTAATTTCTATTATTGCTAGTATTATTTTAGTTATGTTGAAAAAAAAATATTTCAAGAAAAGAAATGAAATCCCTTCTTCATCTTATTCAAATAGAGAAAATTATTTTGGAAATGATAAAATTAAAAATAAGAAAAAAAGTAAAGGTAATTCTTCTTCAACTTCTAGACAAATGATGAAAGATGATAATGAATTAAAAGTTAGTAAATTTAGTGGTAGTCTAAATGAAAATTAAAATGTAAGAAATAGGATGGTAATTAATTTATTAAATTTAATTGATTAAAAATATAAATTCAAATTCTTTATTTAATAATTTTCATTTTTAAATTTAAAAATTAAAAATAATTAAAATTAAATATATAAATTTCCAGAATGGAGGAATTTTATATTGAAAATGATGATTTATTTGGTGATAATTTATATGATATAGAAAAAAAGAAAAAAGAAAAAGAAGAAAGAAAAGAGAAAAATCTTTATAAAAAAATTAATAATATTAATAATGAAATAAAATTAAATAAAAGACAAAAAACAAGATTAAATGAAAAGAAAAAAAAAGAAGAAATAAAATTAGAACATAAAAATCAAGTTCAAAATATGACAAAAGAAGAAAAAGATATTTTTTATAAAAAATTAAGAGATGAAAAAAAACAATTAAAAGAAAATTTAAAAAAAGCATTAACATCAGATTTTATAATAGTATTTGATTTAGATTTTAATTCATCAATGGGATATAATGAAATAAAAAGTTTAATAATACAATTAGGATATTGTTATAGTATAAATAAAAAAAATAAAAATAAAATTTCATTTTATTTTACTAATTATGATGGTTTTATAAAAGAAGAATTAGAAAAAATGGGAAGTAAATTTTGGTATTGTAATTTTGAAAAAGAACAATTTTATAATATTGAAAAATTAATAAAATTAAATAAAGAATTTATTTACTTAAGTCCAGATTCAAATGAAGAATTAAATGAAGTTTCAACAGATAAAATTTATATTATTGGAGGATTAGTTGATAAACCAGTAATTAAAGATAAAACAATTTTAAGAATTTCTCAAATTAATAATTTAGATTTTATTAAAGAAAAAGGAATTAAAATTAAAAGTGCAAAATTACCTTTATTTAAATATTTAAATAATATTGCAAACCCTGTTTTAAATTTAAATACAGTTGTTGAAATATTATCTAATTATATGGATATTAAAGATTGGAAAAAAGCAATTGAGTTATCAATTCCACAAAGAAATCTTAAAAAAGAATAAAATAATAAAATATTTTTTTTTATATTATAAGTTTTGTTTTATTTTATTTTAATAAATATTAACTTTATTTGTTGTTTTTCTTACCATTATTGCAGGAGGATGAATTGAATCAATTCTTTTTTTTACTTCTAATAAAAATACATTTATTAATTTTTCTACTCCTGGTATTTTATAATTAAATAATTTTAAATTATTTTGTAAATTTTTCCTTAATTCTAATGCAAAATCATAATTTGAATAAGGACCAAAACATAAAGAAATTTTTAAATATTTACAAAATATTCTATATCCTTTTTTTATTTCTCCATCTTGAAGTGTTTGAACCGAATATAATTTACATGAAATATCTCTTCTTTTAAATTTTTTTTTAACTCTTGAATTAGTTTCTTGATTTATTTTTATATTTTGAATTGAATTTTTATATAAGTGATTATTTTCTCTTTTATTTTTTGGTAATACTAAACTTTCATCCATAAATGAACATAATGATTGTAATAAATTTGATATAATGTTAAAAGAATCTGAAACTTTTATTAATTCAGAATAAATATTTTGCTTTATTTCTGGTGTATATTGTGTTTTTTTACTGTCTATTAATTCTTCCATTCTTAAATTAATTGTCTAAACAAAAAAATTTCAATTTAAAAAATTTTAATTTAGGGTTAATTTGGTTTTAATATTTATATTTTTTAAATTATTAATAATTGAAATAATGAAATTTTTTTAATTCTTAAAAAAAGGAATTCTATTTTGAAAAAAATATATCATAAATGAATTTATAAAAAAAGAATTATAAAGTTTAAAAAATGAATCTAATTTAAAATATTTAAATTATTATTATTATTATAATTATTCTTTGAATTATTATTATTATAAATAAAATTATTATTTGAGTTATTATTTAAATCTTCTTTTTCTTCTTCATTAATTTCTTCTTTAATCCCTTTAAAAGAAAATAAAAGTTGTTTCATTAATTTTTTATTACTAAGAAAAAATTTTATTTATATTTTAAATTATTTAATTTGAAATAAAAATAATTTACATAAATAAAACAAAATTTAAAGAAAACAAAAATTTTTTAAAATACTAAATTCCAAAAATCCAAAAACTAAAAAACAACTATTTAACCTTTCTAAAAAAAAATGAAAAAAAAGTATCAAACAATTCAAAAAAAAAAAACTCAAAACAAATAAAAAAAAAGATAAAATAATTTTATAAAAAATATCAATTCCTCATTTAATTCTTTTTCTTTTTTGGAATTATCCATTATCAAAAACTCTTAACACATCAAATAAAAATGAATGTGGAGTTTATAAAGGAAAAGAGAGAGAGAATAATCCAACATTAGAAGAATGTTTATCAGATGAAATGAATAAAGAAAAATTAGAATTAGACTCTGAAAAATATTGTTTAATAACAGGATATATAAATTTAACAACAAGAACAACATGTGTAAAAGTATTAAATACAACAGAAGGAAAAATTTCTCTTCTTGAAGAATTTAATTATTTCTCAACAGGAATAAAAGTTAAATGTGGAAATCAACTGGAATTTAAAAGTGATTGTGGATCTGATAATCCTAATGAAAAAAAGATTGTTTTGATTCCGATGTAGATGGTTATAATTGTAGTTTTGTTAGAATTAAAAGTAAACAATTTAATGAAGATGCATGTAGAAAATATAAAAATATTGATCAAAATGCAATTGCTGAAACTGTTAGTTCTGCTAAAACTGTTGATGCTTTTTTTGAAATTGATTGTCATTCTTTTTATCTTTTTAATCATTATCTTTTTATTCTACTTTTTTCATTTTTTTTGTTTTTATAATTTTTTTTTAAATTTTATAATTTACCTATGTTTTTTAGCATCAATTCTACTAAATTTGGAGGAGAATTATTTTCATTTTTTCCTTTATTAAAACAATTATTACATAAATCAAAATCACAAGTTTGACAAAAATAACTTTTATCTGACTTATTAAAATGTTGTTTACAAATATCACATCCCCAAGATCTATTTGTTAAACATAAATTTAAAATATGTTCATGATAACAAGGTAAAAAAACATTGGGTGTATTATCTAATTCATTAATTTTTTTTTCTACAAATTCTTTTAAAGTGAAATTTTCTTTTTCTAAATTTTGTATTTTTTCTTTTAATTCTATATTTTCTTTTTCTAAAATATTTATTTTTTCATTTATATGTTTTATTTCTTCATTATTTTTATTTAACTTTAAATCTTTTATTTCATTTTTTAAATTTGAAACAACAGAAATTAATTCATCTATTTTTTCTTTTTCATCTTTTGTTTTTTCATTTACAAGAAATAAAATTTCTTTTATTTTTAAATGATCAACAGGAATATTTATAATAATTTGATTAGTTTCTTCGAAAATTTTAGTTTCATTTTTATTTAAATTATGAATTAATTCATCATAAATTTCATCAATTGAATCACATAAACCTAATAATTTATTTTTTGTTAATTCATCAAAGAGAAATTGTTTCTCATAATTATGAATTATACAATTATCTTCAAATGATGAAATAATTTTAATTGAAGAATTTAAATTTTGTATTGTTAAATTAAATAAATGTTGTTTATCTGAATTTATTTTATAACTATTTTCTAATTTAATTTCTTCTTGTGCTGTTGGAGGTTCCATTTTTATAAATAATATATTATCTCAAGAAATAAATTTAAAAAGAAATATCAAAGAATTATTATTTAAATTAAAAATAATAAATTTATTAATTTATTTTAATTTTTTGAGCCGAAATTTATTTTTTATATAATATTTTGAAAATGTTGAAAATATTAATTAAATCATGATAAGAATAATTAAATAATAAAGTGTTTTTTTGTTTAATTATTGAATTCCTATAATTAAAAATTTTTATTTATTTTTTACATAAACATATATATTATTGTATATTATTCCATAAATATTTATTTGATTAATTGTATTTTAAAATATTATAATTATAATTTTGATTTATCTAATAAAATATAATTTTTATTTCCCAATAATAAAAACAATAATAATAATATTACAAATAAAAAAAAAAATTTACTTAGATAATGTATAATATGCACAAAATTTTTTATTTATCATTTTAACAGTTATAGCAATTTTTTTATAATCTTTATTTAAAACAGCAGCTCTTTTTTTTCCAGCATGTTTCCCAGAATCATCAACAATAATTAATAAAACAGAAACAAAAGGATCTTTAATAGCATCTTTAAAATAAGCATCTAAATTAATATTTTTTTTTTTTTCAATAATTTTATTTTGAAAAATTTTAGGATCTTTAAAACTTTCTTCATCATCAGGTGGTTCAATTGCAATATTATTATCAAATATTAATGATTCCATTGGAGGAATTTGTTTTAAAATTTCAATTGTTTCTTTAAAAATTTCTTCTCCTTTATTTAAAGCAACTTTTAAATTTCCACTATAAATTAATTTATTTTGTTCTGTTTTAATATGTTTTATTGCTTCTTCAATTTCAGGAATAAATTCAATTGGATTATTTCTTATTTTATTTATTATATTTAATGCATCATTTGGATAATTTTCTATTTTATATTTTATTTTTTGATTATTTGATTTTAATTTTAAATCATTTTGATTTAAATTTGATTCATTTACATTTGAACTTTTTTCTTTACTTTCTTCTTTTACTATACTTAATATTTTTTCATTTTGATTATTATTAGTATTAAGATTTAAATTATTTGTTTCATTGTTTTTTTCTTCTTCTTTATTTTCTTCTATTTTATCTTCTTCTTTTTTTTCTTCTTTATTATCTTCTTCATTTGGTACATTTAAATTATTTTCTTGATTTGCATTTGAACATTGACATCCTCCCATTTAAAATTTAATATTTATTATAAATTATTTAAAAAGATAATATATTGTCTTTTTGGATTTTATTCTTTCAAATGATTATTTTTAAATTAAATGGTTATTTTATTTATTCAAATACTTTATGATGTTTTTATAACATTATATTACTTTATTTTAATTTTAGAGATGTTCATTTGGTTTAATTTTTTTTAAAGTTAAATATTGAGAAAGAAAGCTTGATATAGAAAATAATTATAAAAATATGATTATATTATATTGATAACTTTTTATTTAATACTTTTTATTCCTTATAATAAATAATTTCATTCAAAAATAAATTTCATGAAATATTAAAATGATAATTAAATTAGAAAAAATAGGTTTTTTTTTGTTCATTTACTTACAAACTTTATATAAAAATATGTATTTATTATAATAATATCATATTAAAACAAAGAATATATGAAAATTATAGAGTATTTTCAAAAAAAATATTTTTGAAAAAATATTGAAAAGTAAATTTCAATTTAAATTTAAATTGGAAATGGCAGGCAAAAAATAATATATATTAACAAACATAAAGTAAAAATATATAATTTAATAAATATCAAAAATTTGAAAAAGAGAATGAAAACTAATTCATTAAATACATCATATTCATCAATCCATATAAAAACAAAAAATAATAAATTAACAACAAATAATCAAAACACAATAACAAAAACTCAAAGTACAAATTCAAATTCTTCAAAATCAAATTCATTAACAAATTCTTTTCAAAAATCATTTGATTCAAAAATAATCATATCAAATGACTCAGAATCTTCTTTATTAATTCCAATATCAACTTTATATCATTTTAAAAATTTATCATCATCAAATTTAAATACAATATACAAACAAATAATAATTGAAGAAAAAAAAAATAAATTTCCATATTTAAATAAAATTCTTTTAAAAAAACAAAATAATATAACAGAAAGACACAGAGCAGTTTTAATTGATTGGTTAGTTAATGTTCATTTATATTTAAAATTATCAGATGAATGTTTATTTCTTTCAATAAAGACAATTGATTTATTCTTGGCGCGAGTAGAAAAATTTAATAAATCAAAATTACAACTTTTAGGAATTTCTTCTTTATTAATTTCATCTAAATATATTGAATCTTTTCATCCTAGAATTGAAGATTTAAGTTCTCTTTGTGAAGGTGCTTATTCAAAAGATGAAATCATAATTTTTGAAAAAATACTTTTTGAAAAAATTGATTATAATTTACAACAAGATAATATTATTAATTTTTATGATATGTTAGCTTTAATTTTTAATTTTAATTTAAAAGATTATTATTTTGGAAAATATCTTCTTGAAATTTCACTTTTAGATTTAAATTTATTTTCTGTTTCAAGAACTATTATTGCTTTTGCTGTTGTTTATTTAGTTATGAAAATGAATATTGAAAATCATTCTGATTATAAGAAATGTTTTTTATATTTATCAAATAGAGAAATTGAAGAAAGTCAAGTTAAAAAAAGCGCTAAGGAAATTTTGTGTTTAATGGAAAAGATAAAAATTACTAATGAATATACTAGTTCAATTCAAAAATATAAATTTTTATTAAAGGAAAATGAAATGAGTAATCAAATATTTTAAGAAACATAAACAATTGAAATAATAATATGAGGATATTACTTTTTTTATTTAAATACATTAATTATATACTTATATAATAATGTAAATAATATTATATTAATAATATTAAAATACTTATTCTAAAATTAAATTTAAAACTTTTTTATATTAATTTAAAAATAAATTCTTTAATAGTATTATAATTCAAATAATAATAAATAATTTAATTTTAACCAATCTTATATTTCAAAATATAAAAATTTTAACCATTAATTAATTTTTGCATAACATTTAATTCTTTTAAAATAATATTTAATCTCTTAGAAACAATATCAGCTTTATCATTTTGTCCTTCTTGTAAAAAATATTGTCCTAAAAGTTTATCATGTGCGAATTGATTAGCTAAAATATTCATATAATCTTTTTCACTAATTTGACCATTTTGAATATTTGATTCTAAAATAGTAATTTTAACTTTTAATTTATTATGAAATTGTCTCAAATCTTTTGGAGTTCTTCCTTCAATTTTTTTTATTCTATTTGATATTTCTTCTTCTTTTTTTTTCATTACTTCTAATGTATTTAAACAATCTAAATTTTCAGGATCATTAATTTCATTTTCTGAAAATTTACTTTTATCTATTTTTTCTTCTGATTTTTCTAAATTATATTTTTCTTCTTTTTCTTTTGCTTCTTCTTTTCTTTTTTGTCTTAATTTCATTTCTTCAATTTGATCTTTTTCTATTTCTTTATTTACATCTTTCATTTTTTCATTTAATTTTTTATTTTCAATTTCTTTTTTTTTTTTTAATTCTTCTTCCATTTTTTTCTTTTGTTCAACTTTTTTTAATTCTTCTTTTTTTCTTTCAATTTCTTCTTTTTTATTTTTTAATTCTTCTTCTTTTTCTCTTAATTCTTCTTCTTCTTTTTCAAGTTCATTTAAATTTTCTATATTTATATTTTTATTTGAATTATTATCTTCATTTGATAAAATAATAATATTTTTTCCACTACTATCTTTAAAAGAAGGAAAAATTTGAGTTAATATTAATAATTTTGTATTTGGATCTTTTCCGCATAAAGGAACAGGTGTCCAAATATTATTTTTTTTTTCAATTACTAATTCAATTATTTTTTTATATTTTTCTATTTTTTCTTTTCTACTTACAATATCTTTTTTTGCAATTGCTTCTATTTTTTTTAATTTATTTTGATCAATTGATTTTAATTTTTGAGCAACTAATTGTAATTCTTTTTCTTTTTCTGTTTTTTCTCTATTTAATTCATTTATTATTAAATTATATTTTTTTTCTCTATCTTCTTTTGAACAACCACAAATATATTCTGATGTAAGTTGTCCTGGAATTGTTAATTCTTTTAATTCGTTTATTTTATTTTCTTTTATAAATTTGGATGCCATTTCTAATATTTTTAGTTTTTTTAAACAATCATCTTTTTGTTTAAAATTATATTTTTTAAAATATTCATAGGCATCAAAATAATCTTTTAATCTTATATTTAATGAATTTAATAATGCTTCATTTTTACTCCTATTTAAATAA
>JAEEGK010011144.1_pt1 | contig 20593 bp, 18 predicted proteins | sample 8958771 | NCBI WGS metagenome assembly JAEEGK01 (sample SAMN16246547, study PRJNA631951) | gut metagenome | biome: gut microbiome; feature: rumen; material: SC-attached | host: Bos | place: Iran: Karaj | collected 2018-10
GCAAAATGCAGATAACTTTCAACTTTATTTGGGAGACTCATAACAAAAAGAAAGAGGCCTTTCCAGAACCTGGAAAAGCCTCCCGAGTAGGGACGGTCGGATTCGAACCGACGACCTCTTCAATGTGACTGAAGCGCTCTAAACCAGCTGAGCTACGCCCCTGTTTCCCGAAACGGGAATGCAAAGATGAGACTTTTTCCGCAATTATGCAAAATAATCGGCGGAAAAATTCTCATACCTCTCTAAGGCTCTATGTATGCCGTATTTGCTTTTATACTCGTGCCGTTATACAGGGCGAACACAGGGGTGCTGGAGGTCGATGCAGAAGACAGTACATAGCACGTTCCGCTCTGGCAAGTCTTTGCTGAGAGCGTACCCTTGAGGATATTGCCGCTGATGGAGACGGGAGTGCCTGTGCCTGGCTCGAAGGTTACCGAAGAGGACGAAGACTTGACAATCACGGCAGTGCCGGCAGGGATTACGCTTCCTGCAGGGATCTGCTTGAGCGAAGCATATCCGTTAACAAATTCGGTTACATAGTAAACCTGGGCTCCTGCAGGCACCTTGACCTTGAAATCGACATACATCGTTGCCCAGCCCTGTGAAGGAATGGAAAGACGGCAATAGCGATTGTATATCATTTCTATGTCGTCTATGAACATCTCGTCATTCTTCTTGCCGCCGCCGGGATAGGAATTGGTGGCAATATTAATGAGGATAAAGCTGGGAGTTGTGCTGTAGTCGTACTTGAAGGGAAGTGCAAATCTCTTCCACGCCCCGTTGGTTTTGGTGATATTGTTGATGGAAGCTTCGCCTATATGGTGCGTGCCTCCTGTGCAGTCGGCTGTGTTATAGCCGCTTTTATAATCGACATTATCGTGCAGAATAGCCTCCACTTTTGAGTATGGATGATTAGAATCCGTCCCTTCGGGCTGATTGAACTTGATCCACACAACCAGCGAGTCGGGCCTGCCGGTGAAATTCATATGGAAAGGATTGGCCTTATTATTAATGGTTATCGAACCATCCTGATCCGTATAGTTGTAGTTACCGGTGCCGGCAGCGCTTGTATTGCTGGCATAAACTCTTCCGGTGGTGAGGTTGCCCTGTGCTGTAGCTATACTGGCTATTGACCTTGACCATATACGGCAGGAATACGATCCTGACGTACCCGGGCGCTTGTCCGTCGACTTTGCTACCTGACGGTTTTTACTGTCATACCCTAATTTTAAAGTAAGCTGTTCAAGCCAGCTGCCGCCAATCTCGAAAGTCTGGAAAGAGTTCCAGTTGTTGGGAAGGTTGTCCCCGTCCAATGTCCAAGTCTCGAAATTGCCATTGGTTATCTGTGGTGTGCTTTCAGGCAATACGGTGAGCGTCTGGCTCATCTGGCTGGTGACGGGATTACCCACTTGAGCGGCATCGAAGAACTCCAGGGAGGCAGGAACTGTCCCGATGTTCTTGATAACGCCGGCGGCAAATGGCTTACCGGTACGGAAGTCTTTGTTCACAAGGGCGATCTTGCCATCGCCGCGGGTAAATGCCATCTGGAGCCTCTTGCCGGTGCCCGGGACAACTGCCAGCACATACTCTCCGGACAATGCGGAAGAAGAACTCAGCACAACGCTCTTGTCGCTGCTGCTTGAAGGAGAACCTGCGCTCACGGCAAAGCTGCTGGTATTAACCGAGAAAGAACCGCTCAGAAGGCCGTCGCTCAGTATTTCCACCTTCCGCACATTCAAAGAAGAAGGCACCGAGAACTTGACCAGGCAGCAGACATTGTGGAATACAAAACCGCCTTCCTGGCTGCCGGCAGCAACCATTATGGCATCAGCCGCGCTGCCCGACTGCTCGTGCGGAAGAGTCAGGGTAATCGATCCGCCGCTGACAGAGGCGCCGGAATCATATGGATAGAATGCTGTTGCGAGCACAGATCCAGAGGGCTTCTGCCCCGAGAGAGTGGTGATGGACGCTCCTCCCTCTCCGGCAGTAAAAGCAGGGCAAAGCTGCCCGTCAGAAGTAATGATGCCTATCCGGTCTCCTGCGTTCCACACCGGAGTCTTGCCGTCAAGAGACACTTTGGACTCAAGCAAAGTTGCCTCTACCGTAGCATCAACGTAAAGAATATCATTATCAGCGGGAGTCTCCTTCCCCGCTTCTTTCCGGCAGCCGATCATTGATGTCAGAGCGGCCAAAACAAATACTAAAGCTACTCTTTTCATCATCCAAAAATGTTTTCGAAGTCCTCACCGTAGTCAGATGTGGAGCCGCCGGCTCCGTCGACAGGGCTCTGGCAAATAAGGGCGCCGGGAACGGTGTCCAAAAGCTCAGAATCGGGCTTAATATATTGATTCTTCATGATTTAATAATTCCTGTTCAAAAACAAAGCCCCAAAGGTACAAAAAAATACTTAGATTTGTAGTATGAAACACATTGCAATCGTTCTTCTTGCCTTTTGGGCTTTTTGTACGCTTAGCGCTCAGGAACATGAGTTTAGTGCGCAAAGTTGTACCAGCATAATGGTCGGGCGCCTGGCCAGCACCGACGGTTCGGTTATCACCTCCCATACCTGTGACGGGCGCTACCGTACCTGGGCATGGATCGAGCCTGCAGCAGACCACCCTAAAGGTGCAATGCACGAAGTATTGCGCGGGACCATGAAGACCGCCTTCAGAGGAGATACTACCGGAGTCAAGCTAATGGGCACGATTCCCGAGGCCAGGCACACATACGCCTACCTCAACACCGCATATCCCGCTTTGAACGAAAAGCAGCTTGCCATAGGTGAGACGACATTCGGAGGGCCCGATACCCTTGTCAATCCAAAGGGGCTCTTCACGATAGAAGAACTTGAAAGAGTGGCCCTGCAACGCTGCACCACGGCACGCGAAGCCATTAAACTAATGGGGTCGCTGGCGCAGAAATACGGTTACGGCGACTCCGGAGAGTGCCTGACTCTCGCCGACCCCAAGGAAGTCTGGCAGTTTGAAATACTCGGCTGCGGCAAGGACGAGATAGGAGCCGTATGGGCAGCCCGCCGCATTCCCGACGACCACGTGGGAGTGTCGGCCAATATCCCGCGTATCGGGAGCATCAACCGAAAGGACAAAAACTATTGCATGGCCTCCGACAACGTCGAAGCGGTAGCGCGCAAGTACGGCCTCTGGGACGGAAAAGGCGAGTTTGTGTTCTGGCGTGCATATAACTGCGATTACGCCAAAGGACGCAACTTCCACGACCGCGAGTTCTTCATTCTTAATGCCCTGGCGCCCTCGCTGGAACTCACTTACGACATGGACGAACTCCCCTTCTCCGTCAAGCCCGACGATAAAGTAGATGTCAGGGAGGTGATGGAACTCTTCCGAGCCACATATGAGGGCTGCGATTTCGATATGTGCAAGAACGTAATCATCGAACGTCCCGCCAAAGGTGAAGAGCCGGCCCGCAAAGAGATCAGCCCGGTGGCTAATCCCTGGCTCACCACCACCATGCGCAACACCCTCAACACCATCGCCCCCGGCACGGTGGAATTCCGCCGCACGGTTGCGGTGGCCTGGTGCGCATATTCACACGTCACGCAGCTGCGCTCGTGGCTTCCCGACGCCGTAGGCGGAATATGCTGGCTGAGCGTGGACAATCCCGCCCAGAGCCCACGCATACCAGTATTCTGCGGTACAAGCAAGCTTCCCGATGCATTCCTCAAATGCGGACAGAATAAATGGGATGAAGATGCCGTTGTATGGAAATTCCGTCCCGCCAACAAACTCGCCACACTCGCCTGGCAAAGCACCAAGAAGGGTTTTATGGAAAACGTACTTGCCATAGAAGACACGGCCTTCGAGGGACTGCCGGACTTTGAATCGGCCCCAGCCACCGCCCTCGACAGCTATACTGCCGCCATTTTCAACCAGGCAGCCGCTCTCTGGAAAGATATGGAACACGCTTATTGGGTCAAATTCGGAACCGGTTTTTAGTACGGCCCGATATTTTTTATTACATTTGCAATATTGTTGTTAACCAATACATAGCATGAAAAAATTAACTCTGTTCATTGCTGCTGCTCTGTGCATCGCAGCATTCCAGCCTGCTCAGGCGCAAGGCGTTCTGGGCTCACTGAAAAACAAGGTTACCGGTGCTGCCCAGAACGAAGTTCGCAAAGCCGCCCAGAAAGGCGTTGAAAACGCCAAGCAAAATGCCAGGGACAAGGCCGAAGCAGAAAAGTGGGCATCTAAAGCCGGCCCCGGAAAGACTTACTATGTAAGCGTTTCTACAGGATCCGCCCGTGCCGACGGACTTTCTCCCGAGACAGCCATGAAAGACCTTCAGAAGGCCATCAACACCGCAGAAGACAATGACGTGATCTATGTAGCCGAAGGTAATTACCACGGCAACCTCGACCGCGGATACATCGAATGCGGCAAGTTCGGAGATTCTTCTCATGAGCTTGGAAAGTTTATCAGTATCTACGGCGGTTGGTCAACCGACTTCAAAGAGCGTGACGTTATCAAGCATCAGACCTTGCTGCAGCCCAGCGATCACATCTTCACGGCTCCTCTGTTCAACTTCAACGCAAGAAGGCCCTACGGTTACAAAGGTCCTGTGGGCGAAGTTGTTGTGGACGGCCTTGTGTTCGACTTCGGTGAAAACAACAGGTACTGTGTGGCAAATGTCGACGATGAGAGGACCGGTACGCCCAACAAGGGAGTACTTACCGGACGCATCCTTGCTGACGACGAAGCCCCGTCCGTCCCTTTGGAAGGTTATCTTACCGGCGACGAATATGCCCTCCACATGGACGTTGAAGGCAATGTGCGCGTCTCCAACTGCATTTTTGTGAATTGCCGTGACTATGGTCTGAACGCCCTCATGGGCAAGGGCCATATGGAGGTGTGCAACAATATTTTCATCGCCTGCAAATACGCGGCCTGCCAGATCAAGGGCAATGTAAGGGACGACGATATCGACAAAGTGTCTCTGGACTTCCACCACAACACCGTCCTCTTCACCTGGACCCGCAACAAGACTTTCAGCGACATGGGCCAGGGCTTCCGCTTCATGAACGGAATCCGCACCATAGACGTACACAACAACATCTTCGGCTGCAACTCCAACTGCGCCGTTGAAAGAGTGTACTACGAGTCCAACAAGCAAATGGAGAGTCTCAAGGAAAGCAACCTCTACGACAACTACTTCTTCGCCAACAAGCGTGACCTTGAACTCGCCGCGATGGGCAAGGCCACCATTTCTGTTTCCGCCGACAGGATTGAAGAAGCAGAGCAGATAGGGCCCAAGTTTGAGGGCAACATGGAACTCCCCAAGGGCAACGAGGCATTCCTCAATGCTATTGACGATGCTTATATGAAAGGATACATGAGCCTTACCATTGTAACTTCCCAGAGCTACAACGCCAATTCCACTGCCAACCAGATCAACCGCATGTTAGGTCTGAACCAGCAGGGAACCGAGATTGTACGCCCGAACATGTTCGGCAACAAGTACCCTTGGCAAAAGGCCAAGGATCTCTTCGGCAAGGTTCCCGGATACGGAGCACAGATGCCCGAATAATCCTTCTTTGATTACAAAAGCCGCCGGCCTCATTCCAGGCCGGCGGCTTTGCTTTATCATAAAACCCCGCTACTCCAGTTCCACTCCGAAGCCGTAATTGCCGGAGCCCATAGTGCGCACCTGCCCGTCGGGGCAGCGCACCGTGGCGGTCGTACCCACAGGGATTGTGAATTCGATGGCGCGGATCTTGTCGGCATCCGCTTCCCATTTGACCCGTATCTTCCCGTAAGGGGTACGGGTATACGCCTCCATGAACTTGAATCCTCCGCCTGGGTGGGGATCTATGACGAATGTCTTGTATCCGGGACTGGTTTCCCTTATTCCGGCAGCATAGCGGTAGAGCCAGTCGCCTATGGAACCATATGAATAGTGGTTGAACGAATTCATTCCGCCCACTATGGTTCCGTCGGGCTTGATGCTGTTCCAGCGCTCCCAAATGGTGGTAGCGCCAAGTTTTACAGGATAAATCCAGCTGGGGCAGGTTTCCTGGAGCAAGAGCTTGTAGGCCACGTCGGAATAGCCCCATTCAGAGAGCACCTCGCAGATATGAGGCGTCCCGAGGAAACCGGTGGTAATGTGATAACCATAGTCCTTCACGTTGGCGGCAAGCCTGTCTGCTGCCTGCTGGCGCAAGCGTTCGGGAAGCATGTCAAAATACAGGGCAAGCACGTAGGCCGTCTGGGTATCAGAACTCACAAGGCCCCCGGGAGTAACATACTCATTGAGGAATGCGTCCTTGACTTTCTGAAGCTCGGCGCGGTAGTAAGAAGCGTCAGCATCTTTACCGAGCAGCTGTGCCGTCTTGGCCACGATATCGATCGACCCGGCCATAAAGCACTGCGCGGCAAGGGCGGGAGAAGTAACCGCCGAACGGCCGGAGCGGTCGTTATCCTGACTCCAGAACAGCCAGTCGCCGTATGGCTGTTTGAGAGTATTGAGCAGATAGTCGTTGCAGGAGCGGAGCTGGAAATCCACCCAGGCTTTCATAGATGGATATTGCTCTTTGAGGACAGAAATGTCTCCGTAGGCACGGTAATGCTGCCAAGGAATGATGGTGGCGCAGTCGGCCCATCCGCATGCATAGTCGCCCAGGCGGCCGAAGAAAATATCCGGAATTACTGCAGGTATACCGCCGCGCTCCGTCTGGTCGTCACGCAAGGAGCGCAACCATTTACGGAAGAAATTATCAACCTTTCCGTTAAACGTCGCAGTGCGGAAGAAGAACTCGGCGTCTCCTGTCCAGCCGAGCCGCTCGTCTCTTTGCGGGCAATCGGTGGGGATATCGACAAAATTGCCCTTGAAACCCCAGTAAATATTGGACTGAAGCTGGTTGACAAGAGGATTTGAGCTGCTGAACCCGCCCACGGTATCAAAGCCGGAGTCGGCTACCACTGCACAATAATCGGCAGGATCAAGCTCTCCTTCGACTCCCTCGACGCGGATGTATCGGAATCCGTAAAAAGTGTGACAGGGCTCGAGCACATCCACTCCGCCGCTAAGTACGAATGTGCTCAGCACTTTTGCGGCGCGCATATTGGCAGTGTAGAAGTTGCCATCCTTGTCAAGCACCTCTGCGTGGCTAACTTTAACAACCTGCCCTTTGCGTCCTTTGATGCGGATGCGCTCCCAGCCCACAAGGTTCTGGCCGAAATCGATGACCTTCTCCCCTTTGGGTGTAACCAGATAACGCGCGCCGCTCCGCACCTCCCTTACTCGCACAGGTTCGGAAATGCATGCAACAAGCTCCGAAGAGGGTGAGGGCAGCACGTTTGCGCTCTCCCAGGCGTATGAGGCCGTAAGGTCTATAGTTTCACCGTCGTAATACGTAGCATCTTTGACCGGGCCTTTGCGGGACATTTCCCAATCGGGGCCGGAGACTATGGTCTGGCGCCGGCCGCCGGAGTACTCGATTTCAAGCTGGAGAAGCAAGCCAAGGTCGCTTCCGTAGCGAAGGCGGCTCTTCGGCTCTCCCCACCCCATTCCTGAAGCGTACCAGCCGGGGCAAACCAGCGCGGTTATCTCAACAGGCCCCTTCTTGATGGCCTCCGTCACATCGTAGGCCTGATACTGAAGGGTTTTCTGGTAAGAAGTCCATCCCGGTGTAAGATAGTCCTCCCCTACCTTTGCCCCATTGATTCTAAGCTCATAGATGCCGTGGCTCGTAACATAAGCGACTGCCCTTTTAACCCCGCCCCCTGCGCGCACTCTTTTACGAAAATAGACAGGCGACGGGCAGATGCTCTTATCGCCAGTGTCGATACCTATCCAGCTTGCTTTCCACTTGCCGGGAGCAAGACCGGTTGAAAAGGAAGCAGTGGCCGGTTTGGATACCTCGCCATGATTGTCCCACACCTTTACGCTCCAACTATACGCCGTACCGCTCTGAAGGGAGCATCCCAGAGGCACGCGGACCGAATTGTCCGACTCCACCCGGCCGGAGCGCCACACAGTGCGGCTGCCTGCCTTGAGCGTGATTTCATAGGCCGTCTGGAAGGTTGCCAGCTTGGAACTTTCGAGTATCCAGCTCACGTTGACCACTCCCTCTGGGCTGATCCCTGAAGGATTCTCAAGACCCGCTGTACGAAGAGTTGAAACCTTAAGTTGAGCGCTTGCCGGAAGAGTGCAAGCAAGAAGACACAAAAGCAGAATAAAACGTTTCATATTATTCCCAAATGTAAACAAAAAGGCGTATATTTGCAATAACACCTTATAATAACGCAAATGGAAACCAATCTTTTCTCCCCCGTCGCTCTGCCCTACGCCCAGGATGCCCTTGCTCCCGTAATCAGCGCGCAAACCGTCGCTTTCCACTACGGAAAGCATCTTCAGGCTTACATCAACAATCTTAACGCAGCCCTTCCCGGAAGCGGTTTCGAGGGCAAAAGCATAGAAGAAATAGTTGTTTCTGCCGAGGGCGGCATATTCAACAACGCCGGCCAGGTCCTGAATCACACTATGTACTTTACCCAGTTCAAGCCCGCCGGTGCCGAATCAACCCCCAAGGGAGCACTGGCCGATGCCATAGTACGAGATTTCGGCAGCTTTGAGGCTTTCAAAGCAGAGTTCCAAAAAAAGGGCGCCGGACTATTCGGCTCAGGCTGGGTATGGCTTGCCGCCGACAAAGAAGGACACCTGCAGATTACCCAGGAGACAAACGCCGGCAATCCGCTCCGCCGCTCTCTCAAGCCTCTTCTGACTTTCGATGTGTGGGAACACGCCTACTACCTCGACTACCAGAACCGCCGCCCCGACCATCTGGCCGCACTGTGGCAGATAGTCGATTGGGACGTTATTGCAGCCCGCTACGAGGCGGAATAGCTAAAGCGGTCTTGATTCAGGACTTGATGTGAATGTCCATCTGAGGGAACGGGAAGTGGAACCCAGCCTCAGGTAACTGCTTGTAAATAGCATCGTTGACGGCAAAGAACACCGGCCAGTAGTCGGCGCTCTTTACCCATGCACGCAGCACGAACTCCACCGAACTGTCGCCCAGGGACGAAACAGCAGCAAAAGGATCCTGCGCACCCTTCTCCGAGGAGTCCACTACCCTGGGATCAGCCACGGCGATTTCCAAAAGCTTGGCCTTGCAAGCCTCAGCATCGACTCCGTACTCCAGACTAATCTTCCACTCCAAGCGCCTGACAGGGTTCTTGGAGTAGTTGTTTATATTACCGTTGGCCAGCGTTCCGTGAGGGATGATGACACTGCGGTTGTCGGGAAGAGTGAGACGGGTACTTATAATGGACATCTCGGTTACAGTACCGGCATATCCTTGAGCCTCTATGAAATCGCCCACTTTAAAAGGCTTGAAAGCCAGGATGAGCAATCCGCCCGAGAAATTCTGGAGAGTGCCGCTCAATGCCATACCGAGCGCCACGCCGCCGCCGGCCAGGAGCGCGGCAAGAGAAGTAGTGTTAACTCCTAATGTGCTTATGGTCAGAACTATAAGTGCAATGGTAAGGATAACCGAGGTAAAACTCGACACAAACGACGACACGGTCTTGTCGGTCTTGCGCTTCTCGAACATGCGGGTCATGGCACGCTTGACAAGCCGGATAATCCAGGCGCCGACTATATATATAACTATAGCGAGCAGCAACTTGAGGCCGAAATGAATGGCCTCGACGCCGAGCTGATGCAAGGCCTCGGACGGATTGGAAGCAAGAGCCTCGGCAAAATCGCGAGCCGCTATCTTGGCCGTATCCACTTTTGAAGTTAGATCCTCAGCGGGGACAAAAGGATTCGTTTGAAGTATCATAGTTGCAAATATACCCATTTATCGCTAATTCAGCAACATTCCTGCTCACCGCAGGTATGTCCCTCCCTCTCGGTTTCCAGTGTAGCGTGCGATATCCCGCAGTGTTTCAAATGCTTTTTCACTTCCGGGACCACCGCTTCCGGCTCTGCGCCTTCCGAGAGAACGACATGGGCGGTAAGAGCCGTCTCGGTGGTGCTGATGGGCCAAATGTGAAGGTGATGCACATCGCTGACCCCCTGGACTTCGCGCATCTCGGCAAGCACCTCGGAAGGCTTCACGCTTTCGGGCACGGCATCGATGCTCATACGCACGCTCTCGGAAAGCAACTGCCAAGTACTCACAAGTATAACCACGGCAATGATAATACTGACTATAGGGTCTATAACGGTCCACCCGGTCAGCGAAATAACAATACCAGATATAACTACGCCCACAGAAACGAGAGTATCGGCTGCCATGTGCAGGAAAGCGCCCCGGGTGTTTATGTCGTTCTTCTGGTGACGCATAAGCAAGTAAGCCGTAAAACCGTTTACAACAATACCTGCCGCAGCTGTCCAGGCAATTGCAGAGCCGTCAACCGGCGCGGGATTAGCAAACTTGTGAATACTTTCCAGCAGAATAGCGCCCACGGCCACAAGCAAGATAATAGCGTTCAGAAGAGATATCAGCACAGAGCCCTTGCGGTAACCGTATGTAAATCTTTCATTGGGTTTGGTTGCCGACAGTTTGAAAGCAATCAGGGCGAGAAGCAGCGAAAACACGTCGCCCAGATTATGCCCTGCATCGGACAAGAGCCCAAGAGATCCTTTCCAAAGGCCGATTCCCGCCTCTACAAATACAAAAGAAAGGTTAAGTACAATAGAAATAATGTATACACCCTTTAACGTCCCGGCCTCTTTAAGGTCAGGAGCATGGTGATGATGATGGTGGTGGTGATGTTCGTTTGCCATAATTCAATTTTTATGCAAAGTAAAACCATCGCAGGCACATCCACAATACCAAATTATTATGAAATAAACTCTACAATAACTCTATATCCAATATCTACACTAATGGCATCTACAATTGATTATCAAATACTTATAATTCTACATCAATTCTTTTCAATAACTCTACATTAATTTGCTTTTCTCGTAATAATACCCTATATTTACACCAACCACATAAAACGCAGCTAATATGGGCTTGTTAGATATTTTTTCAAACAAGAACGTCGACAGACTTATAGAGAGCATTAACAAACTCCTGGGCATCGTTGACAATTCCGTCCTGATCTTCAGGGAAGGGGTCAAGAATTACATCTACAGCGACGAGGGAGGCTTTTCGGACAATCTTTCCAGCATGGCATCGCTCGAGGCCGAGGCCGGAGCACTTTTCCACGAGATAGAAAGCACGCTTTACACCCGCGGCTATCTTATCCGCTCCAGAGGTGACATTATGCGCCTGCTCGAACGCTTCGAGCATATTGTATCTATAATAAGCGCCGACCTGATACAATTCGAAATCGAGTCGCCCACCATCCCCGCCGAGCTTAAAAAAGAATTCATAAAACTTGCAGAACTCGCCACCCTTTCGGTAGAAGCTTCTGTCCCCGGGGCAAAAGCTTACTTTTCAGCTCCCGGAGACGTAGCCGAAACCACCAACCGCGTCTATTTCTACGAAAAAGAAGCCGTCAAGCTGTCGCAGTCCATCAAGAGAACGGTGTTCCACGACATGGACGGCCTGAAGCTCAGCGAGAAATTCCACCTGCGATATTTTGCGCTTCACATAGAAGATATTGCCAAAGCCGCCGTCAAAGTAGCCGAACAGCTCTCAGTTATGACAATCAAGCGTGCGCTCTAACGAATGCTCCCGATCCTTTACATAGTCATCACCGCTTTACTTTCTGTCCTGTTCCTCAGCATGAGGGACTATCCCGTGGTGAGGGGCAGCATTCTCGCATCAGGAGCAGGAGAGAAGCTCTACATGAAGATTCTCGCGCCGCTTCTGACAGCAGGCATCATTGTTTACTGCAGCCTGCGCCCGACGCCAAGCGTAGCATCGGTGTCGGAGGCGCTCTCCCTTCCGTCTGTTAAGCTCCTGCTGCCCATTGGCATCGCCACCTTGGCAAGCGCCGTCCTGACTATCCGCATAAGCCGTTTCCCGGCAGTCCAGTTTGCTTTCATCGGTGCCATAGCAGGCTTGCAACGTGCATACGGAAGCGGCTGGGGATGGAATGTTGCGTCGGCATACCTCATTTCTTGGATCATAGCTCCCCTGCTTTGCGGAGTCCTGGCCGCTCTGATTTATAAATTATATGTAAGCATTGCCTCCCGCAAAAAAACTCATTTAATCAAACGGGAGTCGCGGCTCCTTACCTTCTCCGGCATGGCGTCCCTGCTTCTGGTATGCGCCTACGCCTTCAACAATGCAGTCCTGTTCTGCTGCATGCCCATTTCCGAATACGGCACGGGGCTGCGCGGAGCGGCTTTTTCGGTGCTTATAGCTATACTTGTAACCGTTATTACTTTAAAGTCTGCGGGGGTTGAAAGAGACACCATCGCCGACTCCGACCTGGATATTACTTCCGAATCGACCTTCTCCGTCATTCTGTCCATGGCTGTCGTGCTGGGTCTCTTCTCTGCGGGTTTCCTGAGGGTGGTCGGTCTTACCGCCACTCCCCTCCCCGCAGGGTTGCTGTTCGTCGCGGCTCTCACCGGAATCAGCCTCGCCAGGGGCGGAGCCTTCATCGACGGAGACAGCATTGTAAAATGCATCTTTGCCGCCGTTCTGTCGCCGCTGCTGGGTGCTTTGACCTGCTACAGCCTCTGCCGCATCATAGACGGAGACATTGTAAATACGCTAATAGTCCTCGGGCTTGCAGGACTGGTGGCCGGAGTGGTTCTTTACCTCCAATGGCAGGCCCGCAACAATCTCCGCAAGCAGATAGTCAGGAACCGCGAGCAGCAGGTCTACAACACGCGCAAATCGCTCTCGGCGCTGGAAGTCAAAGCAGAAATGACCGAAAAAGACCTGCTTGGCAAATTGGAAATCAAGCGCAAGGAGCTGGTAGATTTTGCCGTAGGGGTAAGCGACCAGAAGCGTTTCATGGAAAAATTCTATGAGGACCTGAGAGCCATACGCGCCCTTCCCGAGGGGCCTGAGCGCAATGCCGGCCTTGACCGCCTCCTGTCCACCCTGCGCGAGCGCATGTACTTCTCCAGGGAGATGAACGACTTCTACGCCAGGACCGAAGTCTTGCACAAAGATTTCAACATGAGGCTTGCAGAGGCCTACCCCAAGCTCACCGAAAACGAACGCCGTCTGGCGAACCTGCTCCGGCAGGGATTCTCCAGCAAATATATAGCGTCCCTTATGAACATCACGCCCAAGAGCGCCGAGATCAACCGCTACCGCCTCAGGGCAAAGCTTGGGCTCAAGCGCGAAGACAATTTAGTACAATTCATAAAATCCATTTAATAACCAATCAATTATGCGTAAAATTCTATTCTCTCTTGCAGTCCTGCTGATGGCAGCATCGGCAGCCAACGCACAAGCTGTCAAGTATAATCAGTACGGCGTCGCCGTAGAGTCAGACGTACTTGACGCAGAGTCCCAGGATGGATTCCTGGTAATCGAATCGCCCAAGTCGGATTACAAGATCTGGTTCGACAACCGTATCCAGTTCGACGCCGGCGCTTTCTTCGGCGCCCCCGAATATGCCGATCCTATCGGCAACGGAATCAGCATCCGCAGGGCCCGTTTCGCCATCAAGGCCCAGGTCGACAAAAACTGGTACGGCGAATTTGACATGGACCTCGCCAACGGTCTCGTCGAGCTGAAGGACGCCATCGTACGCTATACCGGCATCCCGAACCTCGAACTGCAGGCAGGTAACTTCAAGGAGAATTTCTCCATCCAGCGCAACTCTTCTTCACGTTACCTCATGTTCATGGAGCGTCCTATGGTTTGCTCCGCCCTGGCTCCTTCGCGTCACCTCGGTATCAACGCCAAGTATGACAATCCTTGGATCTGGCTTTCCGCAGGCTTCTTCGGACAGGAAGGCGCCGGCTCGGAGGAATGGACCAATGTGGCCGACAACAACAAAGACTTCGGCCGCGGCATCAGCTTCAAGAACAACACCGGTTACGCAGCGACCGTCAAGGTAGTATTCCGTCCTCTCTGCAAACTGGATAACGCCAGCCTGCATATCGGTGCTGCATATTCCTACCGTACCACTTTGGCCAGCATGGCCACCGGCGAATGGGGCACCTATCGCGCCAGCGCCCGCAACTCCACCAGTATCAACCGCAAGAAGTATCTTGACACCAACAACCTCAAAGGTTACGACCACAACAATCTTTGGACTGCCGAACTTGCCGGCCACTGGGGAGGCTTCCGTTTCGAGGGTGCCTACATCGGCGACAATGTCCTGCTGAAGGACAGCAGCGATCCTGCCAGCATCACCGCCATCAACCTCGGTGGATGGTATGTTCAGGCCGGCTATCTGCTCTTCGGCGGCAAGCAGCGTTACGACTCCAAGGGAGCCAAGTACACCCGCGCCGAACGCGGCCAGAAGTGGGGCGACCTTGAACTCTGCGCCCGCTACGAATTCTGCGACCTCAACGCTCCCGCCCAGAATGTATTCGGAGGCAGCGCCGAGGCCTACACCGTCGGCCTTAACTGGTGGGTCACCAACAACGTGCGCATGCAGCTCAACTATCAGTACAACAACAACGACCGCTACGCCAACGGCAAGAACAAACTCTTTGTCGGTCTTGACGATGCAGGCAAGCCTACCAAGGATTATGCAAAGGTCGTCGCCCCTGCAGGAAAAGCAGGCGTAGACTACAGCATGGTTTCCCTCCGTTTCGAAGTTGACTTCTAAAAATCAGACAGTTATGAAAAAGATATTACTTTTAGCTCCAGTGATTCTTCTGGCTCTGGCAGGCTGTGTTAAGGATGAGCCTTTCACTCCCACCACACCTGACACTCCTTCCACACCCGACACCCCTTCTACGCCCGACACCCCGACAGTAACCAAAACCCTTTTCGTTAACGAAGTGAACTGCGGCACCAAGGAGTTCGAAATCTACAATGCCTCCGACAAAGAAGCCGACATCTCCGGTTACTGCTTCACCAAAGACGATAAAGATCCTTGGGTGGTTCCCGCCGGGAAGGGCAAGATTCCCGCAAAGGGTTTCCTGGTGTTCACCGCCAAGAACAGCGACCCGAACGAGGGGCCCGCTTTCGGCCTCAGCGGGACCAAAGGCTTCAAGCTTTGCATGTACAAAAGCGATGATACTTCTGCCGGGAACCTTGTAGATATGATGGACAACAGCGCCACCGTGGAAGGCTTCCTGACCGTAGAGGACGGCTGGACCATAGGCCGTGAAACCGACGGCGCCGATAAACTCGTACTCTTTGAAGGCGGTACCATTGGCAAGTCCAACGGGGCAAGCCCCGAGCCTGCCGGCAGGGTCTGCATCAACGAGGTCAACTGCGGCACTAAGGAATTCGAGATTTACAACGGAACCGGCAAAGCTGTCGACATCGCCGGCTACACCTTCACCAAAGACGGTAAAGATGCTTGGACAGTTCCTGCAGGCAAGGGCAACATCCCGGCCAAGGGATATCTGGTATTCGTAGCCAAGAACAGCGACCCGAACGAGGGACCCGCATTCGGCCTGAGCGGCACCAAGGGCTTCATTCTCTGTATGTACAAGAGCGATGACACTTCGGACGCCAACCTGGTGGACAAAATCGACAACAGCGCTACCGCCGAGACCTTCAAGACCGTCGAAGACGGAAAATCCCTCGGACGCAAGACTGACGGTGCAGATGAATGGGTTATTTTCGACACTCCCACACTCGGATCTGCTAACAAATAGAATAACAAACACTTAAATACATTTAGCAAAATGGCAGAACTTAAAATCGGCGAGCAAAGTAAGCCCCGCTTCGAATTCCGCAGCTTCGGTCAGTGCTTCTGCGAAGCTCACAAACGTATGGCACGTCTTTCCGTCCCCGTCCCCGAGAAGGTTTGGGAGCGCAAGAGCGATGAGATTTACATCATCAGCGCCAAGAACGATATCAACAATACCAAGATCCGTGACGGCAAGATGGACATCAAGACCTATGTGCAGACCGTCGACGGTTTCGAGCAGTGGAACCCTCTCATGAAGGGCGAGTTCCCCATCAGCCGCGAGGTGCTCGAAAAAGAAGTCTTCCCCGCCTTCATGGTTGAGATGCCCAAGCTGGACAAAGACACCTACACCTTCGAGGAATTCATCGCCATGGTCAAAGCCAATCCCGACCTGGCCGCCGTGCGCGTCCACAAGCAGCGCTTCGGATATATGGTCAACAATACCATCTGCGAGGTGGGCAATGTGCTCATCAACGGAGCCAAGGTCGTGACCATCAACTCCGAATCAACTGAAATCGAAGACATTAAGAAGACCGTCGCCGACTGCGGGCTCGAGGGAGTAGAGAACATCAACTACCTCCAGGCCATCAAGCGAGTCATCGGTATGATTGACAAACCTCTTGCAAACGAATAGCACTATGGCACAGGAAATAGAGAAAAAATTCTTGGTCAAGGGCGACTTCAAGCCCGAGGCCTTCAAAGCTACCCGCATCACACAGGGATATCTGAGCAGCGTTCCCGAGCGCACCGTCCGCATACGCGTCAAAGGTGACAAGGGATTCATCACCGTAAAGGGCATTGGCAACGCATCCGGTGCAGCACGTTTCGAATGGGAGAAAGAAATCCCCGTCGAGGATGTCCGCGCCCTGCTGGACCTTGCCGAACCCGGCGTAATCGACAAGACACGTTATCTTGTCAAGAACACCGACGGTGTACACACATGGGAAGTTGACGAGTTCTACGGCGACAACGACGGCCTTACGGTGGCCGAAGTGGAACTCGCCGACGAGAACGAGCCCTTCGACAAGCCCGCTTGGCTTGGCGAAGAGGTCACCGGCGACCCCAAGTATTTCAATTCTATGTTAATGAAGAATCCTTACAAGAATTGGAAATAGTATCTTTCAAACTGATTCTTTGCATTCTCGCGGCAGCATCTATGAACTCATGTGTGAAAGATGCTGCCTACGGGGTGCCGGAGACCCCTTCAACGCCTCAGCCCGCGCTCTATAAGCTCGGCACGCCTAAGGCCTATGAAACAGATGTCACCGGACTCTCCGCCATTTGCCTCAACGAGAATGAAGACGGCTTTTATGCCGCATACGACAAAGGTCTTTTATACGAAATCGGTCTCGACGGGAAGGTTAAAGGCACCGTCCCGTTCGAGACTTCCCACGACTGGGAAGGCGTCACCGTAGACCGCAGCGACGGTACTGTCTATCTCTGCGAAGAGAGGGAATGGGCCGTTTACAAGCTCAACAAGGACAAGAAAGGCGTCACCCTGGTAGCGCAGGTACCGGTCGAAGGCGGCACAAACAACCGCGGATACGAAGGTATAGCCTCGGGGCCCGGAGTATTGTACCTTGCAAACCAAGACGCTCCCAAGCGCATTTACGTTTATTCGCTGAGCCAGGGCAAGGTGACATCCACCCTCGACATCAGTTTCGCGAAGTACCTGTCGGACGTTTTTTACGATCCCACGAGTGCAACTCTATGGATAACCGACAGTAAATCGCAAGCACTCACCAACATCAAGTTGGACGGTACCGTCATAGGCACATATGACATATCCTTCGTCACAAAGCCCGAGGGATTCTGCATCGATGCCAAACGCAAAATGTTTTGGTTCACTTGTGACCAGACCGGAAGACTACACAGCATCAGTTACGAATAATGGCAACAGACACTAACACCAAGGCGGAGCAAACTTTCGATCCGCTGGACATGAACAATTACAAGGTTGAGAAACTGCCCAAGATGCAGAAATCCAAGTTCGAAGTTTGGATGGCGCGCCTTGGAGGTCCGCTGGCTATCATAGCCTTCGTGTGGATCTGTTGGTTCTGCCATATAGGCTTCATTGACAACCTGGACACGGGCACCCTGGCCGCCACGGCCCAGAAACGCCTTGGCGTACTCGGCCCTGAAGGCTTCATCCGGGCCAACTACGCTATGCTTGCCATATTCGTAGCCAGCCTCATCCTGTGGATGACGGAAGCCATACCAAACTATCTGACTTCCCTGCTGCTCATCCTGGGCACGGTGCTGCTGGGCGTAACCACCCAGAAAGAAGCACTGGCGCAGCTCGGACATCCCGTCATGTGGCTGAACATCCTGAGCTTCGTACTGGCGTCCATGCTGGTCAAAACCCAGTTCGCCAAACGTCTTGCCCTGGCATTCGTCATCAAATTCGGCAAGAGCGCCAAAGGGGTGCTGTGGAGTTTCCTGGTCATAAACCTGGTGCTGTCGGCGTTCATCTCCGCCACCACCGTCAAAGCCACCATCATGCTCCCCATCTTCATGGTCATCTGCGCCATCTACGGAGCATCCAACGGCCACCGCAACAACTTCGGCCGCAACCTGGTAATCCAGAATCTCTTCCAGGTCAACATCGGCGCAAATGCCTTCTATACCGGCAGCGGCGCCCACCTGCTGGCCATTTCGCTCATCGCCGGATTCATAGGATCGTGCGACTTCGGATACGCCGACTGGCTGGTCGCCGTCGGCCCTATGAGCGTAATCATCCTTGTAGTCGGCCTGCTGCTTGGAATGTATGTTTTCTTCCCTATGAAGAAAGAGGAGCAGAAGCCCCAGATCGAAGGAGGCATCGAGCGCCTCAAGACCGAACTTGACGCCATGGGCAAAATGAGCGCCCAGGAATGGAGGGCCGTGGGCATCTTCCTGGTGGTGCTCTTCCTGTGGGTCACCAAAGGCACGTTCCACAACATCGACGAGACTATCGTAGCGCTGATCGGCGCCTGCCTCGCCCTCATTCCGGGTATAGGAGTGGTCAAGTGGAACGACGTAGATATTCCCTGGCACCTCATGCTCTTCAGCGCCGGTGCATACGTCCTGGGCAGCGGACTCAACGCCACCGACCTGCCCAACACCATGGTCAATGCCGCTTTCGACTCCCTGGGAATTGGCTCCGGCACACCGTTCTGGGTGCTGTACGTCATCCTGACATTCCTGATGATGTATTCGGGCCTCGTATTCCAAAGCAAGACTATCCGCACCATGGTCTTCGTGCCCATCGCTCTGGGCGTAGAGGCACGCTTCGGCTTCATGCCGATGAGTCTCGCGCTGCCCGTGTCGATGCTTATCGAGCATTGCTACGTACTGCCGTTCAACAGCAAGCCAGCAGCGCTCCTTTACAATACCAACCAATACAGCCAGACCGATGCCTTCAAATTCGGTATCACCATGATGACCTTCTCATGGCTGCTGATACTTCTGTTCGGACAGACTTTACTCAAATGGCTGCACATCACACCTGGATTGTTTTAATTGAGGCCGCTGCTGACCATCCCCTCCGGGGGACTTTTCCCCAAGTTTTATGTCCCCCGGAGGGGATGGTCAGCGGCAGCAACACACTACTGCAATCCGTTTTTTAATTGTATCTTTGCCATATGGAAATAGAGTGGAATTTTATACTGCGGCTGTTCATAGCCGGCATACTCGGAGGCCTGATAGGCTTCGAGCGCGAATTCAGGGCCAAGGAAGCAGGTCTGAGAACGCATTTCATTGTGGCCCTTGGCAGCGCCCTTTTCATGCTCATCTCACAGTATGCCTTCACCGGCCGCTTTGATGCTGCCCGTGTAGCGGCGCAAGTGGTTTCAGGCATCGGTTTCATAGGTGCCGGCGTCATCATATTCCAAAAGAACGTAGTCAGAGGTGTCACCACCGCTGCCGGTCTTTGGGTCGCCGCAGCTATTGGTCTGGCCTGCGGGGCAGGTATGTACGTAGTGGCGATCGCAGCTACTCTGTTTACCATTATGTGCCTGGAAACCATGCACATAATCACCCGGCGCTACGGCGAGAAGAGCGTGATGGTCACCATCTCCCCTGTCACCGGGGAGCAACTGACCGGCATACTTGACCAGATCCGCAAGTCGAATTTCGAGATTGATTCCTTCAGCCTCACCGACGACTCGGCGTCAATTACGCTGCACATGCGCCAGCCCAATTACCAGAAGACCATCGGTAAGCTTCTGGAAATCACCAAAGGCTACAAAGTAGAGATATCATAGAATGACTGAAGCTGGAAGAGTTTTCCGATTCGTGCTGCTATCGGCCAGCGCAGGGCTCATAGAAATGGGGAGCTTCTCGCTGCTCAACGAGTTCAGCGGCCTGCGTTACTGGCCTTGCTACCTCATAGCGCTCACCTTATCGGTCCTTTGGAACTTTACCCTAAACCGCAAGTTCACCTTCAGGAGCACTGCCAACGTACCCAAGGCAATGCTGCTGGTGGCGCTTTACTACTGTGTCTTCACGCCCCTGTCCACTTGGGGAGGTGATTACCTGGCTGAGACCGCCGGCTGGAACGAGTACCTGGTAACGGCGCTCAACATGATCCTTAACCTTATCACCGAATTCCTTTATCAACGATCCGTAGTTTACGGAAAAACGGTCGACTCGGCCGTCAAACAGCCGTAGCGGATGCAGGCCCCGAGCCCCATAAAACCTGGAGAAAAGGGGCTCGGGGCCTGCATCCGCTACGGCATAGAACACAACAGAATGAAACGATTGATTATTTGCTTGTTTGCCACCTGCTGCTTCGTTAACGCAATCGCGCAGCAAAAAGACTCCTTCCTCTCCCACATGTACCTCCCGGTCGATGCCGGAGCATCCTTCAGCTCCCTAGAGGAAGTCGG
>JAEEGK010011145.1_pt1 | contig 20592 bp, 14 predicted proteins | sample 8958771 | NCBI WGS metagenome assembly JAEEGK01 (sample SAMN16246547, study PRJNA631951) | gut metagenome | biome: gut microbiome; feature: rumen; material: SC-attached | host: Bos | place: Iran: Karaj | collected 2018-10
CATATTCATATATTCCATTGATTGACTTTCAACTCCATATTCTCCATTATACATCATTTCACAAAATAAAGAAAAAAGAGGAAAAATATTAATTTCTTCTTCACCTTTTATAATTGAATTCATATTTATTATTCCTTTTGTTTTATCAAGATCTGAATCATTCATATTTGTTGCATTTTCACCTTGTATATTTTTAAATTGAATATATGCCATATCTTTTATTTTAATAATATCACCTTCATTTCTTTTTTTTTCTTTAAAATTTGGATTTATTAATTTGTATTTTATTTTTCTTATTGTTCCATCATTTTCCATATTTACCCATTTAAATTTTATTTCTTTTGTTAATATTTTTTCTAAATCTTTATTTTGTATAAATTTACCATCAATATGATTATAATAAAAATCTAAAAATAATTCTTCAAAAATATAATTATTTTTTAAAAAATCAATAAAATCATTTAAAATATCTTTATAATCTTCTATTGTATTTGTTGAAAAATTACTAATAAATAATTTATAGGATTCAATAAAGTTTATAAATGACATTCCTTTAATTTGTTTTGAATTATCTTTTATTATTATAATATGAGGGAATATTCCTTTAATATAATCATTGTAATTTTTTGAAATATTAAATGAATTTTTTAAATCATCTGGAATTGATGTATAATATTTTGAATAAATTTCATCTATTTGTTTTAATGAACCAATAATATATTCATATTGATATTTATTATTTTGTGGAATTTTCTCGATTATTTTTTTATTTTCTTTTTTTTCTTCATTTTTATTTTCATTATTTTGTTTATGATTTTGATTTATATTAATATCTTCTTTAACTTTTTCTTCCATTTCTTTATCTTTTTTATTAATTGAATCATTATCCTCTTTTTTTTCTTCTATTATATCTAAATCATTCTTTTTTAACTTTTCCATTTTTTCTTTTTCTTTTCTAATTTCTTCCATTTCAATTTCAATATTCTTTTTAATTAAAAAATATTCACATTTTTTAATCAGCATTGAAATATTCTCATCATAAGGTATTTCCATTTTTAAATTAGAAAGAAATGTATCAATATTTTCATTAATATTAAAAAAATTTCCAATTGTTGAATTTTTTAAAAAATATAAATCACATTTCATTTTATTTAAATATTCTCTTTCATTAGTTATAATATTTTCAATTGAAAATTTCCCTCTTAAACAATCTAAAGCAATTGTTTTTTTAATTTTTAAAAATCCTAAAATTATATTTATTGAAACAATTCTAATATCTGATAAAACGTCTTTTAATTCTTTAATAGTATCATTATGAATATCATCAGTTATATGAAGAGTTAAATATTTATCATATTTTAATAATAATGATATTAATTTTTCTCTTGTAGAAATATTTTTATTTAATTTTTGGATTAAATTTTTAATTTTTCTAATTTTAAATATTTCATTTGTTATAAAACCACTTTGATATGTTTTATCAAGTAATAATAATACATTATTAAAGCATTGTAAATATTCTTTTGAAACTTTTAATGATGAATATAAATCCATTAATTCTGATAAACTATCATTTTGTGAATTTTTATTTATATTATTTTTATTTTTTCCTTTCATTGTAAGTAATTCCTTAAATCGGCTCATTTTTTAATTTAATATTTAAATTAAATATTTATATTTAATTTAAATTAAAAATAGTCTCATTAAATGTTTGCATTATGTTCAAATATTGAAAGAGTAAACATAAAAGATTTTGAGAATTTATTTAAAAAAAATGGGAATTTTCCTGAGACATTTGATGAAGCAATACAATATAAATATGGAATAATTTTTATTTTTGACTTAGACAATGATTTATTTTCTAATTTTTTTTCAAAAATAAAAAATGATATAGAATTAATAAAACTTCTAAATGATAATTTCACAATATTAATTGCAACAATTAATGAAAAGAATAAATTTATCAAATATCTTAAATATGAATTATACATTGGGGAACGTATTTATTTTATTATTAGTGAAAAAAAGAAAAAATTCACCTGTTCATCATGCGAAATGAATTTTAATGCTTTTAAAGAAAAAGTAAATGAATTCTTGACTAAAATTGAAAATGACAAAAAAAATTTGAAATCAAATGTTGATAATAATAAAGATGACTTAGAAAATAATTATTATCAAAATTCTCAATTAAATAATTATTCATATGAAAACAATGTAATAAATTTTAATAATAATATAAATTCAAAAAATAGTAATTTTATTTATTCAAATCAAAGCTTTAACTCCAATAATTATAATTCATTTCAAAATATTTCTCTTATTCAAAGCAATAATGAACAAAATATGAATAAAATTTCTAATAAAAATAAGAATACAATTAATTCTAATAATAAATCATCTTTTTTAAATAATTTTAATATACCAAATAATCAAAATAATAATTTATTAGTTAATAATTCAAGTAATATCTCAAGTAAAAAAATTAAAGAAAATTACCAAACTAATTCTAAAGTGAATGGAAGTTATAATTCTGAATTATATTATAATGAATTAATTAAGAACAATAATATTAATAATTTAAATAAAAATAATTCAAATTATTTTAATAATAATATAAATAATGAATTTTCTGAAAATAATAATATATTAAATCAAAATTCTATTCAATCAATAAATGAATCATATAATGAAAATAATAATAATACAACAAAAATAGTTTTTAGATTTCCTTCTTTAAAAAGAGTTAATAAAACTTTTAATAAATATGACAAAATTGAATTAATGTTTGATTTTATTAATAGTTTAGGAGATGAAATATTTAAAGAATTAAAACAAAAATCATTTATTTTTTCTCAACCTTTTCCAAATAAGTTTTTTACACTTAAAGATAAAGAACAAACATTTTATGAAGCAGAATTATGGCCAGAGGGAATTTTAGATATAATACCAGATAAAAAAAAATAGATTTTAAAATTATTTTTAATAATTTTAATTTGAATTTTTCAAAAGATGTTAAAATAATTATATTAAATTTTATATTTATTTTAAATTTATTTTTTATTTATTTAATATATGAATAATATAAATGATGAAATTAATACTAATTCTAGTTCAAATAATAATAATTTAGAAGAGAATCAATATAATAAAGAAGATTGGTCAAATGATTATGAAGAATTTGAAAAAGATGATAAAGATAAAATAGAAGAAAAAGATAATTTAGAAGAAGAAAAAAATGGAAATATAAATAATTTTAATGATTATAATTATGAAGAAGATGAAAATATAAGTGAAATAAAAAAAGATGAAAATATAAATAATTTAAATGAAGATGAAAATATAGAAGATAATAAAAAAAAAGAAAATTTAGAAGAAATAAGTACAAATAAAAAAACAAAAGAAAAATTACATGAAATAATAAAAATGGAAGAAGAACCAAAAAATTATTTAAAAATTGTTTTAATGCCAAAAATAAAAGAAGAATATATTAAAGTAGAAGATGAATATGATGAAAATATAATATTTCTACATTCAAAATCTACACATGAACAATTAGATTTTTTTAAAGATATTTTTGATCATGAAAATGAGATTTTACCTTTTCTTTCAGAAACAGTTTTTCTTTTTGAAGAAAATTCAACAATCACTGAAGATAAATCAATGATTGATCAAACAATTTTATCAAAGGAAGAATTAGTTGAAATTATTAAAAAAAGAATTTCAAATTTTATTAAAGAAATGCAAAATAAAAATAAAATATATGCTGAATATTTTATTAAAAATATACCTGTTTATGTTAAAATTTTAAATGATGAAGACATTAAATATTTATTTACAACATTAAATAATAATATTGAATCATTTGATTATAAATTAATTTTATATCTTTTAGAAAAAATTGAAGAAATTGTTAAATATTTTAATATTGAAGGAAAAATAAATTTGTTAAAAGATAATATAATTGGTATAATTTTTGATCATATTTTTAAAAGTACTTTTCTTGAAAATTCTATAGTAAAAGATAAAATATATAATTTAATAACATATCTTTGTATAAATACATATGAAGAAACAATTTATTTAAATGTATTAAATAAAATAATTGAAAATTCTAATTCTGAAGCATTATTAATTGAAACAATAAGAGGAGAAAATTTTTTATTAATTGCAAAATTAATAATTCTTCTTTTAAAAAGTGAAATAAAAAACAAAGAAGATTTTTGTTTTAAATTTATTTTTCCTTTAGTAAAAGTTTTATATATTGATAAAAATCCAAGAATGAGACAATCAGTATGTATAATTTTACCTGAATTATCTAATTTTATAAATATAAATATACATATTAATGAATTAAGACCTTTATATTTATTATTATCAAATGATGAGAATTCTGAAGTTAGATTACAGGCAGTTAAAATTTTACCAAAGTTAATGAAAGATAATTTAGAAAAAAGCCATTTTTCAGAAGAAAATTCATTTTATATTAAAATATATTCTAAATTAATATTTGATAATGATAAAAAAGTTAGGGCAACTGCATTTCAAATTTTAGGTGATGTTATTTATTTATTTACTATGGATGATGTTGACAAAAAAGCAAAAAAGTTAATTGATTTTTTTAAAAATAATATTGATCAATTTTATTTTTATAAAGATATTAAATATTCAAATGTTAATGAAGATATAATTTATTATGCAACTTTAATTTTACCAACATTAATATATAGATTAGGAGAAAAAAATTTTGATTCTGGATTTAATTTAAAAGAGGTATTTTTAAAATTATGTAATTATAATAAAGAAAAAGTCCAAAAAAGTTTATTATATAAATTTAAAGAAATTTATCAATATTTATCAAAAGAGTCTAATAGAAAAGATATGATAAAAATTTATCAGGAAAAATTTATTTATTCAAAATATGAATCAATTCAAACACAAGCAATTTTAGAATTTAAAAATATTTTAAAAATTTCAAAACAAGAAACAAGAAAAAAATTTATAAAATTTATAGGAAGTTACTTATATATAGATATAGAAAGTATGGATGAAATTCCTATTGATTCAGAAAATAAACTTTTATTTTCATCATATAGACAAAAAATTGAATGTTTAAATAATTTATCTGATTTCTTTGATGCATATGATAATCAAACAATTCTAAAAAAAATTATTCCAGTTACTATTTTATTATGTTGTGATGATGTAGATTTAGTTAGAAGAGAATCTTCAAAAACTTTAGGAAAAATAATATTATATTTAAATGAAAAGAATTTTGCTTATTCAGAAATTCAAGTAATTTTAAAAGCTTTTTCATTAAGTGAAACATATAAATTAAGAAATCAATTTATTAATATTTGTTATATTATATTAAAATCTCAACAATTATTTGATATATTTCTTTTTGATTTATTAGTTAATTTATCACAAGATAGAATATTAGATGTTATTATAAAATTGAGAATTTTAATATTTGATATTATTAATATGAAAGATTGTGATTTAAATTATTTATTGAAAGAAAAAAAATTCCAAATTTTAGTAGAATTGGTTAATCAAAATGAAAAAAATAAATATGAAAAAATTAAACTAGGTGATATCTCATTAGATGAAATAGAAAATATAAAAAGTGAAAAAAAATATATTGAACCAAATAATTCTGATCTCAAATCTTTAAAAGATTTATTTAATATTGATTTGTATGTATAATTAAATATAGTATTAATATTTAATTTAAATTAATTTAACATTAATTAAATTTATTTTTATTGTATAATTAAAATTTCACTGAGAAAAATATTATATAATAAAATATATATGAAAATAAACTGTTTATAATTAAAATTAATCTTTTTAATAAAAATAGAATGTCCATGACTTATTAAATTATCAGCTACTGAAAAAGAATCAGCACATATTGAAATATAAAATTTGAAATATTAATTTAATTATCAATATCAGTAAATGTTTCATGTTTATATGTAAATTTATCCTTTTTAATAATATCACAAATAGTTAATACAATTCAATACAAGAAGATATTATATAAATATCGGGGGATTGTTGATATATCCAATCCTCATGAGCAATTAGTAAATAATATTTTTATAATATTAAAAATGTTCATTTCATTAATTATTTTCAAATAAAAGAGATATATAAATCAAATTTTTAATGTTAAATTTAAATGATTATAAAAAACTTCTCTTTTTTAGTTATATTATTATTATCTTATAAGTTTTGTATTTGTGGTCCAATTGTAGGATTTGCAGGATGCTCTACTTGTTGTGCTGCAGTTCATACACCAGAATTGCCCTTTCCACCATTATATGCAACTAAGTTTGCTGCATGTATGTTAGGTTGTATTCCAATGGAATTAAAAGTTGTGAGTGGTACATTTTATCAAATTCATGAATTTAAAAGAATAGCAGGAGGATTTGATTTTAGAGATTTAGCTTGTTCAGGAGCAGGCTTTGCTTTGAAATTTACACCAACACCTTAAGTAGTTAAATATATTTTATTTATTCTATTTTTTATGTACATTAAACTTTATTTTATTATATAAATAAATTAAAATAGTTAAATTCAAAAAATTCATTATTGATTTTAGATATTTATAATTAAATTAGAGTCAATAAAAAAAGTTAAAATATAAAATATAATATTTACAAATAAATTGGATATTATATTATAACAATTATGTTTTTTACTATTTTTTTAATATTTATATATTATTATATATATTTTTTCTAATGAAAAATAATAAAAAAATCAAATATTGTAAAAAAATAAAAAAATAATGGAATCAAATAATAACGACAAAAATTATAAAAATTTAAAATTAATTACAACAGTGAAAATAACAAATTATCCTTCAAAATTAATGGTTATTAAATTATTAAACAATTTTTTAGCAGAAAAAAATTATCCAAAAGATTACATAATATTAGAAAGGGCAATTTTTATAGAAATTAAATTTAAAGATTCAGATATTGCATATTCATTTATTAAAAGATTAAATTATGAAAAATTCATAAATAAAAATTATTCATTAATTGAAGTATCAATGAATGTAGATATTGATAAAAGAAAATCATATAATAAAATTAATAAAAGTTCTTCAGTTCCAAGATTATATAAAATAAATAAAACAGAAAAATCAGAATATTCAAAAAGATATGAAAAACCAATTAATCAAAAAAGTAAATTTTCTGAAATTGCTTATCAATCTATTTTAGCATCTACACCTTATATTGATCCTTATGAAGAACAAAAAATTAAAAATAGAGAAAATAAATTTAAATGGATTTCAAATAAAAATTTTTATGCTTATTTTGGAAGAGCTACAAGTAATAAAAATTTTTTTTATCATGATTTTATCAATGAAGGATTACCCTCTAATCATCTTTCATTTCGTCCTGTTGAAAAAAATAAATGGATTTCTAAACAGAATTTTCTTGTATGTTAATAATAAAAACATTAATTTTAATAATGAGTATGTAATTAGTTAAAAATAATGTTTATATATTTTATAAATTTTTATTAAGATAATTATTTTGAATTTTATTTTTATTTTAATTAACTTTCAATTAATATATAATATAAATTTTTTAAAATTATTTATATAATTATATTTCAAATGATAAGAACAATATATATAATTATTTTATATATTATTATTATAAGTTTTATTATATTCTAATTAATCATTGTTTTCATTCATTTTATTAAACTCTTGAAAAGGCAATGATATTAATTTTTGAAAAATGTTTGAATTTAGTTCAAACAATAAATTAATAAAACTGACATTTTGAGGAATTGGACATTTAAATAAAAAAAACTATATATTAAAATATAAGTTTTTATAAATATTTTCAGAAAAATAAAGAAAAGATATTTATTTATCAAAAAAAAAAAAAAATTAATAAAAATATGATATAAAATATAGAAATAATGATATATAATAATTATTTTATTATGTAGTAGTTAATGTTACACAAATTTTATAAATAATTTAATTATAAAAGTAAAAATATGTTTTTATTGAATATTAGATTATAATTAAAATTTCAATTATTGTTATTTTTTCTTTTTTATACTATTAATTATTATAATAATATATTATTAAAACATTTTTTATATATTTATGTAATATTTTCATTTAAATCAAATTTTAATTTGATTATAAAAAATCAATATCCATCATTAAATATATTTTTAAGTTCAATTAATTATTTTTTATTTTTTTAAATTAAAAATAAATGTCAACTGAAATAAATGATTTAGAAAAACTTTTAGAAATCCTTTCAAATAACATTGTTTATAATTTTGAGGCATTTGATAGAAATTTAAGTTTGGATGAAAAAAGAAAGATATTAGATGAATTAGATAAATTATTATTAAAATATGAAACAGCAAATAAAAAAATTCAAGAAGAATTTTATATTTCAAGTCAATATATAAAATCTAAATATCGTTCATTAGTAAAAGAATTTAATAGAAGATTTATAAATTTTTCAGATGAAATAATTCAAAAAAAAAATTTATATAGAACATTAACAATGAGTAATTCTTTTAAAGCTCCTTCAATTTCAATTGATTTAGGAGAAGGAAATAAACATAGTTTAGATTATTCTAAAATAAAAACTGTTTTAAATCATGCAAAATATACTAGTAATATAATTGATAATTTTATTTTTGAATTAGAAAAAGAAATGAAAGATAAACCTTTAATTGATCAAAATGATCCTGCTTATCAAAGTTATTTAAATTTTAAAAATAAGAAAAAAGAAATTAAAAAACAAAAAAAACAAAATCTTTTAAAATGGATTATACTTTTATTAATAATTGTTCTTATTTTTGTTATTTATATTTTACTATAATATTCGATCATTTTATTAATGATTATTATATTTTTGATAATATAAATTTAATGTTATATAATTTATAAAATAATTAAAGGATATAATGAAAATTATTTTTTAAAAATAATTTTTGTTACTTAAAACATAAAAAAATTCGACTTTAGATAATATTTAAAAAAAAATCATAATAATTATAATCTATTAAATAATATAAAAAATATTTTAAATATCAAAAAACAAATAAATTAATTTTATGATGGACATCTTAACATTTCTTGTAAAAATACAATTTATAATATTTAAATAGTTTTGTTGTAAAGAACAAGAAAATATAGTAAGATTAAAAGTAGATGTAGAAGTCTATTCAGAAAAAAATTTACATGTAGCCACAGAAGTAACTAATGAAAAAAAACCTTCAAATAATTTAAATCATTCTCTTTTTGAAAAAGGTTTTAGTATAAAAAATAATTATTCAGAATTATCAATAATAGAAGAAAATAGGATAAATAATTCAGAAAAAATTTTAGAAATTACACCATGTTTAACTTTCCCAAATTTATTTTTAAATTATAAAAATATTATTATTGATGAATATGGACTTGAAGGAAGTAGTGATAATTATCTTGGGAAAAAAACTTTTTTTGGAATAGATAAGAATTATATTGAAAATAAAAATAAAAATTTTTCCCATATCAATGATGTTATAATAAATGATGAAATTACTATACCTAATATAAAAAAAACTTTACCTTTATTTTATATTTTTTTTGAACAAAGAATTCGTCATTATTTATTAAAATCATTATCAAAAGGAATTTATTTTTCACTTTCAATTAATCCTTATAGTCAAATTTTATTAGATACAAAACATAAAAATTATTTTAAATTAGGAAATATTGTTATATCAATAATGATAAATATTAATGATAATATTATAATAATAAAAATTAAAAAAGGAGGTGGAATTGAAAATGAAATAAATCATGAATTTAATTTTGATAAATTCCCTATTACAATAGGAAGAAATAATAGTACAATTGATATAAATAATGAATTAATAAGTAAAAATCATGTTACTATAAATTATGATAAAATAAATATGATATTTTATTTGATTGATAATGGAAGTACAAATGGTACACAATTATTATTAAATGAAGGAAAAATTATACAATTGTGTGGGGAAATGAATTTTAATTTAGGGGAAAAACAATTTAAAATTATAGAAAAATAAAATTTTTTATATTTTAATACATATTCCAAAACATTATTGGTTTGTATATTATTATTATAAATAATTAAAGTTAAAATATTCAATAATTTATTTATTAAAATAAAAAAAAGATTTAAAATAATATATAACTTATTGATAATATAAAATATTTAATAAAACTAATTATTTTAGTTTAATTTTTTTTAATATCTGAATTATAATTCCTCTATAATTTATAAATAATATAATTTTTAAAAAATATTTTAATTATTAACATCTTCAATTTTGTTATTATCATTATTATTATTTATAACATTATCATTTATATTATTTTTACTATTATTTCTCTTTCTCTTTCTAATAAATTTAATAGGTTTAACTTTACTTTTACTAAACTTCAAACTTCTTTCTTTCCAAGTACTTCTCTTAAGCATAAGTGGTCTATTTCCAACATATTTTCCATTCATTTCTTTCATTGCTTTAATATAATCATTAACATCAGTTAAAGAAACAAATCCATAACCTTTAGATTTTAATGTCTTTTTATTAATTATAATTTTTGCTCTTACAAAAGAAGGATATTTCATAAATGCATTTGATAATGTTTGATCATTTACTTCATTCCCTAAATTACCACAAAATATTCTATAATCATTTTCTGGCCATTCACTTAATGTCTTATCTTCCCATATTATTCCTGCACCTCTTCTATAAATTTTCCAATTTTTTTCTAATTCTAATTTTCTTTCTTTTTTATGTATGTCTATTGGATTTTCTATTATATTTTTTTTATTTTTTTTTAATTCTGAATTTTCAGTTTTTTGGTTTTTATTTTCTACTTTTTTTTCTATTTGTGATGGGATGTTAAATTGTTTTAATTTTTGTTGTAAATTTTGTAAATGTGGTGGTAATGTCATTTTAAATTTATTTTTATTTTTATTTTTTCTTTAAATAATTAAATAAAAGAAAAGATAATTAATTTTTTTTAATTTTTTAAACATATATAAAAAAATGAATTAAAAAAGGAAATTTAAAATTAATATTAAATAAAATGATACTTTATAAAATCAATATTTTTGTAAATTAAACAATAAACATTTTCATATATTATTTCTTTTTCAATATCATAAATAGGACAACAATCTGTATCATCAAATAAATACCATTTTTTTTTCAATGGATTTTTACAAAAACAATTGTAATGATTTGTTTTATAATCATAATTTATAATTCCAATTAATTCATATTTTTTCAATTTTGAAATTTCATCTAATGTATAAGGAGATAAATCTAAATTATTATTAATAGGAAATTTAATTTTAATATTATTATATTTGTCAGATTCTGTCCTTTTAAAGTAAAATATAATTACATCTGGTAATGAATAAAACATAAATTTTTTATTTTCTTCATTTAATTGATTACAATACTCACAATATGAATTATTTCTTTTATTTTTTTCTGAAATTAATTCTATTAATTTTTCCAATTTTATTTCACTGTAAATATTTATTTTTTCTTTATTGGTAGTCTCATTTTTATTCTTTGTTATTTCTTTATATGGATTAATTTCATCTAAATCTTTTAGTATATAATAATTTTCCATATCAAAAATTTGCTTTTTGAATTTTTCTAACCAAATTACATTAATTCTAAATTTTTTTACTTTATATATATTCATTAAATTTTCCTTTTCAAAAATATTTTCATATAATAATTTTATAAATTTTGAAAAAGTAATACTTGTAATAAAAGGAATTGGAATATAAAAATCTTTTAAAGAATTAATATATATATCTGATTTTCTTTCTATTTTAATACATAAAATAAATGGGACTATCTTTTCTTGTTCTTTATTTATATTTGATAAAACATTCATTATATCTTCTTTCTCAAAATCAAATTTTTTATCTATTAAATTAGAAATCATGTTATTAAAAGTAAAAAAATATTGATTTTTCCCTAAATTAAAATTATATAAAACTTTATTATATATTTCAACTAAATTCAAATTAAAAGAAAAATTAATAATTTTCGGGATTTTAAATTGTAACAAAACGTTTTTATTGATATTATTATTATTTTTGTAATAAAATGAATTTAATTTAAAATTAATATCTCCAAAATTATTTTTTATAGTTGAATTAAAAACATGAATTGAATCTCCCATTATTTCTTCCCCTATTAAAAAAGTATTATCAACTTTTTTAAATATGTTTATTTCTTTTGGATTTAGGAAAAATTTTAACAAATTCATATTATCTTCAAAATCTTTTTTTAAATTTATTGGTATTTCTTCTTTTACAACAAAAAAAATTTTAACAAACTTTGGATTTGAAAAAATTTCATATAAATATTCCTCTCCAGAACAAATTAATTTATAAGAACAAAAATCATCAGAAAGAATACATGGAACCAAATTATCTATTTTTAAATCAAAAATATAAGAAATAATTTTTAAGATATCTTTTATTTTTATTATATCATATATTTTTTTTATTAAAGGATAAAAAACAATCTTTTTCCTCTCTTTTATATTGAATGGTAATATAATACATTGAATAAAGTAAAAATTATTAATTGAAGGAATCAAATTATCTTTTTTTTGTTGAATATTTAAATTTTTATAATTTAAAGAAAAAGGAAAAATATTAAAAGTTTCAAATATATAATTTTTCTTATGACAAAGTGAACATTGTGTTTCCCAAAGATTCATTCCAAAAAATATATCTGTTATTATTGAATTATTAATTAATTTAAAATTTTTCCATTTATTTTTATATAATTCTTCTAAATTATTTTCATTAAAATTATTTGTAATAGTTTCATTTTCATCTAAATTCCTTTTTAAATCTTCATGAATAATCCAAAGAAAAAAATTGAAAAAACCATATAATCCATCATTATTTTTATATAATGAACAATTTTTTTTTCCTAATTCATTTAATAAATTACAATAAACATCTTTCATTCTATTATTAATATTATTATCTAAATAAAAACCTACTTTATTATTTTTAAAAGAAATATCTAATTTTTCATTCCATATTATTTTTAATAATTCAGCATATGCAATTGTAATATTTCCAAATGAACTTAAAGGATTATTTTCATTAATTTCATATTTATGTTGATCTTTTAAAAAATATTCAGTTAATGGATAAATATTACTTAAACATTGTAAAACTGGATTAAATAAATTTGAATTTTCTATTTTAAATAAACCCATTGTTCCAAATAAATTTTCTTTATTAATTGTTTTATTAAAATTGATTTTTTGATTGCTTCTCATAAATGAAGATAATACACTTAAAGTATTATTTTTTGTATTATTTGTTTTTAAATTAATTAAAATTCCTTCTTTAAAAAGCTCATATTCATTTCCATCATCATCATCTCCATATTGAATATTATTATTATCAGACTCAAAATATTTGTTATTTTCTTCATAATCTTGAAATATAAAATTATTAAAACTTTTATTACTATTCTCAAAATCATTGTTACATTGATTAATATCATTATTATAATTTTTATCATAATTATTTGTAAAATCTTTTTCAAAATTATAATTTTTGAAATTTTTTTCATAAGAATTATTATTATAATAGTTAATATTGTATATGTTATAATTATTATTATATGGTGATTCGATATGGTTATTGAAATATTGATTTTTAAAATATTCTTGATAATTTTGTTTTAATTCATCTTTATTGTTTTTTCTCATTTATGATTTTATTAATATTAAAATATGATTAAATGAATTTTTATCATTTAATATTTTTTTTTATATATATTTTTTTAAAATATTTTATTATTTAACATAATATCGTTGTTTACTATTTTAATAAATTTATTACATAAAAATTAAAAATTAATTTTCTTTGTTTAATTAAATCTTTGGATTTAGTTTTAAATGAATTAATTTTTTTCAAAATATTCTTCAATAATAAATTAATAAATTAAAGTTCATTTAAATTAAAAATATTTCTTTTCAAATTACTTTTATATATTTTTAATAATAATTAGTTTGATTATGATTTATTAAATATTAGAATTATATATTAAATTTACTTATTTTAATTATTTTTTTAGAATTTAATAATTAATCATTTTTATCTTAATTTTTAATTTGTATAATTTTTTTTCTAAATTAACATTTTTCAATTAAATTTTGTGAAGTAAATTAACAAAAATTTTTGTTTTGTTTATAAAAGTTCATATATTTTTTGATAAAAAAAAAACAAAATAATTTTATGAAGAAAAATAAAAAATAAAATATTATTAAAATATAAATAAATAAATTATCTTATTCTACTTTTTTTAATGTTTATATTTAAAAAGAAAATGGAAACTCTAATAATTTAAATATAATATATTAATTAAAAGTTATAAATAAATTAATAATTGATTAATTAAATAAAAAAATTATAATAGAAAATTTAATGAGTTTAGTAAATTTGAAAATAAAAAATTATTATAAGGATATTATTCAAAAGGAAAAAAGAAGAAAACTGTTAAATTCTTTTCATTCTATTAATTCTTCAATAAATGATAGAAATGTGAATAAAAAACAATATAATATTTCAAATCATGAAATATTAAAAACTTTTCAAAATAATGAAATTAAAAGGAAATTTTCAAATTATTATAACATATCATTAAAAGGGGAAAAAACAAGTGAGAATCCAACAAGAAAATATTATACAATAAATCATAATGAAACTGACAGTTCATTAAATTCAAATAATGATAAAAGAATATTTTTAATATCTCAAAAAGAAAAAGAAAAATTAATTTTATTAAATGAAGAAAAAAAAAGAATTGAATCTGCTAAAAATCATAAAAAAATTAAAACTTTGCAATTCAATACTGAACCAAATAAAAATGATAAAACTTTAAATCATAAAATTTATAATAAAACATTTCAAACACAACCAGATTTTTATTTTCAACTTTCTTTATTAGAAAAATATAAAAATGATGAAATGCAAAAAGATTTGGATTTAATAAATAATCCTGATAGTATTATTTCTGCAATGTATCATACTTTAAAAAAATTAGAAAAAGAATCAATTAATTATCCTGGAAGAATTGTCTATAAAGATAAATTAAAACATGTAAATGAAATTAAACAAATTCAAGCACCAGTTTTAAAACAATTATTTAAACTTCAAAAACAAATTAAAAAAAATGATAATAGGAAAATTTCTTATAGAGCAATTAATACAAATTATTTTATGGATTTAAAAATAAAATTTCATTAAGAAATAAATTTAAAAAAAAATCAATTTAAAATATTATTACATATCAATTATGTAATAATAATATAAAATACATTTTTAAAATTATATAAATTAATTTTCCAAAATAAAAAAAAAACTAATATAAATTATTTTTTTGCAGTTGTATCAATAATAGAAAGATTAGTAGTAACTTCTTCTTCTGTATTATTATTATCTGTATTTTCACTAACACTTTTATCTTCTTCAATAGAACTATTTCTAAATCTTTTATCATTAATTTCATCTTCTTTAATTTTTTCATTTACAATTTGTTCTCTTTCTAATCTTCTTTTTTCTCTAATTTTTAAAATTAAATTTCTAGTTTTTTCAAGAATGGTATAATTTTCATCTTTTTGTCTTTGTTCAAATCCATCATTTTTTTGAATATTTCTCTTATTATCAACTTCAGTTTGTATTTTAGTTTTATTAAATCCAAAACTTTCTTTAGAAATTAATACATTTGGCATATTTACTAATAATTTATCAGATAATTTTCCTAAATCAATTTTTCTTAATTCATCCATATTATTTAAATATTCATTTATTATTTCTTCATGAATAGACCAAATAAAAGCTAATTCAGGATAATTTTTATTTTCTAATAAATATTTTTCTCTTTCAGTAAAATATTCTCTAAAATATAAAATATTCCTTTTAATTTCTCTTAAATGAGAAATATATTCAAAAACTTCAATTTTAGCTAATTTTGCTAATTCTTGCATATTTTTTTTATGATCATCAAAATCTTTATTAATTTCATTTTGATGACTTTGCATTTTTTCACCAATAGTTTTAATATGATCTGTAATTTTTTTAACAGAAGTAATACAATTTTTTTTTTCATTTTCATAATCTTGATTTTGATTATTAGTTTTAGCAAAAGTTAAATAAATATCTTCTAATTGATGTTGACTTTGTAATCCTTTTGAATGTCCTCCTTTAAATCTACAATAACCACAAATTGCTCTTTTACATTCTTCACAAAAATATTCACTATCTCTATCATGATGAACAGAACATTTTCCTGGTCTTGTAGTATATTGTAATTTAACAAAATCTTTATGTTGAAATACATTTTTAACATTATTTTCAGTAACATTACCATAATGAATTAAATTTTTACATTCATTACAATAATAATTAATACAATAAGGACAATAAAAAATTGCTTCTTTAATTTTACATTGTGCACACATATATTTAGATTTCATATTAATTAAAAAAGAATCAATATGAGTAAAAAAAACTGTATATAATGGTTCAATATAATTTTTATTTTTAATATAATAAGAATATGGTTTTGTCATACTCCAACTCATTTTTTGACTTTTTGCACTTTGTTCAGGACAACAATACATATATGATTCATATGGAGGTTCTAATTCAATTGGTGGTGTCTCTTTTTCTCCTTCTTGTTTTATTCTACAAAATGATTTTCCTATTATTATTTTACAAAGAACATATACACTTTGTACTTCATTTGAATTTGATGAATCAAATATTGCTCCTACTTTAAAATTTGCCCCATTTTCTGGTATTTTAAATGATTTTTCTCTCATTTCTTTCATTGATGTCTCGTAGTCTTCTCCTTTTAAATTATACCATCCATATGACCATAAATGAGTTGAGGATAATGATTCAAATTGATTGTATGTTAATGTGTTTTTTACTGATATTATTTTGTCTATTTTTATTTCGAAAGATATTGATGATTTTAAATGAAATTCTACCATTTTCCATTCATCTGAATTTTCCGTTATTTCATAACGGAGGTTTTCGTTTGAGATTGAGTTTTGTTCTTCTGTATTTATCATATTTTTTTTTTTTTAAATTATTTTTTTTTTGAAATTTAATTTTTTGGTTTTTAATTTGTTTTGAATTTAAATATGCTAAATAAATTTATTTAATTTATTTATTTTATATTAGGAGAGATTAAATTATAAATTAAAAAATAGGAAATGATGAAATAAATTGAATAAAATATTGGAAGTAAAATAATATTTTTTTTTATATATATTTTTGATTTTATAAAATAAATTTTAATTGTAATTAATTTATAAAATATTAAATTTTGCTTATTTTTATAAATTAATATATATAAGTTTATTACTTATTATTATTTTTTTAACAAAATATATAAAGCCAAAAATGAGTTTTTCAATTTCAAAATCTTATTCATTAAAAAATGGAAAAAGTGTAAATAATGAAGAAAAAAGTAACTTTTTCATAAAATTTAACACTCAAAATAACAATAATAAAAATTTAAATATTGATCCAATAGAAAATTTTCAAAAAATTTTAGAAGAAAAATATAAAGCAATGGAATCTTTAGATTATTTAGATGATATTGATGATGAAAAAAGTTCAGAAATATTTTTTATGAATAATATTGAAATTATAAGTTCTGCATTTGATTCATGTGCTTCTTCTTCTTCATTAATGAGTGAATCAGAATCACAATCTTATTCTAAAAATTATATGTAAAAAAATTGTAAAAAGTGTAAAAAAGATAAATATTATTATATATATAATAATTATAAAGCTAATAAAAGAATCAATTATGTTGTAAATATTCATAAAATCAATTGGATATATACAATGAGATGGTAAATATGATTAACATAAAAATTATTATTTGAAAATAAAATTAGATATAAAAGAATTTAAAACAAAAAACTAAAAATAAAAAAATAATTATAAAATAATAAAATATATATAAAAATAAAATATTAAATAACAATTAATAAAAATCAAAATCAAATTAAATCAAAATCTCCTTTTTCTTTTTAAAAAAAAAACAAAAAAAAAAAAAAAATATTAAAATTAAAAAAAAATTTTTTTTTAAAAAAAAAGGAAACTTTTCCTTTTTAAAAATCCAAAAAATATTTAATTATCCCCTTCCTCTTCACTTTTCCACATATCTAAATTTTCTTTAAGTAAATTAACAATACTAACAGCATCTCTATTTTCTTCAGCATCTTCATCAATATTAGGTAATTCCTTACTAGCTTTATCATAAGCATCACTTGCGACTTTAATAGCAGTTTCATGATCATTCATTACTTCATAATGAAAGACAGAAAAATTTAAAGCTAAACCTAAACTAATAGGATTTAAAACAGGAAGATCTTTTGCATTATCAGAAGCTTCTTGATAAGCAGCAAGAGCATCTTTTGCAACTTTATCTTTTAAATCTCCTTCAACACTTTCAGCAATATATCTATTATAATCACCTTTCATTTTTATATAAAAAACTTTTGCTTCTGAATCACTTGCTTTAGATAATAAATTTCCATCTATTGATTGTAATACTCTTTCACATGCTTTTACTAATTCACTTTCTACTTTCTTCTTATATTCTTGTATATAAGGAAGAAATGTTGAATTTTCTTTCTTTTTTTCTTTGCTTTCATATGCCATTATTGTTCTTAAAGCTGTTCTAAGTGATGTTATTGAATTTTTATATGCTATTGATAATAAATTCCTTTCATCACTTGATAAATCCTTATCACGTGTTTTTACCATATCTTCTAAAAATTGTACCATTTCTTCAAAACGGTTACATTGCTCTGCTAACATTGCTAAATATACATTTTTTTCATATTTTTGAGACATTTTTTCTTTTTATTTTTTTGTTTTTTTTTTTACCTCTAAGGTTTTATTTAAATTTTCTAGTTTTAAAAGGATTTTATATTTCGGGGTTTTTAATTTTTTTTTTAATTTTTTTGGATTTTTTTTAAATAGTTTATTTATTTATTTAATCATTTATTTTTAATATATATCATTTATTTTAAAAATAAATTTCTCTAAATCAAATAATCTACAAACTTTTAAAAAAATATAACATAAAAAAATGAAATACAATATCCTAATAAATATCCTTCTTCTAACATTAACTTTAGAAGCAGACAACAAAATAGACTACTTAAAGCAAGCAGCCCACTGGGTAGACAAAGTATATAACAAAGTATACGAAGTAGAATGTAAACATGAATTTCCTCATCCAAAAACATATGAAGAAATTCCAAAAATGAAAACAATTAATTGTGGAAGTTCAGCATCAATAACATATCAACAAGCAGGAATAATACCAAAAGGAAGAAGAACAGGACATACTGCTGCTCAAAATAATAATGTAGATAAAAAAAAATATTATGATGTTCCAAATTTAAAAAAATCTTTATTATTAAGTTTTTACCATCCTCAAAATTTCAAAAAGGATACTTGTGATTTTGTTAAAGTTATGAAAAAATTTGATGAAATGCCTGATTGGTTAAAACAAAAAGGAATAATGTATGTTCAAGATAGTAATATTTGTATTTCTGCTGGAAAAGGAAATGTTTATTCTTGTAATTCTACTGGTCATGTTTATGGTAAAGGTAAAAGTAAAGTTTTAAGAACTAATCATAAATATGAATACGCTTTTAGAAGTTTAATTTTATGGGCTGTTGTTCCTAGATCTAATGGAAAATCTAATGTTCCTAAGGATACTAATTTAAAACATCTTGCTTGTGGATTGTAAGGTTTATTTTTGGATATTTATTTTTTATTTTTTAAAAACATTTTTTGAGTTTAGATTTGCTTTTTATTTTCAAATCTAAAAATTTCTTTATTACATTATTTAATTAATAATTTATCAGTAAAAAAATAATGTCTTTTCACAATAGCAATAAATACTTTTCATAATATTTACTCTTGAAGATAACAACAAAATCGATTAAAAAGAAGAGAACTCAGAATATATTATATAATCAGTTGTCAAAATAGGATTAAACACCTTCACTTGCACTTTTGAGAAATATTGAAAAAAAAAATAATTTTAAATCATATACTATAATTACATATTGGTAAAAAGGGAAAATATAATGCACACAAATAAATATAAATTTATAATTTTTCGAATTTAAAAAAGAATTATTGTTAACTTAATACATCCTTAAAATTTAAGAATTAATATAAAATTTAGTTAAAGTCACAAAATAATTTGATTTAATACTTCACTGCTTAAAACAAAAAGGAATAATGTATGTTCAAAACAATAAATTTATATTTCTGTTGAAAAAAAAATTTTTCTAGAAAAAGTTATGGAAAAAAATAGTTAATATTTTACAAATTATTATTAAGATTATGCTCTTAATAATTAGAATTTTATGATTTTTTTCAAAGATTTAATAGATAATCTTATTTTCATATATTCCTTATAATCCTAAAGTAATATTTTTATTAAAAT
>JAEEGK010011146.1_pt1 | contig 20592 bp, 14 predicted proteins | sample 8958771 | NCBI WGS metagenome assembly JAEEGK01 (sample SAMN16246547, study PRJNA631951) | gut metagenome | biome: gut microbiome; feature: rumen; material: SC-attached | host: Bos | place: Iran: Karaj | collected 2018-10
TCCTGCTTTTATTGATATGCATGTACATCTGCGTTATCCGGGACAAACTCAGAAAGAGGATTTGACCTCCGGACCTCACGCAGCTGCTGCTGGTGGTTACGGTACCATCGTTGCAATGCCAAATACAAATCCTGTTGTTTCTTCTATTGAAATGGCAATGAAGATTGAGCGGGAAGCTGCAGCAATCGGGCTTACACATCTTTTTCAGACAGTAAGTCTTACAAAGAATTTTGAAGGCACAGATACTTCTCATCTTGATTTTGTAGAAAAACAATATGTTCCGGTAATTACTGAAGATGGCCGTGATGTTCCAACTTCTGGTGTTATGCTTGAAGCAATGACTAAAGCTGGTGAAAAAGGTCTGATTGTCAGCTGTCACAGTGAAGATATGACTCTCGGTCCACTAGCAAAACCATTCCGTGCAGAAGCTCTTGAAATTATGAAGGGCGTTGGTCTTTCTGCATGGGGAACCGGCGATGAAGATTTTGATGCAGATGATGAAGCAAATGCTGAAGCTTTGGACCGCATTGATTTAGCTTTGACTAAAGCGAACGAAATCCTTGCCCTTGCTGAAGATGTAGCAACAGTTCGTAACATCATGCTTGCAAAAGAGGCTGACTGCCATGTTCATATTGCTCACGTAAGTACAGCAGTTTCTATCAATGCAGTTCGTGAAGCAAAGAATGAACTTTATGATGAAGAAATGGATTATAACGCAGACGAAGCAGATGCTGCATATCAGGCATTTGAAGACGGTGAAAAGTTTGCTCCAACTACAAGAACCGAAAAAGGCTTTTCTGTTTCCTGTGAAGTAACACCACATCATCTTGCTCTTTGTGGAACAGATGAACCATATATCAGAGCTCTTGTAAATCCACCATTGCGCAGCGAGGATGACCGCGTTGCTGTACTTGAAGCACTCCGCGATGGAACTGTTGATGTAATTTCTACTGATCATGCTCCTCATACTCTGGACGATAAAGCTGCAGGTGCTCCTGGTTTCACTGGTCTTGAAACAGCCTATGCAGTTTGTAATTCCGTTCTTGTAAAAGATAATCAGTTTAATCCACGTCGCTTGAGTCAGCTGATGTCGGCTGCTCCGGCACGTCTGCTTGGACTTCATAAAGGTCTTTTGAAAGCCGGTTATGATGCAGATCTTACAATGCTTGACCCGGACGAAGAATGGGTAGTAGACAGCTCAAAGTTCTACAGCAAAGGTAAGGCAACTCCGTTTGAAGGCCGCACAGTTACTGGTCGTGTAAAGTTCCTGTTTATTGACGGCCGCCTGGTATTTGAAAGCTAGAATGAAAAAACTTCAGTTTGGAATGCCAACTCTTATAGAAAATCATTCTCTGGAAGAAAACATTGCCTTGTGCCAGCGGCTGGGGCTGAATTTTATTGAACTGAATATGAACTTTCCCGAATATCAGTTGGATAAACTTGAAGAAGCTGATGGAGAAGTTTTTATAAAGGCTGCAGAACAGGCCGGAATTTATTATACAATTCACCTGGATGAAAATCTTAATATTGCTGATTTTAACCCGCTTGTGACAAATGCATATCTGGAAACAGTTCGCCGTACAATTGAGGTTGCAAAAAAGCTATTGCCTCTGCGCGACTGTTTTGGAGATGCATCACAGCCACTTACGCTGAACATGCACATGAATCACGGAATTTTTATTACACTCCCGGATAGAAAAGTTCAGATGTATGAGCGTGATTTTGATACGTACATCAAATCCTTTGCAGAGTTTAAGACACTTTGCGAAAAATGGATTGGCAACAACGATATTAAAATTGTAGTTGAAAATACAGACGGCTTCCGTGATTACGAAAAACGTGCGATAGAACTTTTGCTGCAAAGTCCTGTTTTCGCACTCACCTGGGATATTGGCCATTCAAAGGCAACCGGCGAAAAGGATGTGCCGTTTATTCTTGAACATCAGAATCAGCTGATTCATTTTCATATTCATGATGGAACTGAAACTCCGCCGAAAAATCATCTTGCACTTGGTGATGGTGAAATAGATTTAAGCGACCGTCTTAAACTTGCCGAAATCCGCAACGCCCGCTGTGTCCTCGAAACAAAAACTGTTGCGGCGCTGGAAAAGTCTGTTAGTAGACTTGGAACTTATCTGTCTTAGAAATCAAAAGAAACAAGCCTGAGACAATGTGTGCAAAACGCCAGAAGGAATATGTTGCCGACCGCAGACGATTTGAAGAACTTTTGCGCACAGAGTTTTTGAAAAAAGGCGGGCTGATTGAGCGACCGTGTAACAGAATAAGATGGAATTTGATGTCGCATTTTACGACATCAAATCTTTATAACCGGTTTATATTTCGTTGACTTTTATTATTGTTTTTATTACTTTGAAATTGTAAAGGTTGCAGTTCCTGCCGAGAATCCAATTTATTGTTTAAGTTTTTTATTTATTGGGCTGCACGGTAATTTACCATACGTCTTCTGAAAATTGGCAGTTGGACTAAGGCACAGTCGTGTCTTAATTCTAACTTTTTCAGGATAATGTATGGATTCTTTAGAAATTGAAAAAAAATCAGCAAAGCAGAATATTGATTTATGGATAAAAGAGGCTGAAGACAAAGCCGACGAATTATGGAATAAAGATCAGGAACAGGTAAGATTATTCTTCAAAAATAATGATGAGAGAAAATCAATAGGAATAATTTCATCAGAAGATATGATTGTTTTTGATGGAATAGAAGATTATCATTTATATGCAGATAAATCTTATTTAATTGACCATTACTTAAACAGACATTACGACAATCGTTTATTTGAAAATATCCAGAACATTTTAGACCAGCGTACAGATATTTATCTTGATATTAATCAAAAATCAATTGGTTTTGTAAAAAGAAATGATAAACTTGTGGACTGTCTTTTTGTCAAAGCAATAGATAATAAACTTGTTTTGTTTGCATCGACATATAAGCAGCCGGCAAGCAGATTACAGAATAAGCGTTATAAAAAAATAACTCCTGCCAAAAAGCAGGAGTAGAAATATCGTTAGAGGGCAGCACTCCTCTGTCGCAGAATCCTAAAAGGAAACACCGCAGTGGCTATCTCTGACGTAAACGACATTTTTAATATACTACATTGTGATAAAAAGTCAATCTAAAGTTTACCTTTATATTTACTTCAAAACTTTAATAAAAATTAACGAAAATTCGGGGGAATTCGGCGTTTACTACTTTTCATAGAAACGCGGTTTGTGGTATATTTATACCTTGGAAATGCATAATTATGCAGAATGATGTCTAAATGCAGATTTTGTGTTTGCCGAGGAGTAAATAGAAATGAAAAATGCTTACGTAAACCGTGTATGGGAAGAAGTAAAAGCAAAGAACGCTAACGAACCTGAATTCCTTCAGGCAGTTGAGGAAGTTTTGACAACTCTCGATCCAGTAGTTGCAAAAATGCCAGAGCTTGAGCCAAACGCAATTCTCGAAAGACTTGTAGAGCCAGAGCGCGTTATTCAGTTCAGAGTACCTTGGATGGACGACAAAGGTAAGTATCACGTAAACCGTGGTTTCCGCGTACAGTACAACAGTGCAATTGGACCTTACAAAGGAGGTCTCCGCTTCTCTAAGGAAGTAAACCTTTCTGTACTTAAGTTCCTTGGATTTGAACAGGTTCTTAAGAACTCTCTTACAACTCTCCCAATGGGTGGTGGAAAGGGTGGTTCTGACTTCGATCCACATGGAAAATCAGATAAAGAAGTTATGCGTTTCTGTCAGTCTTTCATGACTGAGCTTTATCGCCACATTGGTGCTGATACAGACGTTCCAGCTGGTGATAAGAACGTTGGTGGTCGCGAAATTGGTTACCTCTTTGGTCAGTACAAGAGAATCCGCGACGAGTACACTGGAGTTCTCACAGGTAAGGGACTTACATTCGGTGGTTCTTTGATTCGTACAGAAGCTACTGGTTATGGTCTTATCTACTTTGCTCAGGAAATGCTCAAGAAAGTTGGCGACAGCTTCGAAGGAAAAGTATGTTCAGTTTCTGGTTCAGGAAACGTTGCTCAGTACGCTGCTGAAAAACTTATTCAGCTTGGTGCTAAGGTTGTTACACTTTCTGACTCAGACGGATATATCTATGATGAAGAAGGTATTACACAGAAGAAGCTTGACTGGGTTAAGAAGCTCAAGGGTGAAAAACGCGGTCGTATTTCTGAATATGTTAAGAAGTTCCCTAACGCTAAATACTTCGCTGGAAAGAAGGTTTGGGAAGTTAAAGTTGACTGTGCATTCCCATGTGCTACACAGAACGAATTGCTCGGTGAAGATGCAGATAAGCTCTTGAAGAACGGTGTAAAGCTTGTTGCTGAAGGTGCTAACATGCCATCAAACATCGATGCTGTAAACAAGTTCCTCGCTGCAAAGATTCTCTATGCTCCAGGAAAGGCTTCAAATGCCGGTGGTGTAGCAACATCTGGTCTCGAAATGTCTCAGAACAGCGAGCGCCTTTCATGGTCTGCAGAAGAAGTTGACGAAAAACTTCACAGCATCATGATCAACATTCACAACAACGCTTACGATACAGCTGTTAAGTTTGGTGCTAAAGAAGGCAACTGGGTTAACTACGTTGCTGGTGCTAATATTGCTGGTTTCGTAAAAGTTGCTAATGCAATGGTAGCTCAGGGATTGGTATAGTCCATACGGTGGTTGAGTAGCCCGAAGGGCGTATCGAAACCACCTTGCAAAAGGCTGTCTTCGGACAGCCTTTTTTTATTTCCTCTTCTTAAGTGTTTGTTCTGTGAAGCCGGCTTTTGAGAGTTTATCTTGAGTAGCGGGTACTTTTTCTGCCGGAACTGCTTTGATTGCCACGCGGGTTATTCCTTTGCTTGCGGAAGTCTGAAGTACTATGTCTTTAAATCCGGCACGGGAAAGCTTTCGGGCAAAATCTTTTGCATTTTCTTTTGACGAGAAGGCGCCCAACTGGATGTCCCACCAGGTGCCGGGGGCCAGGTTTACGTTTTTCTTTTGAGTAGAGAATGTCTTCGAGCTTGACGAACTGCTGCCGCCCAGTTTTGCCATAATCTTAGAGGCGCTTGCAGCAGTCTGCTGACTGAGCTTTGTATTCGGTCCTTTCTTTACTATTTCCAGTTTTACTTTTGTTGTTCCGCTGCCAATCATTCCAAGCTTAATTGCAGCTGCCTTTGAAAGGTCTATTTCTCGGCTTGCAACAAAGGGGCCACGGTCGTTCACCCGTACCTCACAGGTCTTTCCATTTGCAAGATTAGTAACCTTAAGAATAGTCCCAAACGGCAGCGACTTATGAGCGCAGGTAAAATCATTCATATTAAAGCGCTCCCCATTAGAGGTTCGTTTTCCATGAAAATCTTCAGCGTAGTAAGAAGCAGTGACACCTGTTTTGTAGACTTCAGAAAAAAGCGGCACAAGTAAAAAAATCCAGATAATTGAAATACAAAGTCGTTTCATATTATGATTATCGGAAGTTTTATAGACCGGGCAGTATAGGAAATGAATAAAAAGTTAATTCAGTTTTGTTTTATATTTTCTTTTGCATTTACGATATTTTCGCAGGATTTAATTCTCTTAAAGGATTTTACCATAAACGGAAAGACTGAACTTAAAAAGGTCAAAATTAAGAAGCGCAATGAATATTCCTATACTGGTAATTTGAAAATGAGTGCAGATAAGGGAATTGTTCAGAAGTTATACTTTTATGATGAAAATGATTTATTGGTAAGAAAACTGGAGAATAATTATTCTTCTAAAGACGGCCTTTACTGGTATGAATATAATATTGATAAAAATCTTTTTGAATTAAAGTTTACTGATGATTATGAAGAAACCTTGTATTCTTACGATGATAAAAAACGCTTAATCAGAAAAGCAACTTCCGACGGCAAGTTTTTTACAAATTATATTTATGATGAAAATGATAAGCTTATAAAAACTGAATACGAGTGGGGGACAATAGAATATAAGTATAATTCAAAGAATCAGTGGACGCATTCTGTTCATTCTACTGGTGACAAAGAGTATTATGAATATGATAATATGAACCGTGTTATTTATTATCGTCGCGAAAACGATTATGTTTCTGAAATCTTTTATAAATATGATGATGAAAAGCATACGAAGGAAGATCGTAGGGTAACAAAATATGAAGATAAGACGATTTTTGATATTACGGATTATTATCAATATGATTCAGAGGACAATCTGATTTATTCAAAATGTTATTCTGGTATCTCATATAATACAAGTGAACTTTTAGATACAGTAGTTGAAGAAACTTTTTACGAATATGATGAGCAAGGTTTTCTTCTTCATATAAGAACAATTAAAAGTACAGCTGCTGGTGAAAAAGAGAAAAATGAATTCTATGAAAACTTCGTATGGGATAACGGCAATCTCAATACAGAAATAATTTACGAAGAAGTTGAGTAAGAGAAACTGTTCCTAATCCAATGCCTGCAACTCAATCGCTATCTCTTCCATCTCGCGGTCGGTCATGGCGATTGTCTCTGCACAGCGGAATAATTCCCGTCTTACGCTGTCTGGAACCTTGGCGCTGTTTTTATAACGCAGCTGATGTTCAAGACTTGCCCAGAAATCCATGGCAATTGTGCGCAGCTGGATTTCTACGCGGACATTATGCTCAGTTTTTGAAAGATAGACTGGAATCTCCATTACAAGGTGCAGGCTTCTATAGCCGGATTCTTTTGGATTTTCAATATAATCGCTCTGCTTAATCAGTGTTAAATCAGGCTGTTTCAAAAGCATGTCACGCACAGAATAAATATCAGAAATATAAGGACAGATTACCCTTACACCCGCAATGTCGTTGAGGTTCTTCATCATGGATTCAAAGTTGATAGGAAGCCCTTTCTTTTCAAGCTTGTGAGCAATGCTTTCAGGGCTCTTAATGCGGCTTTTTACAGTGCTGATAGGGTTTCGGGTTCTGTTAACGCTGCTTTCTTTGTTCAGGATATCAAGTTTTGTTTCAATCTGTTTAATTGCACTCTCATAAATCATCATAATCTGCTGGAACTGGAAGGCCATTTTGTAAAAATCGCCGGAAACAGACAGATTATTCATAAGGGAAGGCGGAAGTGCTGTCGCCTCATCAATTATAGTTTCCTCAAAAATTTCGTCGCTCATAATTTTGCCAGAATTGTCATTACCGGATATGCCGGCAAATTTAGTATCTATATATAAAATATACTAATAAGAGAAAGGTTTCGGCAAATTAAAAATTTCTTATTATATAGAAACAAGTAAAATCCTGATGTATAATCTCAAAATGCTTCAAAAAAATTATGCGAAGGGACGGAGCTTTGGGCCGGCTTCATTTTATGCCCAGGCTCTCAAAATTGCCATTCCTGTTATGGCCCAGATGCTTATTCAGAATCTGGTTTCGCTGATTGATAATTTTATGGTGGCCGGACTTGGCGATGTGAAAATGTCCGGTGTAAATATCTGCGGGCAGATTATTTTTGTCTTCATGGTTTTTATGAATACAATCTGCATGGCCGGCGGAATCTTCATGACTCAGTTTTCCGGCGCAAAAGATAAAGAGGGAATGAAGCAGTCCTTCTGCTTTAAGCTCTGGATGGGGCTTTTTATTGTTGCTGTATTTTCTGTGTCCTGTTTTCTGCTGCCCCGTCAGATTTTAAGCTTCATGGTTCGAGGCAATTCTCAGGCAGTTTTGATTCTGGACCAGGGCGTGCAATATATGAGAATCATGGGCTTTATGGGAATTCCCTGGATGCTCTCTGCCATGATTTCTTCTTCTTTGCGCGAGATTGGTAAGGTAAAGGTTCCGCTTGTTATTTCGATTATTGCGACTTGTGTAAATACTGTCTGTAACTGGATTTTGATTTACGGAAATCTCGGGGCTCCAAGGCTTGAGGTGCGCGGTGCTGCAATTGCAACAGTAATTGCCCGTTCTGTTGAGGCTCTGATTTTTATCGGTTACATGATTAAGCAGAAGCCTGATTTTGCGATTAAGCTTGTTGATGTCTTCCGCATAAACTTCGGACTCTTTGGCGAGATTCTTAAAAAGGCCTGGATGATTATGCTTTCCGAAATGGTCTGGGCTATGGCAGAAACAATTACGACTGCTCTTTACAATGGCCGCGGTGGTGCCGACGTAGTTTCGGGAATGTCTTCCAGCTTTGCAATTTCAAATCTCTTCTTTGTTGCTTTCAATGGGATTATAACGGCGACGGGTGTAATCATAGGAAAGGATTTGGGAAGGGGAGAACTGGATCAGGCCCGACAGGAAAAGGTCTGGCTTTTGAATGGGTCTAAAATCTTTGGCCTCTTTTTTACCGGTATCGGCTTATTGTGTCTGCTCCTGGTTCCTGTGGTTTTCAGAAATCTCAGTGCCAGCTCTCAGCATATCTGTCGCCAGATGGTTTTAGTGATGGCTATTTACATGCCGATCTGGGTTTACATAAACTGTCAGTTTGCTGTGAGCCGGGCCGGTGGCGATACCGTGATGGGAATGCTGGTTGATGGAATCGGAAATTTTGGCGTTGTAATTCCGGGGATTTTCCTGCTTGCAAATTTTACGGGGATTGGGCCGGTTGCCATGTATGCCATCATCAAGTCTGTTGAAGTTCCAAAAATCATAATTGCTCACTTCTGGCTTAAAAAAGAAAAGTGGCTTGTAAATCTTGCTCAGAAAGAAAATTAAGGAAAATGAGTTCAAAAAAAGGTGTGATTATGAAAAAACTTTTTGAAGGATTGAAAAATTTTATTAAGAGAGAGCCTGTGCTTTTTGCAGCACTGCTTTTGGCTGTGCTGGCGGTTTGCCTGATCCGCCCTGGTGTAGAGCTTTGCCTTCAGGCAATTGATTTTCGAACACTAGCAATTCTTTTTTCTCTGATGATTGTTATCAAGGCTTTTCAGAGTCAGAACTTTCTCGATTTTATTGCGGCAAGGCTGCTGCGACTTTGCAAGACAAGAAGGGCGCTTTATTTTTTGCTTACTTATCTTGTGTTTTTCTCTTCTATGTTTGTTACAAATGATGTTGCACTTTTGACATTTGTGCCTATTACACTTTTGATTTTCAGACGGATTGAACTTCCGGCCCTTCATATTGTTGTGCTGGAAACTCTGGCGGCAAATCTTGGTTCTTGTATCACTCCGATGGGAAATCCGCAGAATCTTTATCTTTTTTCTTACTATGGTTTTTCTGCACTTGAGTTCTTTGCTCTTACTGCAAAAATTGCCTTGCCGTCGCTTTTTATTCTCGCAGTGATAATTATTTTTCTGACCCGTAGAAAGCTTGCAGATCACGGCGGAATGGCAGAGCCACACGAGCTTTCCGGAAATGTTTTACAGACTCAGGTTGTCCGCCTCAAGGCAGATTTTCGTACTGCCCTTTATTTTGCTGATTTTGTAATCTGCCTGCTCACAGTTTTTCATGTAGTGAATTATCTGATTATGTTAGCGGTAACTATCGTTGTTATGGCAATCTGCAACTGGCGTCTTTTCAAAAAGGTTGATTACAGCCTGCTTCTTACTTTTGTTGGCTTTTTCATTTTTACAAAAAGTCTTTCAAAGGTTCCGGCCTTTACTGATTTTGTGAATTCACTTTTGTCGTCACCGCTTAAGACCTACCTGACCGGAATTGCCGCCAGCCAGATAATAAGCAATGTTCCGGCCGCCCTGCTGCTCAGCGGCTTTACAGAAAACGGTGCAATGCTGCTGCTTGCTGTAAATGTGGGCGGCCTGGGCACTTTGATTGCCAGCATGGCAAGTGTAATTTCCTTCAAACTCTACAGCGCCGAAACCACCGGCCACAGTTACTTCGCCGTCTTCACCGCCTATAACCTTGTGTTGCTGGTGATTCTGGGAATAATAGTATATATATTATAAATCACGTCATGCTGAACTTAGGGAGCGACGGCTGAAAGCCGGCAAAATGCTCCAGTGGAGCATTTTGAGCGAGTCTCCGAGCAGCTATGCTGCGAAGGGGCAAGCATCTAATACAGAGATTCCGAAATAAATTCGGAATGACTTTAACTGAACCTGAACCACTTAAAATCAAAGTTGCTTCCCGGCAGGAAGACGAAGCTGATTTTCTGGCGGCCGGTGACTGGCTGCAGTTGGAAGGTCTTTTCTTCGTAGCCATCGGTGTGGGCAAAATCAATTACCTGTGTTGTGCTGCTTCCATCTTCAGCAAAAAACTTTATGTTGATTGTGTTGTTCTCTGTATTAGACTTTCCGCAGATTGTGATTGAAGCTGCTGCATGGTCTCCAAAATCCATATCCGCAAAATCAAGATTTACATTATTGCCGATTCCTTCTACTGCATTCTCTGTGCGGGTAAAGGCATCGCCTGCTATCAGGTTAGCATCGAGGGCACGAAGCATTGCATAGGCCTTTGGACTCTTATCAAAATAAAAGCCATGCAGATATAAATCTGTTTCAAAACTGATTGTGATTGTGTGGAGTCCAAAGAGGCGGTGGTTCAAAGTGAAGACATTTTCACTATAAGTATTGTAGATAGATTCGTGGCGGTAGGTAAAGGTGCCGAGGTTTTTCGAGCCATCGCCCGTGCCTTCACCATCCCAAACTTTTATTTCCAGCTCCGTAGCAAAACTGAAAATAGGCAGATGGATTGTGTCTGCCCCGTCCACTCCAAAATCAACCTTGTCAAAGCTTACCCAGGTAGGGCCACATTTGCGGTTAGAGATACCGCTTTCCAGGGACATCTCAGGCTTTGCTTTGCCATTAGTTTTGTCCCATCCGGTAAAACGACAGGCTTCTATAAGCTGATATGGATTAAGACGGCAGCTTCCGATTCCGCTTACGCTGAAAGGAAGATCACTTATAACTTCGTCGTACTTTGTTCCGTTTTGAGCCGTACAGCGGAGAATGCATTCGCCGTCTCCGGCTGCTGTAATTGTTCGGCTTGTGCCGTCACCCGACACTGTAATATTATCACTGGAAATACATTCCTTAAAAACAGGATTCCAGTTGATTTCTTTTAGACTTGCATTTTCCGGCAGCACCTTTGCTGTCACCTGAATCTGTTTATTAGTGGCATCTAACTTTGTAGGGCCTCCTGCAATCAGTTCTATCTTTCTTGTCGGGACAAAATCTTTTTCAGGTCGTATTGCTAAGTAAGGTGCAACTTCGCTCCATTTGTCCTGGCCAGGCTGTGCAGTTCCATTGTATTTAATGGAAACATTTGGCAGCCCTGTGCTTGCTGCAGTAACAACAAAAGAAGACGATTTCTTCTTACTGCGAATAATTGCAATCAGTCGGTTTGCAAAAAGCTTTCTTGTGTGGCTGTGCTTTCCTTCCGGTTTATATTCTTCGTAATCAGTAGAGTCGCCGTTATCCATGCCTAAGAGCTCTGCATCACCAGCTACGTTTATGGTGATGTAGTTGCGGGCATTTTCTACCAGGGTGCCTGAGGTGTCGGCTGTCATTATCTGGATAAAGTGGAGTGCTTCGTCGCTTCGCTCCTCGCAATAACGGCTGAAGTTATAGTCAGGCTCTGGTTTCAAAAGTATCTGCGTAGGATCTCCAAAGGATTTCTTGACATCTTCTGCAATCGCCTTTCCTTCCGCATCATAAGCCAAAGCCTTAATCTCACCCTTATGATATTCCAGCTGCCACTGGCCGAACGGTGCCTTGCTGTCCTTGTGATTTATTTCCTGTTTTCCAAGAGACTTTCCGTTGAAAAAGAGTTCAACAAAATCAGCATTTGTATAGGCCTTTACATCAATCAGCTGGCCCTCATTCCAGTCCCAGTAGGGGAGCAGGTGTACAAAAGGTGCAATTGCTTTTCCTGCCCATTCAGATTTGAACAGATAGTAAGTGTCCTTCGGAAAGCCTGCTGTATCAATCTGTCCAAAGAAAGAAGATTTTGTGTGATAAGGAGTAGGTTCTCCAATGTAATCCCAGCCGGTCCAGATAAACTGACCTGCGCTGAATGGACAGTCACGGTCATTTGCAATTACAGTCTGTGTGTTTGCACAGCCCCATGGAGTTGTACAGTTACCCAAAGTTGAGCACTGACCGTCGCTGAAGGTTACCAGTTTCAGGGAATCCGGAAAGTGATAGATTCCCCGGCTCTGAACTGTAGAACCGGTTTCACTTCCGTAAATCTTCCAGACCGGATATTTTTTATGATGCTCATCATAAAGGCGTTCAAGATAGTTATAGCCCACTGTGTCCAGCAGGCTGGCGCATTTCTGAGCTCCTTCGGTCATCATATAATTTGAAGCAATTGTAATCTCTGCATTCTTATTTGGATCGTGTTTTTCTACTGCGGCGTAAAGATGCTTTGTGATTTCAAAGCCGTTTCCCATATGGGTGTCATAAATCTCGTTTCCAATCGACCACATTATAAGGCTTGGATGATTCCTGTCGCGGCGAACCCAGTTTGCCACATCGCGCTCGCACCAGTCGTTAAAGTAGTTGCCGTAATCAAACTGAGTTTTTGGCTTTTCCCACATGTCAAATATTTCGTCATCAACTAAAAGTCCCATCTCGTCGCAGAGGTCCAGCCAGGCCTGAGGCGGCGGATTGTGAGAACAGCGGACTGCATTTACACCCATTTCCTTAAGCTTTGTAAACTGACGGCGTAGGGCTGCTGTATTAAAGGCAGCTCCCAGTGCCCCCTGATCGTGGTGGTGACAGGCACCCTGAATTTTTACATGGTGGCCGTTGAGAAAAAAGCCTTTGTCTGCTGTGAAAACGGCGTGCTTAAAGCCGCAGTGCTGACTGAGTTCGTCGAGTACGGTGCCATCAGCTGCAAGCAGCCTGGTGGTAAGTATATAAAAGTTTGGAGATGCAATGTCCCAGAGGGTAGGGGCTTTTACAGTGAACTCACCGTCGCCCTGGAACTCAGCGAAGACCTTGCCGTCTGGAGTCGTAAGTGTATGAGATGCTGAAACATGTTCAGCATGGCATACTTCACTGCTAATCTTTACCTTCCACTCGCCATCAAGCTTAGTCTCGTTGCAAGGCACCGCGCTGAAGTAAAGTCCATCACTTACCAGGTGCCGGGCAGGACAGTCAATCAGTTTTACATCTCTGAAAATTCCAGCCCCCGAATACCATCTTGTATTACAGTTCTGGTAAACTGCAATAACAAGCACTTCGTTCTGGCCAGCCTGTACAAGTGAACTTATATCAAACTCAAAAGCTGAGTAGCCGTATTTCCATTCTCCGGCTTTTTTGCCATTAACCCAGACTGCGCTGTTCATGTAAACGCCTTCAAAAGCCAGTGCGAGATAGCGGTCAGAGCCGGCGTCATCCTCTGAGATATTAAAACTCTTCTTATAAAAGCCTACGCTGTTGCGGTATAAATCCTGTACATGATAAATCTGCCAGTCGTGAGGAAGTGTAACTGGTCTGTATGAAAGGTCAGGTGATGAGGCCTTATTAAAAAAATCATCCGGGCTCAAAAGCTTCGGAACAGCATCAATTGCCAGCTCTGAAAAAAGCCAGCCGTCATTAAAAAGAGTTCTCATAATCAAAAGTATAATATGGAAAAGAAAAACTGTGAATAAGAAAAACAGCCGATGCTGGAGCAGCGGATTATTCAAACACATAAAAGCGCTTGTTGGGATCGGCTTTTGATTTGTAGAGGGCAATGTCGGCTTTTTTGAAAAGCTCGGAATAGTTTTTCTCTTCGCCGCGGTAAATTGCAATTCCTATACTCAAACTGATTTTTTCTGAAGTGTCTGAAATAGTGATGGTATTTGAAGCACCCTTTACAATTTCATCCGCCAGCATTGAGGCAGCCTTTTCATCATCTGTGTTTTTTACGACCAGAATAAACTCGTCGCCGCCAAAACGGCCGAGAATCATTTCGTCTGTAGCCTTGCTCTTAAGATAGTTTCCAAGCTGAACAATAACGCTGTCTCCTATGTCGTGACCATAGTTATCGTTTATAGCTTTAAAGTGGTCAACATCCAGCATAAACATAAAGCCTTTGTCGGTGGAAGGGTTTCTAAGAAATTTGTTTATATCCCGGGTAAGTGCGCCTTTGTTTTTGAGTCCAGTCATATCATCTGTATCTTTTTGAATGTTGATTTTGCGGGTCAAAATAAATTCGCGGATGCGGATAGAGTTTGTAATAATATTGAGAAAGGTTCCAACAACTGTAAAAATACTTACATTTACTAAATCTGTTGCCCAGATTTTTTCTGGTTTTACTTCATGCATCCAGAGCAGATAAACAGTTGAAGCAACTACCAGCTCAATAGTCATCCAGAAGGGCTTATCAATCATAAATATCGGTGTAATCAGCAGCAGAACAATAAAGGTTGTCCCCGGAACAGTAGGATTATTTTGAGTAAGAAAGCAGCTGAATATAAAAAGCATGGAAATTGAAAGATAGATTAAAAGCTGAGCAATGATAGAATCTTTTTCGAAATAGAAGAAAATGAAATTGCCAGAGTAGAATAAAAAAAGGCGCCAAAATATAAGGCCCTGTTAAAGCTTATAAAATCAATTAAAATAGAAGCGAAAAATAAGAGACCGAAAACTACAGCCATAAAAATATGCAGGCTGCGCCAGATTATAAAGTTCGAAATATATACATTTCTTTTTACTGCGTTATATTCTTCTTTTTCGATGCCGCAGTAAAAAAAGTAATTGCGCATAGTTCTTAAAAATTGTCGCATTCTTAAATTATAACACAATAATATTCCAAAAGAAATTATTTTATAATTGATGTTATACAGACAATTAAATTGTACACAATCTATTGACACTAATTATGAGACTTTATATACTCCCTTATGAAAATGCTTAATCTGCTAGAGTAATACTGCAAATTTTGTTACAATTGAGGTATCTATGGAAAATATGAATTCTGAAAAATTTGATTATGTTGTAATTGGTGCGGGCTGCGCTGGTCTTGCTTCTGCCCAGTATGCTGCACGCGGCGGTCTTTCGGTTCTCGTACTTGATGTTGCGGGGGCAGGCGGACAGGTGCTTCAGATTTCTGAACTTGAAAATTATCCTGGAGTGTTCCCGGCAGTAGACGGTGCAACTTATATGATGACTATGCAGAAGCAGGCAGAAGCTTTTGGCGCTAAAGTTGTACAGGACAATGTTCTTTCTATAGATAAGACCGGCGGAAACTTCCTTGTAAAAACCCGCAAGTCTTCTTATGAGGCAACCTGCCTTTGTATTGCAACAGGTGCAATTCACCGCAATCTTGAAGTTCCTGGTGAAAAGGAATTTTCTGGACGTGGTGTTTCTTATTGTGCTACCTGTGATGGTCCATTCTTCCGTAATAAGAAAATTGTAGTTGTAGGTGGCGGAGATTCTGCCTGCAGCGAGGCTATTTATCTTTCAACACTTTCATCTGATGTTTCTATTATTCACAGACGAGACAAGTTCCGTGCCCAGCAGGCAGTAATTGATAAGATGCTTACTGCCGGGGTTAAGCCTGTTTATGATTCTGTTGTTAAAGAAATCAAGGGTTCTGTAAAGGTTGAATCAGTTATCGTAGAAAATGTAAAAACCGGAGAACAGACAGAACTTTCAACTGATGCTGTTTTTATCTTTACCGGAATGCTTCCTCAAACAGACCTTGTTGAAATGCTTCCTAAAGATCCTGCCGGCTATATTCTTACCGATGAAAATATGGAAACTTCAGTGCCTGGCCTTTTTGTTGCCGGAGATGTCCGCAGCAAGCCATTCCGTCAGGTAGTTACCGCAGTTTCAGATGGAGCAATCGCCGCTCACGTAGCAAGCGAAAGAATCAGAAATGCTTAAAAAACTTCCCGCCTTTCTTCTTGCTGTTACAATTTCTGCCTCTTCTTTGCTCTGGTCTGTTCCTCAGAACACAGTAAACTTCTGGTCTAAACTTCCAAACGATGAACTTGCCCAGCGCATTACCGACGAAATGACAGACGCCGAACTTCTTTCTCAAACCTTTATGTTCGGCTGGGCTGGTGCAGAACCTCCTGAACTTTTGTATCAGTGGGTTGAACGCGGTCTTGGCAGCGTAAAAGTTTTTGGTTGGAATACTGATGATATCTACCTTGTAGCAAAATCTATTTCAGGTTTGCAGAAAGAAGCTGCTGAAGGTCGTTTTCAGATTCCTCTTTTTGTTGCAACAGACCAGGAAGGCGGATGGATTCGTCACGTTAAAGGTGATACTTCCATAACTCCTGGAAACATGGCAATAGGGGCGGGCGGATATCCTGTAGACGCCTGGAAAACTGCTTACTACATCAGCCGTGAAATAAAGGCGCTTGGAATCAACATGAACTTTGCGCCTACCGTAGATCTATTTACAGACCACGATTCTTCGATTATTGGAACCCGTTCTTTTGGTGATGATCCTGATAAAACAGGTGTGCTTGGCGCGGCCTTTGTATCGGGTTCAGAAGCAGCAGGTGTGCTTTCTACTGCAAAGCATTTTCCGGGCCATGGCGACACAAGTCTGGACTCACACGGAAAGCTTCCTGTAATCAATATTGAGTTTGAAACTTTTAAGAACCGCGAGCTTACACCTTATCTTTATCTTATAAAAGAAAAAGTGCCTGCAATTATGTCGGGCCATTTAAGTTTCCCTCTGATTGAAACTTCTGGAGCTCCGGCTTCTCTTTCAAATTATTTCCTTACAGATCTGCTTAGAAATCAGCTTGGTTACGAAGGACTTATTATTACTGATGATATGATGATGGTTGGTGCCACCGTTTATGCAGGTACAATGTCCAATTCCTTTAAGATGGCACTCGAAGCCGGAAATGATATCATTCTTTCTTCTACTACTGCAAAATTGAATGAAGCTCTCTGGTATAAAAACCTGGAGCTGATGACTCTTGATGAAACTTTCCATAACCGGGTAAAAGATGCTGCCCGCCGTGTAATAAAGGCAAAACTCGATTATTTTAAAAGCGGCAATGCGGCTCCTCTTTACCCGGATGCAGAGGCAATTGATTCTCACATCCCGGATCGCGAAGGTGAAAAGTTCTTCCTTGAACAGGCCTGTCGTTCTGTGACTGTGGAAAAGCAGGGTAGTCTCCCTCTTACTGCAGATAAGGCCGGCCGTGTTCTTCTTATGGGCTCACTTACAAGCTTTTTTAAGGCAGGTCACCAGCGCTACCCGGATGCCGGCGAATTCCACTATACTTACGAAACGGGACCTAACGAAACTCAGTGGGTTATAGACAACCTTCCGTCTGTTGCATCCGGATATGATACAATCATAATCTGTGTATCAAGTGAAAATCATGTGAAGATTGCAGAGTACTTTAAAGGCTCTGGAAAGAGGGTTGTTGTGCTTTGTAATATGACGCCGACACTTACAGAAAAACTTCAGTGGGCAGACAGCATTCTGCTTGGCTACAGCTGGCGCTGTGACTATTCATTGAAGGCAATGTTAGGCGCGGTTAACGGTGAGTTTGTTCCTCAGGGCACAAAGCCTTATAATTAATCAAAAGTCGGTATCTCTCTAATCTTATTATACTTTGCGTCGTAGTTGTGGCTGTTCGGCCGAATCCCCAGAATCCTTTCATTCTCTGCCTGCAGCTGGAATTTAATCATCTGCTTAAAAGCATCCATCATTGGTTCCGGATCTACATTCGGGTCACATAGTCCTGCGCTCTGCATTTCCTTAATCAGATAATAACATGACTCAACTGTAGAAATATATTCCGGGCGGGGCTCATGCTTAAAGGTAAAAATAGAACGGTAGTCGCCGTAAAAAGAGAGGCGGGGCAGTTTCAACAAAAATGGGTTATGTTCAATCAGCTTTCGGGCACAAAACCAGGTTGAGTCCAGAATCAAAACAAGAAGTTTTCTGCCGGCCAATGCCTCTGCAAAGCCTTCGCGGCGCGCCGTCCAGGCTTCTTCACCGGGATACATCATAACAGGGAAATACTGAGGATCTGCAAGAAGCTCCTGCAGTCTTTTATTGTGTTCAAACTCAAAGCCAACAAGAATCTCTGCGTCTTTAAGAGAAATCTTTGCTATATGGCCTGTTCCTGTTCTCTGGCGTTTTGCTTCCTTTTGATGCATTAAAAGTACAAACTTAATGCCAGGATCAATTTCTTTTGTATAGGAACAAAGGCAGGCTGATTTAGGCTTAAAGCATTTGTAACACATTTCGCTCATGTGCTAATATTATCAGAATACCAGTGTGCTTACAATATAATTAAAGAGGTTTAATTATACTAAAGATATTAAGTTTTATTAAATCTAATAGGTTGACAAAATTGTTCGTTCTGTCATAATAGGGGTAGTTTTAAATCAGAGGTGGCACTATGAATCTTGCCCATGAATATATTAAAAATTATCGCGAATACACATCTTACGAAGATCTTAAGGCAAACTGTCGTCTTCAGGCTCCGGAAGATTTTAATTTTGCTTATGATATTGTAGACCGCTATGCCCGTGAGACACCGGACAAGCGCGCTCTTGTATGGATAGATGATAATTCTGACGAAGCAAAGATTTTTACCTTTGCAGACATTTCCCGCGAGTCAAAGCGTGCAGCTTACTGGCTTACCCTTAAGGGAATCAAAAAAGGCGACATGGTTATGCTTATGCTTCGCCGCCGTTACGAGTGGTGGTTCCTTTTGCCAGCCCTTCACAGAATCGGTGCCGTTGCAATTGCCGCTTCTGACCAGCTCTTAAAATCTGATATTGAATACCGTACAAATGCTGCCGACGTAAAAATGATTATCTCTTATGATAATCCACACGTTCAGGAAGAAATTGAAAAGGCAATGGAAAAATCACCTTCTGTACAGTACCTTGTTACAGTTGGACCTGATCGCAAAGGCTGGATAAACTTCCATGAAGAATATGAAAAAATTGATCCTGAATTCCCTCGTCCTGTAGGGGAGGCTGCAACTCACAATTCAGATCCAATGCTTATGTACTTTACTTCTGGTACTTCGGGCTATCCTAAAATGGTACTCCACGACTTTACATATCCAATCGGCCATATCATTACCGCAAAATACTGGCACTGTGTTGTAGATGACGGTCTTCACCTTACAATTGCTGAAACTGGTTGGGCTAAGGCCAGTTGGGGTAAGATTTACGGACAGTGGATCTGCGGTACAGCTCAGTTTGTTTACGATATGAACATGCTCAAGCCGGATAAGATGCTCACCTTGATTTCAAAGTACGGTCTTACAACCTTCTGTGCACCACCAACAGTTTACCGCTTCCTGGTTCGTCAGGATCTTTCAAAGTACGACCTGAGCAAGTGCCAGCGCTTTTCTACAGCAGGCGAAGCTCTCAACGGCGAAGTTTATGACAGATGGCTTGAACAGACAGGTAAGCGCATTTACGAAGGTTATGGTCAGTCTGAATCTGCAGTTATCTGCGGAAACTTTATGGAATTTGCAGATTCACCTGTTAAGCCTGGTTCAATGGGCCGTCCATCTCCTGCTTACGATGTAGAAATTCTTAATCCAAACGATAAGCCTGTTCCAAACGGAGAAGTAGGTGAGCTTTGTATTCATGTTGATCAGGGCCATCCTTTTGGTTTGCTTACTGGTTATCATAAAGATATTTCTCTTACTGCCGAAGCTTTCGACGGCGGTTTCTATCATACAGGTGATAATGTTTACCGCGATGACGACGGATATATCTGGTTCGTTGGTCGCAAGGACGACATTATTAAATCTTCTGGTTACAGAATCTCTCCTTTTGAGGTTGAGTCAATTCTTCAGAAACACCCTGCAGTAATGGAATGTGCTGTTACCGGTGTTGAAGATGCAAAGCGTGGTCAGATTGTAAAAGCAACTATTGTTCTTGTTCCTTCTTATAAAGATAAAGATCCAAAAGAGATGGAAGTTGAAATCTCTACATTTGCAAAAGAAAATACTGCTATGTATAAGATTCCTCGTATTTACGAATTCGTGGATGAACTTCCAAAAACTATCAGCGGAAAAATCCGCCGCGTAGAAATTCGCGAAAAAGATAAGGGAAAGGATATTGAAAAAATCAAGCAGGATTTCTAATAAATCTATGTTCATCCCGTCATTCCGACGAAGGCCGGAATCTCTTAGAATGAGATACCGGAATAAATTCGGAATGACATTGATTTCAATAATTCTCTTTTCTTCATGCTCCCTCAAATATACTGAAACTGTACATTCAGAAGATAAGGTTCCGGAATTTGTTTTCGAAGACACAAAACTTGTACGCTACGAAAATACGGAAGCTACGCTTGAAGTTACTGCCGGAACTCTTGAGCAGTATAAAAACAGCAATGAAACTTACGGAAAAAATATTGCCTTTACTGCCTATGACAAAAAGGGGCAGGTAGAAACAGAAGGCAGCTGCGGAATCCTTTATGCAGATACAGATAAAAAAATCTACGAGCTTTATGATGATATAAATCTATATAACTCTGCGGAAAATATGCGTTTTTATGCAAATGCACTTAGATGGAACGGACGTTCTGAACAGCTCACAAGTGGCCGTGGAGATATGGTAAAAATCGAAAAAGATGATACAATAATGAGAGGAAGTGGTTTTACTGCCAGCGGCATAAGTAAAACTTTTTCGTTCCGTGGAAATATTACCGGAACAATAGAAACTTCCGATGAGAATTCTAAAGAAGAATCAGAAAATGTTGAA
>JAEEGK010011148.1_pt1 | contig 20591 bp, 17 predicted proteins | sample 8958771 | NCBI WGS metagenome assembly JAEEGK01 (sample SAMN16246547, study PRJNA631951) | gut metagenome | biome: gut microbiome; feature: rumen; material: SC-attached | host: Bos | place: Iran: Karaj | collected 2018-10
GAGGTGGAGGCCGTGATCCTCACCCTCGACCGCGAAGAGCGCAAGATGAGTTTGGGTATCAAGCAGCTCAAACCCGATCCGTGGGCTACCATCACCGAGAAGTATCCGATCAACTCGAAGCATACCGCTACGGTCCGCAACTTCACCAACTTCGGTGTGTTCGTGGAGCTCGAGGAAGGTGTGGACGGCCTGGTCCACATCAGCGACCTGAGCTGGACCAAGAAGATCAAACACCCGTCCGAGTTCACCTCCATCGGTGAGCCGATCGAGGTTGTGGTCCTCGAAGTCGACCAGGAGAACCGCCGTCTGAGCCTTGGCCACAAGCAGCTCGAGGAAAATCCCTGGAATGAATATGAAAACACTTACTCTGTCGGTTCCGTTCACGACGGCACCATCACCGCACTGGGTGAGAAAGGCGCTACCGTGACCCTGGCCGAAGGTGTGACCGGTTTCTGCTCGAACCGCAACCTGGTCAAAGAAGACGGCACGCCTGCCAAGGAAGGCGAAGTGCTCCCGTTCAAGGTGACCGAGTTCAACAAAGGCAGCAAGAAGATCACCCTGTCGCATACCCGCACCTACGAAGAGGCTCGGCGCGAAGAAGCCCGCAAGGAAGCCCGCGAGAAAGATTCCGAGGCCAACTCCACCCAGAAGGCTGTCCGCAAACTGAAGGACAACCTCGAGAAGACGACCCTCGGTGACATCTCCGACCTGGCCGACCTCAAGAGCCGCCTCGAAGCGGAAGAAAAAGCCGGCAAGTAGTGAATTTCACCCTCACAACCTTAGGTACGGCATCTGCACGGCCGATGGTTGACCAACACCAAAGCGCCCACGTATTCAATTTACACGGGCGCTTGTTTTTGGTCGACTGTGGCGAAAACACGCAGGTGCAGCTCAAGCGGTACAAGATCTCGAAGGCGCGGCTGGACAACATCCTGCTCTCCCATCTGCACGGGGACCACGTCTTCGGGATCTTCGGCCTGCTTTCAACCATGGCGCTCGACGGGCGCACCGCCCCGCTTTACATCTATGCGCCCCGTGACTTCGGTTCGGTCCTGCGTTTCTTCCTGGCCCACTTCGGCGAGGGCGTCAAGTATGAGATCCATCACGTCCCGCTGACGATGAAAGTGCCGGAACGGATCATTGAACTGCGGAACTGTGAAGTGTGGGCCTTCCCGCTGCAGCATCGCATCGACTGTTTCGGATACCGTATAGTATGGCTCAAAACAGGCCAGTCGGCGGCTTACTGCTCCGATACGATGGTGTTCCCGGAAGAGGCGGAATGGTTGAAAGGGACCGACTTGATTTACCACGAAGCGACTTTTGCCGACGAACACGTGGATCTGGCACACAAAATGTTCCATTCCACGGCACGGGAGGCGGCGCAGGTCGCAGCCGCCGCAGGTGCGAAGAAGCTCGTTCTCGGCCACTTTTCTTCGCGCTACCTGGATCTCGGCGTCCTGCTTGCGCAGGCGCGGGAAGTATTCCCCGAATCCTATCTGGCCGAGGAAGGTAAATTGTTTGAAGTATGAAACGCCTGTTTGGATCGTTCCTTTTGCTGCTTGTCTGCCTGTCATTGCAGGCCCAGGGTTCCTATACGGTCCGCCGCAATGCGGACAAGGTGACCCGCGCCCTGTATTACCTGGAGAACCGCTATGTCGATTCGATTGACATCGACAAGCTCGTCGATTCGATGCTGGAAAGCCTGATGTCCGAACTGGATCCGCACTCTACTTACATTCCCAGGGATCGTGTGGAGGAAGTCAATGAGCCGTTGGACGGCTCTTTTGAAGGGGTGGGAATCGAGTACACGATGTTGGATGATACCCTGACTGTCCAGTCTGTTATCGTAGGAGGCCCCGCCGAAGCAGTCGGCATGCGGGCAGGCGACAAGATCATAGCGGTTGACGGTGAGAACATTGCCGGCGTCGGCCTGTTGGCCACGGGCGTCCGCAGTCGTCTCCGCGGCCCGAAAGGCAGCAGGGTTGCCGTCGTTGTCCTGCGGGGCGGGGAAGAGCAGGAACTCGTCATCCGTCGCGACAAGATTCCGTTGGAAAGCATGGATGCCGCATACAAACCTGCTCCGGATATCGTCTATCTGAAACTGGGGCGTTTTGCGCAGAGTTCTGTGGAAGAGATCGTCCACGCCATGCAGCGCCTGACCGAGCGTCGTCCGGCCGGCATGATCCTCGACTTGCGGGGGAACGGCGGCGGCTTCATGCATATTGCGGCCACGATCGCGGATATGTTCATGGAAGAGGGACAGACGATTGTCCGTACGGTAGGAAATGGTATCGACCGGGAGGACAAGGCTTCAGGGCACGGATTCTTCAAGGAAGGCCCGCTGATCGTGCTGGTGGATGAAAACAGCGCCAGTGCCAGCGAGATTCTGGCAGGCGCGCTGCAAGACTGGGACCGCGCCTTGATCGTGGGGCGCAGGACCTTTGGCAAAGGGCTGGTGCAGCAGCAATATGATATGCCGGATGGTTCCGAAATCCGGCTGACGGTGGCACGCTATCATACGCCGAGTGGCCGCGTGGTCCAGTCCCCTTACAAGCGAGGGGAGCGGGATGCCTATTTCCGCCAGGCCCAGGAACGGTACGAGCGGGGTGAATCCTTCAGCCTCGACAGTATTGCGCTGCCGGATTCCCTGCTTTTCCATACGTTGCGGCTGGGCCGGCCGGTTTATGGCGGCGGTGGTATCGTGCCGGATGTGTTTGTTCCGTACGATACAACCGGATACAATCGTTTCTTCGTGCGTGTGGTAGGAACGGGTACTCTTACAGAATATGCCTATGACTACCTCGACAAGCACCGAGAGGCACTGCAGGCCGACGATCTGGACGGTTTTCTGGCTCGATATGCCCTACTGGAGCAAGATGCCTATACGGGTTTTCTCGCTTTCTGTGCGAAGAGGGACATGGTGCCTGCCGAATCAGAACTCGCTGTCTGCGCGCCTTACCTCAAGACTCGGCTCAAGGCCCTGCTGGCGCGGGGGCCGTTGGGGATGAACGGCTATTGGCAGATCATCAACCGGGAGGAAGATCCGGCGTTCGCCCGGGCGATGAAACTCATCGACCAGTGGCGGAAGACGGGGAAGATGCCGCTCTGACTTGGGTTTTCAGACTGAGTGCCCGCTGGTAACGGCGGGCATTTTCATTGTGGGCCGCGAGCGTTTTGGCAAAGACGTGCTGTCCGTCGAAACTGTCTTTTGCGCAGAAATACAGATAGTCATGGTGCTCATAGTCCAGCACGGCATCAATCGCCGCGACCGGCGGCATGGTGATCGGGCCGGGAGGCAGGCCGGCATACTTATACGTGTTGTAAGGCGAATCCGTTTCCAGGTGCCGGTTCAGGACCCGTTTGATCGAAGGGTCTCCCACTGCGTAGAGTACGGTCGGATCGGCCTGGAGCGGCATGTCTTTCTGCAAACGGTTCACATAGACGCCTGCAATCCGGGGCAGTTCCGGCCCATATTTGCTTTCCTCGATGACAATGGCGGCCAACGTGCTGACTTCCTGACGGGTAAGTCCCATGGCCAGGGCTTTGGCATCGCGTTCGGGTGTCCAGAACTTTTCGTATTCCTGGTGCATCCGTTCGATGAAGTCTTTCGGCGTGACCGTCCACCAAACCTCGTAAGTATTGGGAATGAACATTCCGATGAAGGTTTCCGGCCGGAAACCATATTGGTCAGCCAACTGAGAGTCCGCCAGGGCGGCAGCGAAATCGTCACGGCTGGCTTCCAACTGCTCGCCCAGGAAATCCGCAAAGCGGTCAAGGCTGCGGTAGTAACCCGGAATGGTCAGTCGGACCGGTTGCTGCCAGCCTTTTTGGAGGCTGCGGATGATAGCCTTGTTTCCCATCCCTTTCTTGAAGCGATAAAGGCCGGGACGGAAATTGTCTTCCAGCCGCATTACCATAGCGGCCCGCAGGAATGTTTTCTCGTTGTCAATCACGCCGCTTTGCAGCACGGCGTCGCGCATCTGCACGCCTGTGAAATCACGGTAGATACGGATGTCCTGCGGCTTCTCGGTCGCTGCGACATTATCCTGATAAAAGGTCTGATAAAAAGCGAAGGCCGCGAGGACGCCGACCGCCAACAGGAGAAACAGGATGACCAACAGGATGCGGGATTTCTTTTTCATCGGGGTTTTCGGAGGTTGAGGATGGCGCCGGGTTCCGGTTCTGTGCCCGGCTTCATCGCATTGTACTGATAGAGTTTCTTCATTTTCACGGCGTAGCGCTGGGCCAAGCCGCGCATCGTTTCGCCTTCTTCTACGACGTGCTTGTCAAGGTGCCGGGCGCTCTCCTTTTTCTTGGCAGCCAGGTAAACAATGTCCCCGGCCTGCAGGGGCTGGTTGCGTTTGCTGTCGTTGAAACGGAGGATTTCGCTTTTGAAGAGATTGTATTCCCGCGCCAGTTGGGCGTAGGTGTCACCTTGTCCGGCGATAATATACGGCACGCCGTTCGTAGTCCGGATTTCATGCAACAGGGAGACAGTGTAAAGTTTCTGGCCTGGAAGCGGCTTGAAGACAGTGCTGAACTCGGCCTCAGTCGGGGTGGGCGGCAGGGTTTCGAGCGCGCTGGCATCCAATTGGTCGTAGCGGTAGAGTTCGCTTTCTTCGATGATGCGGATCAGGCTGGCAGCATAGGTCTGGGCCGTGGCGTAGCCGGCTTTCTGCAGGCCGTAGGCCCAGCCTTTGTAGTCGGTGGGCTCCAGGTCGAAAAGAAAGGCATAGCGGTCACGGTAGCGCAGGAAATCACTGTGGTCGCGGAACGATTCTTCGGCCGTGGCATAGCTGCGGAAACACTCGTCCGGTGCGTCATCGGTATGCTTGATGCTTTTGCCTTTCCAACCGTGGCATTTGATGCCGAAATGGTTGTTGGCTTGCGTGGCAAGCCGGCTGTTGCCGTTGCCCGACTCCAGACAACCTTGGGCCAGGGTGATGCTGGCCGGGATGCCGGTCGCTTGCATCTCCCGGACGGCGATGTCGGCATAACGCTCGATATACTGGCTGCGCGTCAGCTTCTGGGCCGAAGCGGGACAGAAGCCGAGCAGCATGGCGGCTGCCAGGATCAGGATGCGGATGTGTGTCAACGGTTGAAATACTTCATGAACGAGTCGAGAAGGACATACATGTTATCGTCGATATCTCCGGACCCGTTGCTGTTGTAAGAGCGGGAGTTGCAGACGAAAGCGCCGCTCATGCCCTGGTTGGTGCCGCCCGCCCAGATGGTCGCCGTGCCGGCTATGTTGCCGCCGTGGTAGTGGGCGCCCTGGAACAGGCTGGAGTGGTTGAGCCGCCATCCCAGGCCGTAGCGCTTGTAATTGACGCCATAGGTTCCGGGGCCGCCATACAGGAAGGGTGTGTACATCTCCTGCAAGGTTTCCGGCGTAAAGATATCAGGAACCGCAGGGTCACCGTCCAGGTAGGTCAGGATCCGCATCATCTGGTTGGTAGAGGTAATGATGCCGGCAGCACCGGCCAGTTCGCGGAGGGGATTCCTGTAGCCATCGCCACCTGATTGCGAGTAATAGACACATTCATTGTCTCTCCGGTGGTTCTGGTCACCGCCGATATGGGTGTCGGTAATGCCCATCTTGGAGAGCACGTCTTCTTTCAGGAAACGCTCATAATCCTTGCCGCTGACGACTTCGACAATGCGGTGCAAGATGCAGAAACCGATATTGCTGTAGTTGTAGGCCATGCCCGGCGTCCAGGCGAAACTGTCCGCAATGGCAGGCGACCAGCGGTCATTGAGCGTCCGCTGGATGATAGTGTCCGTCGGGGCCGGCGAGCCGTCGCTCATGAAGCGGTAGGAGTCGGTAAAGGCCGGATCGGAAAGACCTTTGCAAATGCCGCTGCTGTGGCTCAGGAGGGTCCGGACCGTAATGGATTCATGGTAGTCACTCACCCGGAAATGAAGGTCCTTCAGCAGGCCCCTCTCGCCAAAGACCGTGTCATCCAGTTTCAGTTTGCCCTGCTCTTTGAGCGTCATGATGCACATGGTGCAGAACTGTTTGGAGATGCTGGCCATCCGGAAAAGGTGGTCGGGCGTCACACGGGTCTGCGTCCCCGTGTTGGCAAAACCGAAGCCACTGGAATACACAACTTCCGTTCCCTTCATGATGGACACAGAAACTCCCGGGACTTTGAAATCGTCCATGAACTGATATACCTTGTTGTCGATATACGGGTCACCGTACTTGACCATGACGACATACTTGGACGTGACTTTGCCGGATTCCGAGACAATCCGGAGCGCCTGCAGATTCTCGGAGAAATCGTAGGTTTTTCCTGGTGTATAGGGTTGGTCATCAATGAAAATGCTGGCTCCGTCCGAGGCTTTGATTTCCGGAACCATGTGGGAACGGTCCACTCCATCCGTGACGGAAATACAATAATAGCCGTTGGACAGGACGCCTGTTGAAGCGCTGCTCATGCCCGGATTGTCCGTTGGCGTGAAACTCAGCCGCAGCAGGGCTGCTTTGTCGCTGAGCTCGTTCTCAGGATCGTCGGTGTTGGTCGGATCGCAGGCCGCCAGGGAAAGGAAGAGAGCCGCAATGGCCCAGATTCTGAGATGCATTGTTTTCATATCGATGCTATTTATCCTACAAAGATAATAAATATGCGGCTGCGTTGGCACCGGCAAGAGCGCCGGTGGAGAAGGCAATCTGCAGGTTGTAGCCGCCGGTATCGCCGTCAAGATCCAGTACCTCGCCGCAGAAATAGAGGCCGGGACGGAGGCGGGAGGCCATGGTTTTCGGAACGATTTCCTTGAGGCTGACGCCTCCGGCCGTCACCACGGCGCGCTCGAAACCTTTGTAGTCGACGATGGGGAAGGACCAGGATTTGAGGCGCTTCGCAAGATTTTCGAGGGAAAGGTCGGGGTTGGCGCGGCGGAAGGGGGCGACCAGGGGTTTGGGCAGGAAACTGCGGAGAGAATCCGGGTCAAGCCTGGATGGACGGGGCGCCGATGCCGATTCGCGGGCGATGCGGGCTTCCAGTTTTTCAAGGGTCAGCGCCGGTTTGAGGTCCAGGATGATGTCGACTTTCTGGCCGTTGCAGAGGGCCCAGACGGCGCGGCGGCTCAGGTGATAGGCGATGCCGCTCTCGAGGCCGTCGTCCGTGAAGTTGAAATCGCCCTGTTCGCTTTCGACCAGGGTGCGGTCGATGTACAATTGCAGGCCTACGTTCTTCATCTCCAGACCGGGCAGGCCGGGGTCATAGCCGCTCGGCAGCAGTGCGGTTTCGCTCGGGAAGACAGCCGTAACGGTGTGACCGGCCTCTTGCGCGAAGCGGTAGCCGTCGCCGGTGGAGCCGGTTACGGGATAGGATTTGCCGCCGGTGGCGATGATGACGGCGGCATAGTCATCGAGCTCGGCGAGACTGCCCACGGTCGTGGTGTAGCGTACCTCGATGCCCAACGCCTGTACGCGCTGCTCGAGCGCGCGGGCCACGTCGCCTGCTATCAGCGAGGCGGGGTAGACCCGCTGCCCCTGCAACGTAACGGTCGGCACGCCGAGCTCCTCGAAGAAGCGGATCACATCTTCATTGGAGAAGGCCCGGAAAGCCTGCTGGAGGAAACGCTGGTTGGGATGGATGTGCGGTGCAAATTCTTCCCAGGGACGCATATTGGTCAGATTGCAGCGCCCCTTGCCGGTGAGATAGATCTTCCGGCCGAGCCGTTCGTTCTTGTCGAACAGCACCACGCGCGACCCGTCGCCGAGCGTCACGGCGGCCCGGATGGCTGCCATCATTCCCGCCGGTCCGCCACCGACGATGGCCAGGCGTGGCTGCATCACTCGAAATAACGCATGAAGTCGTTGAGCAGGACGTACATGTTGTCGTCGATGTCGCCGTTGCCGTTGCTGTTGTAGGCACGGGAGTTGCACACGAAGGCGCCGCTCATGTTACTGTATGTGTTGGCTGCCCAGATCGTAGCCGTTCCGGCGATGTTGCCGCCGTGGTAGTGCGCGCCTTGGAAGAGTCTCGGATGGTTCAAACGCCAGCCAAGACCATAACGATTGTAGTTTTCGCCATAGGTGCCGGTCCCGGAGTATCGGTAGGGCTCGTACATTTCCATCAGTGTCTCGTAGCTGAAAATGTCGGGAATCGAGTCGTCCCCATCCATATAGGTGAGGATTTTCATCATCTGGTTGGTAGAAGTGATGATGCCCGCCGCACCGGCCAGTTCGCGGAGCGGATTCGCATAGCCGTCGGCATCGCCCTGGGAATAGAACACACACTCGTTCTCCCGGCGTTCGTTGCGGTAGCCGCCGATATGGGTGTCGGTGATGCCCATTTGCTCCATAACGTCCTCCTTGAGGAACGATTCATAGTCTTTGCCGCTGACTACCTCCACGATGCGGTGGAGGATGCAGAAGCCCACGTTGCTGTAGTTGTAGCCCATGCCCGGGCTCCAGACCATGGTGCCGTCGTCAGAAGGATTCTGGCGGGCATTGAGGGTGCGCTGGATCAGCGTGTCGGTAGGAACCGGCTGGCGGCTGCCTTCGTAGAAGCGGTAGGAATTGGTGAAGGCCGGGTCGCTCAGGCCTTTGCAGATGCCGCTGCTGTGGCTGAGCAGATGCCGGACCGTAATGGCTTCGTGGTATGGCGTGATGTTGTGGTAGAGGCCCTTGAGGATGCCCTTTTCGCCGAAGACCTGGTCATCGAGCTGGAGGCGGCCCTGTTCCTTGAGCGTCATGATGCACATCGTGCAGAACTGTTTCGAGATACTGGCCATGCGGAAGAGATGGTCGGGCGTGCAGCGGGTGTCGGTTTCAACCACGGCAAAGCCATAACCGGAGGAATACACCACTTCCGTCCCCTTCATGATGGAGACGGAGACGCCGGGTACGGCGAAGTCCCTCATGAAAGCATAGACCTTGTCATCGATGTTGCGGTTGCCCTTCTTCACGCAGATGCGGTAATTGTTCGTCCGCGAACCGTCTTCCGACACCACTTTCACGCTTTGCGTGTTGCCGGAGAAATCATGGGGCGTTCCGGGAACATACGGGGCTCCGTCGAGATAGACGGACGCTCCCTCGGAGGCGATGATTTCGGGCACCAGCTTCGTCAGGTCGGCACTTTCCGGAACCGTGATGAAATGGAATCCGTTGGCAAAGGTTGTTGCGGGGGTGGAATCAAAACCGCTGTTGCTGCCGGCCGGGAACGAGAAACGCGTCATGTTGGCGGCGTCGCTCTTCGGAGTATCTCCCAGATTGCCGGGTTGGATGGGGTTGCAGGCCGCAAGAGCCAGCATCATGAGCAAGACGGGAATCAGTTTACAGAGGGTTTTCATGGCAATGGATGTGTTATCGGTCGATGACGCCGCTGCCCAGCATCTCCCCGTCAGCCGCGTACCAGACGGCGAACTGACCGGGTGTGATGCCGCGCTGCGGCTCGTTGAAAAGGATATACAGCCCGTCGGGGCGATGGACAAGCGTCGCTTCCTGCAAGGGCTGGCGGTAACGGATCCGGACCTGGCAGTGCAGCTCCCCGGACACGGGGAGCGCCAGGTCGGGGCGGATCCAGTGGATCTCTTCGGGGCGGATGTACAGTGCCTTGCGGTAGAGGCCGGGGTGGTCCTGTCCTTCCCCCACGAAGATCAGGTTGTTGTCCATATCGTTGGCGATCAGGAAACAGGACTCGGCGTGACCGCCGATGCCCAGTCCCTTCCGCTGTCCGATCGTATAGTATTGTGCGCCGATGTGCCGTCCGATCACCTTGCCGTCTTCCCGGCGGTAGCGGATGGGCTCGGCCATTTCTTCCAGGGTCTGCGGCGCGGGATGGCCTTCGTAGAAGCTGCGGGGAATCTCGACGATATCCCCTTCGCAAGGCTTGATCTTCTGCTGCAGGAAGACCGGAAGGTCCACTTTCCCGACGAAGCAGATGCCCTGGCTGTCTTTCTTTTCAGCGCTGGGCAGGTCCGCCTCCCGGGCGATGCGCCGCACTTCGGGCTTGGTCAGGTCACCGATGGGGAAGAGGGCGTGCGAGAGCTGTTCCTGCGAGAGCTGGCAGAGGAAATAGCTCTGGTCCTTGTTCGGGTCGCTTCCCGCAAGGATCCGGTAGATCGTGCTGCCGTCCGGGGCTGTGAAACTGTCCTTGCGGCAGTAATGCCCCGTGGCCACGAAATCCGCACCCAGCGTCCGGGCGGCTTCCCAGAAGGCGTCGAACTTGATCTCGCGGTTGCACAGCACGTCGGGGTTGGGCGTCCGGCCCTTTTCATATTCGCTGAACATATAGTCCACGACCCGCTGCCGGTACACCTCGCTGAGGTCGACAAAGTGGAAGGGGATGCCGACCTTGCGCGCAACCATCTCGGCCACGGCCCGGTCTTCCTCCCACTCGCATTCTCCGTGCAGGGTTCCGGTGGTGTCGTGCCAATTCTGCATGAAGAGCGCGAACACGTCGCAGCCCTGCTCCTTGAGCAGGAGCGCCGCCACGCTGGAGTCCACGCCGCCGGAGAGTCCGATGCAGATCTTGGGTTTCTTGTTCATTTATTCAAAAAAATCCTTACCTTTGTGCCGGGGTAAGTCGTATACGACCAGCTCCCACTGAACTCCCCCAGGGTCGGAAGGCAGCAAGGGTAGGTGGTTGTAGCGGTGCGATATATCAAGCTTACCCTTTTTTCGTGCCCGTACGCGAGGGGATTCTTCATTTTATAAATCGTTAAATATCAATGGCATAAGGGATTCAACGCCCGTAAAGGCGAGGATGGGTCCGCCGCTGCCCAGGATGATGCGCAGCGGTTTCATGGCCAGGCGCTCGTACTGGGCCATCACCTGCCGGCACGCGCCGCAGGGCGATCCGGGGTTGAGCATCAGCGAGCCGTTCCGCGCACAGACCACGGCAATCGCTTCGAACGGGACGCCGGGGTTCTGGGCGCTGGCGGCGAACATCGCCGTCCGTTCGGCGCAGAGTCCGGACGGGTAAGCGGCGTTTTCCTGATTGGCACCTTTGACGACCGTGCCGTCGGCCAGGCGCACGGCCGCCCCCACGTTGAAATGCGAGTAGGGGGCGTACGACCCTTTCATCGCATCCACCGCAGCCTCGAGCAGCGTGCGGTCCGCTTCACCGAGTTCCTCGATGGAGGCGTATTCCTCGTAAGGGATGGTCAGGGTTTTCTTTTCCATAACAACGATCAGTCGCTAATCTTACAAAGATATACAATTCTCAGCGGAGTTCTTCCCAGGGAACCGTGATTTCAATCACGCCGAAGACATAAGGCGCTACGTCGTAGGGCTGGTAGTAGAAGGTGATGCCGTTCTCGCCGACGGTGAAGCTGTCGCTTGGCTCGATCCGGTCGACGAAGAAGATGTTGTCGCGGTCGATCATGTCTTCCCGGATCATATCTTCCATCGCGTCGTATTTGTGCTTGTCGATCAGGCGCATGATTTTCTCGTCCGATACGTTGCGGGCGATCCGGTCCCAGGTGACGGGCTCTCCGGTTTTCGTGTCGAAGACCAGGGGAACGGTGGCGTTCAGGCCGTGGGCGCCGCCATAGTAGGAGTATTCTTCCACCTGATACATAAGCCAGTCTTCCCATTTTTCACCGAAGGAGCCCTGGATATCGCAGCCCCAGTTCAGGAAGGGCGCCTCGTCTTCCTGCATTTCCATCTCTTCGAGCATGGACTGGTTGGTGAGCATATAGTCGTTGACCAGGGTGTTCCGGTAATCGGCAGCCAGTTCCTTGAGCGACCCTTTGAATTCGGTATAATTCTCGCCGAGGGTGTGGGAACGGATGTTGCGGCACATGGCCTGGAGGACCTCCCTGTCGTATCCGGCAACGGGGAAATCGATATTGAGCTTGATGTCGAGGGAGTTCTGGCTGCCTTCCCGGAAGGGGATATCTTCCTCGAGGAAAAGCGTCTCGGTACGGAAACCCTGGTTGCAAGCCGGCAGGAGGAAGGCGGCCGCAAGCAGGAAGATGAGGGTGCGTTTCATTATTTCAAGGTATTGATTACTTGTTGGTTGATCTCGCGGATGCGGGGGATTTCCACCTTGTCTACGCGGCGGTCGTAGGTCATCAGGCCGTTGACCTCGATCTCCACGTCTGTGGTCTGGGTGTAGATGGCGGCCGAGAAGCCGCGGGCGACCATCTCCTTCAGCTGCCGGGCATATTTCACATATTCGTCGGTCACTTCTTTCGGGCTGGCGAACTTGACGTATCCCCAGTTGCGGTCGGGCGTCCAGAGATGTCCTTCCACGGGCAGGCCGATGCCGCCGTATTCGCCCAGCACGTTCACGCGGTTCGCATCGTAAAGATACATATCGGGCTGCGGGTAGTTATGCAGGTCAAGGATGTCGCCGGCTCCGAGGAAATGATTGCCGCCGCTGGCGGAGTTGACCAGACGGGACGGGTCGTGCTGCTTGGTCCAGGCCGTGATCTCGAGCGTCTTGAACTGGCCCCAGCCTTCGTTGAAGGGAACCCACGCCACGATGCAGGGCTGGGAGTAGAGGTAGTCCATGATCTCCCGCCATTCCTTGCGGTAGCAGGCTTCCGAGTCGGCGCTTCGGACGAATTCCGTGCCCTGGTACCAGCGGGTGTTCTGCCAGCTTCCGTGAAGGTCGCCGCTGGGCATGTCCTGCCACACGAGGATGCCGAGCCGGTCGCAATGGTAGTACCAGCGGGCAGGCTCCACTTTCACGTGCTTGCGGATCAGGTTGAAGCCCCAGTCTTTCGTCTTCTGCACGTCGAAGGCCAGCGCCTCGTCGGTAGGGGCGGTGTAGAGACCGTCGGGCCACCAGCCCTGGTCGAGCGGGCCGTACATGAAGACAGGCTTGTCGTTGAGGGTCAGGCGCAGGATGCCGTCCTTGCCGGGGGTTACGCCGACTTTGCGCATGGCGCAGTAACTCTTCACGCGGTCCAGGGTCTTTCCGTCGCGGATCAGGCTGACTTCCAAGTCGTAGAGGAACGGGTCGTCCGGTGTCCATAACCGGGCGCCCGGTACAGGAATCTCGACTTCACTTCCGGCAAGGGCACGTGCCGAGGCGACCCGTCGGCCTTCAGCGGACAAAGAGACTTCCACGACGCCGCGGTCCACTCCTTCGGCCAGGACGCGGATGCATCCGGCATCGAGGTCAGGCGTGGTGCGGAGGTTCCTGATGTGCTGTTCGGGTACCGGCTCCAGCCAGACGGTTTGCCAGATGCCGGTGACGGAAGTATACCAGATCCCGCTGGGCTTGCGGACCTGTTTGCCGCGGGGCTGGAAGCCCGTGTCGGTGCCGTCCCACACCCGGACAATCAGGCTGTTCTCACCAGACTTCAGGGCATCGGTGATGTCGATGCTGAAAGGGGTGTAGCCGCCGGTGTGGCTGCCTGCTTTCACGTCGTTGACCCAGATATCCGCCTTCCAGTCCACTGCGCCGAAATGCAGCAGGACCCGGTTCCCCTTCCAGGATTTGGGCAGGGAGAAGGTCCGGTGGTACCACAGATATTCATCGACGGCAACGGTCCGGCCGACGCCCGAAAGGCTCGATTCGATGCAGTAGGGGACAAGGATCCTTCCGTCGGCCTTCCCGAAAGGTTCGCCGGCTTTGCGGACGGCGTAGTCCCACAGGCCGTTGAGGTTCATCCAGTCGGTGCGTTGCATCAGGGGCCGGGGATATTCCGGCAGGGGTGCGGACGGGTCGACCTGGTCGGCCCAGGGGGTACGGATGTGGTCGCCGGCGGGCTGCCAGGACTGTGCCGTGGCGGAAAAGGCGGAAACCAGCAGGAGCGAGAGGAGCAGGTATGCCGATTTTTTCATATCTTTGAATTTATCTATCAAAAATACGAAAAACTATGAGGATATTCAAAATAATTTGCGTCGCTGCGGCCGCCCTGGCGCTGCTCTCCGCATGCCGCGACGGCAAAACCGATGAGCGGATCTTCACCATCCAGAATGAAAACGGGATGAAGGCCACTTTCTGCACGACGGGCGGCCGGCTGCTGCGGCTGGAAGTGCCCGCGCGCGACGGTTCGATGAAAAACGTGGTGTGGGGCTGCGCCGATGCGGATGCCTGTGCCGTGGACAAAGATTATCGTCAGTGCATCGTGGGCCGTTACGGCAACCGGATCGCCGGCGGCCGTTTCGAACTGGGCGGTTTCACCTACCAGCTCTCGCAAAATGAAGGGAACAACCATCTGCACGGGGGCAAGACGGGCTTCGGCCAGCGCGAGTGGATTCTCCAGCCGCTCTCGGATTGCTCGCTGCTGATGACGTATCTTTCGCCCGACGGAGAGGAAGGCTATCCCGGCAATCTCGACATATCGGTGATCTGTACCCTGACCGACAAGAATGAACTGGTGCTGCAATACGCAGCCGTGACCGACGCTCCCACGATCCTCAATCCCACGCTCCACGCCTGGTTCAATCTCCACGGTGACGGGGAAGGGTTGACGACGACACATATCCTCAAGATCAACGCCGACTGGTACACGCCTGTCAATGAGGAACTGATTCCGACGGGCGAGATTGCGCCGGTCGACAGCACGGCGTTCGATTTCCGTGAGGGGAAGCCTGTCACGCCTGAGTTCGACCACAATTTCGTCCTGCGCGGCGCCCCGGGCGAACCGGCGCTCGAGCTCTACGAGCCCGGCACGGGCATCCTGCTGCGCGTCTATACCGACCAGCCCGGCCTGCAGCTCTACAGCGGCCGGCCCGACTGCGGTGTCGTGCTCGAGACGCAGAATTTCCCCGATGCCCCGAACCATCCCAATTTCCCCGACGCGGTGCTCGGGCCGGGCGAGAATTACGTGCAGAACACCATCTATCGTTTTGAAATTTTGTAATTTTGTCATCACTATGGATAAGAAAAACATGACGCGCCGCGAGGCGATCCGTGCCATGATGCTCGCGGGAGCGGGCCTGGCCGCGAGTTCATCCCTGGCTGCCGCGCCGCTGCGCGCCGCCGGGGCCCTTCCCCAAAACTGGAAATTCATCGAACCCGCCAAGGGTGACCAGGTCATTCATCGCACCTGGCAGACGCTGGGCGGCGAGAGTGTCAGCCTGCTCGGCATGGGCTGCATGCGCTTCCCGCGCAAGCCCGGCGCAGGCCGCCGCGCCCCGCTCGACCAGGATGTCGTCAACCAGATGATCGACTACGCCCTGGAGCATGGCATCAACTATTTCGATACCGCCCCGGCCTATGGCGACTCCGAACGCGCCACGGGCGAAGCGCTCAGCCGCCACAATCGCAAGGACTACCTGATCGCGACCAAGATGTCGAACTTCTCCAACGCCGATCTGGACGCCTGCAAGACGATGTTCGCCAACTCGCTGAAAAACCTCAGGACCACTTATTTCGACTACTTCCTGCTGCATTCGATCTCCGATATGGCCGACTTCAACCGCCGTTTCAAGGACAACGGCCTCCTGGACTGGCTGCTCGAGCAGAAAAAGAAAGGCGTGATCCGCCACCTGGGTTTCTCGTTCCACGGTTCGAACGAGGCGCTCCGTCAGCTGATCGCCCTCCCGTACCAATGGGAATTCGTCCAGATCCAGCTCAACTATGTGGACTGGAAGAACATGCCGCTTGAAGACAGCAGTGAGCCCTGCGACTCCGAGACGCTCTACAAGATGCTCGAGGAGAAGAATATCCCCGTCGTCATCATGGAGCCTATCCGCGGCGGCGCCCTGGCCAATGTGTCCGACGGCCTCAGGAGCCGCATCCAGGAGCGTTTCCCGCAGTACTCGCCGGCCGCCGCCGCCCTGACTTTCGCTTCCACGCCCAAGGCAGTGATGTGCACCCTCAGCGGCATGAGCAACATGCAGCAGCTGATGGAGAACGTCTATACCTTCAGCCACTTCAAGCCGATGACGGCCGAAGACAACGACTATATGCTCGAAATGGCCCGGCTCTACAACGGCAATCCGCACATCCCGTGCACGGCCTGCCGCTATTGTATGCCTTGCCCGCGCGGCGTCGATATTCCCGGTGTCTTTGCGGTTTACAACGGTATGAGCGACGCGCTGATGCTGCCCGATCCTTCGAACAAGAAGGACAAGCAGTACAAGGAGAAGAAAAAGGAGTTCCTCAAGCGTTACGCGAAGCTGGCTGCGGATTCCGATGCCTCGGCCTGCGTGATGTGCAATGCCTGTCTCCCGAAATGCCCGCAGCGGATCCGCATTCCCGAGCAGATGCGTATGATCCACAAGCTGGTCAAGGACCTGGGTTAATCATCTATGCAAGGAAAGCCCTATACCCTTCGGGTCGAAGAGTATTATTCCGGACGTTTCCGTGAGGGTACGGTCCTCCTCTCCGACGAGGAGGCTGCTACCCTCGTGCGCTTCCTTCGAGAGGAAGAGCAGGAGCCCGACATCTACAATTCGTCGCTGGAGACTTGCCATCCCGAACTCTATCACAAACTGGACGATGCCGCTGTTCCGATGATGGATCAGCTGGAGCAGGAGCAGCCCGAAGGAATGTATAAATCCTGGATTCCCGAGGAACTCGTGAATGAGGCTTTCGAATCGGGATTGTCGCACACAAGCACGCTGGTTGTCACGGAAAGCGATACCGCGAAGGCGATGGGTTCCGGAAGTCTCCCGGTCCTTGCGACGCCGCGGCTTGCCGCGCTGATGGAAAACGCCGCCTACAAGGCCGTCTCGCCCATCCTGGATGATGGCGAGACGACAGTCGGCGGCGAACTGTCCCTGCGGCACCTGGCACCTTCGCCCGTCGGCGCCGAAGTCTCAGCGACCGCTGTCCTGGAACGTACCGAAGGCCGAAAATTCGTTTTCCGGCTGGAGGCCCGCCAGGGCGATACGCTCATCGGCGAAGGCACGCACACCCGTTTCCGGGTCAATACCGGAAAGTTTCTGGCAAAACTGAAATAGGGAGGCCTCGTCAGCGCACCATCTTGTGCTCTTTCAGGTCGTAGCGCTGTCCGGCGCGGAGGAAGAAGAAACGGTCTCTTCCCGCCTGGTGAACAGCTACATACGACTTTCCAACCACCTCGAAGGTATCTCCGGTTACAACGATGGCCGTCGATTCGTCGATGCCGATGCCGATGAATTCCGGCGCGGCCTTGATGAAGGCGTCCAGGTCGTGTTGCCGGTTGCGGGTAAGGATGTGCTGGTCGATGGCCGAGAGTTTCAGGAAGCCCAGCCCCTGCGTATGGTCGCCGATCAGATGCTGTGCGCCCCGGGTATCGCCCCGCCACAACAGCGAACCCTGGATACTGGCTCCGGCCGAGGATCCGCCGATGACGCCGCCCCGGTTCAGCAGGGCAAACAACTCTCTGTGAACCTTGGTGTTGAGGTACACCTCGGCGATGCGCCATTGCCGTCCTCCGGTGAAATAGACGCCGGTGGCCTGGCGCAGCACTTCCAGATTCCGGTCGTCGTTCGCTTCGTCGATCGTCGTCAGATGCATTTGCGTCACCCGGTCCTTCCCGAGGCGGCCGGACAAATAGTTGAGGGTCCCTTGATGGCCCGTCTCGCCCGGCCCCGACGCATTGGTGATGACGACGATCCGGGCATCCGCTCCGCCGGCCAGGTCGAGAAAACGGTCCCAGATTTCGTCGGTCACTTTTCCGCCGCCGATAATCACCAGCGAACCTTTCTCCGGTCCATGCCGGGTTACGGAAAGATCGACCACCGTCGGATTCTGCGCCATCGCCCCCCAGACGAAGCCCAGACAAAGCAAGAAGGAAAACAAACGTCTCATAATGAGACAAAGATAAGAAATCTTGCGTAATCAGCGAAGACAGAACTTGTCATAGCGGGCGATCTGCTTCTGCAGGGTTTCTTCGTCCATGGTGGTCTCCGGATGGAAGATATCCACGGAGACCCGGCCGTCGGCGGCGGACCAGTTGCCGACGGCTTCGCCGTCCAGCAGGACGACGGGCCAGAAGATGCCCCGCTTGTTGTGGGCGCGGTGGCTATGGTCGGGATGGACGGCTACTTGGCGGCTCTTGTAGCCGATGAGATATTCGTCGTAGGAGGGGAGCAACGTCAGGGTACCACTGCGGAACCCGCGTGTGCGGCTATCCTGATGGTGGAAGAAGGTGAGGCCTTTCCATTTTTCCTGCGCGAGTTCGGCTTGGATGCCGTCCATTCCTTTCCGGCAATCGCCGACGCCCAGACCGCTCCACCAGACAAAGTCGTCCAGGGTGGCGGGTCCGTGGCTGCGGAAGTATTTGCGGGCCAGGAGTGCCAGGGCTTCATCCTTTGGAAGGAGTCTGGCTCCGGGCAGCTTGTCTTTCACCAGGGCGTAGCTGTGTTTCATAGGGAAAAGATCTCCGCTGCAAAGGAGTCCGGCGTATTCGGACAGGCGGATGTGATAGGACAGCCGATGGTCATCCATCGTGATCCCCTTTTCGGCGAGGGCGGCGGCGAAATCGGCCTTCCGGGCGATGCGGCGATGGGAGAGGCAATCGCAGAAGATCTGTTGGACGGTATCCTGCTCGGCCAGCGGAATGCTGACGCCGTTCGAATTCATCCAGCCTGCCAGGCCCCGCAGGGCATTCTTCCGGCACAGATCCAGCATCCAGCCCCAATCCTCGCCGGCAACCAGCTGCCAGGTGGTCCGCAGCAGATGGCCCCTCACGATCTTTCCTTCATTGTATTCTTTTTCAAACGCTTTAGCGGAAGGCTTCCGCGTCCGCATCCCCACCGCCCAGCGCATCATACGGTATTCCTGCGCCTGCATCGCCCCCATCCACTCCACCACATCATGCGGTGAAGTGAACTCCGGACAGATAAGCTGCTGTCCCAACAACCGTTGCGAAACCGGATTCATAACAAACGCCTCTTTCTTTCAAATCACAAATGTACAGAATTATCGGTGCTTCAGCACCACAAGCAGAAATGCTTGCACCAAAGGAAGCCCGCAAGAGAATCCCTCCGGTTTGTCGGTATGGTGGAAAAAGCTTACCTTTATGCCATTAAATCGATGTTTAACTATGCCAAACAAATTCTTTGACAGAAACTGGTGGAAGGACTTTGTCGTTGCTATCCTTGCCACCACCGTTTCCATTGTCCTGACCTTCGGTACGAGCAAATGGGTTGAACGTAACAATCAGAAGAAAGAGCGCAGACTCACTGCCTTGATGGTCATGAGCAGCATCGAATCCTTTGCCCGCAGCATTGATGAGTCGGCAGAAGTATGGGACAGGTTGGACAGCGTTGCCGTATGGCTGCTGCGCATGCCGATAGAAGAGGTTCAAAGACTGGGCGAAGAACCTTTTAAAGATGCTGTCAATGAAGTGTTCCAAGCCCCTATCATACGTCACGACCAAACTGCAGAAACCATCTTCAGCAGCAACATAGACACCTGGAAGAATATGGGCAATTTCCAGTTCGTGGACAATGTCGGGGCGTGCTTTTCACAGATGAACTGGATTGAGGGGAAGATTAACGAAGAATCTGTTGAGTACACTGAAAATCAGACGCGGATATTCAAAAACTTTTCGGATTATCCTGGCAAAACCTTCACGGAGAAACTGCTAAGGGATGAACAGGCACGGAAACAGTTGCAGATGCCTAACTCGTTCAAGGCCTGGCTCGCCTACTGTTCAGATAATCTGCGGCGTATGAACCGCAAGAATATGAAACTGATAGGAATTCCCGAGGAAGAGGTTCTGGCATTTACAGATGCCCGTGCGGATGTCGCCATCGAGGAAGATCCCACGCCGGATTATTCCGAATTTATGAAGCCTCACCCGGACAAGGAATCCATCGACTCCAACCTTGACTATGCCCGGCAGTTGGACAGCCTGCTGAATCATCATTGACTCGTTCGAATTCGGCTTTATCGGACAAGGGGACGCCGGTCGGCGGCTGACGCTGTGCGCTGCCTCTCTGGGCGCTCGGTCCATGGATGCGCCGTCTCGTAGATCGAGCGTCCAAGATTGCCATCGAAGAGCCCTTTTCCGGACGCACAATCCATGAGATGAATGAATGATGGACTGAGCGTCCAACGGATCAGATTAAGGGAAATCCTGTCGGGAAGGAACAGTTCCATCTTCAATCTTTCTCGGGCTTGCGGAAGCGGCGGCATATTTGTATCTTCGTGTCGATAAATCGGAATTAAGCACTTTAAGTATAAGTAATGTGAGACTCTCGAAGAAACAAATATTCAGGCTGGTTCTGGCAGCATTGTTTTTCGTACTACTTCTGATGGCCATTTTCTGCCATTATGGTCATCTCTGGGTTAAGGTATTCGCCATTCTTGCAAATGTCTTATTGATGGCCAGCATGCTAATCTCCTTATTTGACGTTAAGAAGCATCCTGAGAAGGATAAATGACCTTTTTGAAAGGTCTGTCAAATTCGAGTTTTTTGGGATAAAGATAAAACGGAATTTAACTGCTCAATGAGACAAAGAAGCATTTTGGCACTAATAGCAATAGCAACACTTCTCAATGGATGCAAAAGTTATAACCATATCCTTGAGAACATTTACGATAAAGACCAGTCAGTCCGTGAGTGGTCTGTTGGCATGGCGTCTCTCTCTGCTGATGAAATCGCAGAGTATTCCTGTGAAATGGCGCGGACAGATTCGTTGAATCAGACCACAGTCTTTGATATTCTTGATAAAGAAGGCTGGCCATCCCATTTGTCGGACAAGGCGAATCGTGCGTTTTGGCTCGTTATTGACC
>JAEEGK010011149.1_pt1 | contig 20590 bp, 21 predicted proteins | sample 8958771 | NCBI WGS metagenome assembly JAEEGK01 (sample SAMN16246547, study PRJNA631951) | gut metagenome | biome: gut microbiome; feature: rumen; material: SC-attached | host: Bos | place: Iran: Karaj | collected 2018-10
CAGCCGACCGATGTACATACCGCTCCTCTTGCGGATGTGCTCCAGCGAGCTTAGTGTCTGTATCTTGCTCTCGTCGTATATTACTTTCTTGTCAGCCATAAGTTGTCAAAGATCTCCAAACCGTTCCAGCATCCAGCGGCCTTTCTCAAAAGAGAAGACGTTGAGGCTTGTATTGCCCACCTTGAAACAGCGGCGGGCGTTGACAGAGATGCCCAGCACAAGCCGCATGAAGAAGTCCACCCAGCCCCGGTGGGTAACCACCAGGATATTTTCTCCCGGATGCTTCTCTGTCACAAATGTCATGAAGTCCTGGATCTGCTGCACATAATCCTGCTTGCTCTGCCCCTCGGGAATGCGGTATTCCATGTCGTCAGAGACAGCTTTCTTGAAATCATCGGGGTAGTTAGCTTTCACATAAGCCCAGTCGTGGGTTGCAAAGATGCCCATATCCCGCTCCCGAAGCCGTTTGTCAGGCACTATCTCCAGATTGAGTTTTTCATTGATATATTTTGCGGTGTCCCAAGCCCGTCCCAGGTCGCTGGTATATATGCTTGAGAACTTCATGCCATTAAGCTTTTCCCCAAGCTCCTTGGCAAGTGCTATTCCTTTGGGTGTAAGAGGGCTGTCCAGTATGCCCTGCATCTTGTCTTCCAGGTTCCATTCTGTCTCGCCATGGCGCACTATTGAAACCCTAGTTATGTTGTCCATCAATCCCCTCCCAGGTTTGATTTATAAATTACGTACTTTCTTTATCGCTTCATAAGCCTTCTGTATCTGGTCGAATTTTTCGGTGGCAAACTTCATGAACTCCTCGGGAAGTCCCTTGGATGCTATCACATCAGGATGATACTCCTTGATCAGCTTCTTGTACTTTGCCTTTATAGCCTCATCGCTGTCAGATGCCGAGCACCCCAGCACTGAATATGCGGCAGCCAGCGAACCAGCATCCTTTTGCTGGCTTCTCTGCTGGTAGCCGTACTTTGTCTTAAGATATTCAACATTCCCTGCCGGATACCGCATGCACATAGCAGCCCGGGCTATGAACTGGTTCTCTTTGTCAGTAAGAACGCCGTCGGCCATAGCAATCCGCACCAGAATATCCATCATCATCTCGATCATCTCGGGAGACCTTGCAAAAGCCTGGTAGAACTGCTCCGCGAACTTGTCGAAGGATTCGCTGGATACAGCGGCGGTGTCAAAGATGCGCAGTGCAAAGTCCTGGTCCTGCTTAGCAAGGCGCAGGTCCTCGTTCATAAAGCGCAGCACTGTGTCCCGCTCGGTGGCAGAGATAGTGCCGTCCGCATTTGCCATCTTGCCCAGCATGGAGAAGGTGGCCACAAAGAATGTCATCTGGGCCTGTCCCAAGTTGAAGGAAGGACCGAACTGTCCCGCACTCTCCTGATACTGATACCCGTTGTTCGGGTTTTTATTTTTATCCTTATCAAAGGTATGGCCGATGGCTACCCCCAGGACTGCCCCGAAAGGTCCACCCAGCATGGAACCTAAGATTCCGCCGATAACTTTTCCCTTTACGCTCATTCTTTTCCGTTGTACCCTATATATACAGTATATTTTAAAAATAGACTTATTTCAAGGACAAATATCTAATTGACATTATCAATTATGTATAAAATAATTAAGGTAGTGAAATTTCTCAAACGCTCTTGGACATTTTTTGTAATTGTCTCATCAATGGTGATATTGTGCACCGGCTGTAAGCTGGACTACAAGGACGCCGACCTGGCCGAGGACATGGACGAGCAGATCCCCAACAGCGTGCTGGAGGATTTCTCTCAGGTTGTCATCAGGGACGGCTCTGTCTCCTACACATTCTCGGCAGACCATGCCGAGCTTTACGACAGCAAGGGGCTTACCTACTTCGACAACATAGGCTTCAGGGAGTACAAGGCAGATGGCGAGACCGGCACCGAGGGGGCTGCGGCTCATGCAATCCACGATTCCAAGACTGACAACATCATATTCGACGGCAAGATTATTCTTAATTCCACAGTCCAGGACTTCGTGGTAAAGTCCGACTATCTTGAGTGGAACAACGATGCCAAGATTCTCAAGAGCCTGGATGACACAGTGGTCTCCATAGAACAGGGAGATGGCTCAAAAGTGGAAGGCAAAGGCTTTGTGGCCGACGCCCAGGGCAAGTCTTTTGTATTCCTGGAAGAGGCATCAGGGAGGTACTACGAAGATGAAGAGACTGAGTAATCTTCTGCTCCTCCTTTTGTTCTGCACCGCCCTTTGCAGTGCTGACAACTTCTCTTTCTACGGCGACTCCCTATCTTCCAACCGGGGCAAGGGCAAAGAGCACACATCCCTCAAGGGGAACGCGGGCATAATTTCCGATTCCACCAAGATCAAGGCCGATAACATAGAGATTTACGGCAGCGACAACGATTTCGCCGAGTGCACAGGCACTGTGGAGGTCATAGATAACGAGAAAGGAATCTCCCTTAAGTCAGAGAAGCTTTTCTTCAACCGCAAGGATGACATAATCAGGGTTGAGGGAGCTGCTGTCATGGAGGATATCAAGAACAAAGTCATTGTCAAAGGCAACTTCCTGGAATACATGGGCAACGACGAGACCTGCCTTATCCAGATCGGCGTGCGGATCCTTAAGGAAGATATGGTGTGCCGCAGCGAGTTTGCCCGCTATAACCGCAATGATGATATCCTTGAGCTGTCGGGCATGCCTGTGGTCTTCTGGAAGAACGATGAATACCGGGCCCTGCGCATCATAGTGGACCTAGACAAGGATGAGATAACCCTGGAAGGAAAGGTCACCGGCTCCATATTCTCCGAGAAAGAAGACAAGGAAGAAGAGCCTGCTGAGGGCGATGGCGAGACCGGCGAGGAAGAGCAGCCGGAAGAGGAAAAGGAAGAATGAGCGATAAGCAGCAAGAAGTTCCTAAGGAAGAGAAGCTGGCAGTATATGGACTTAAGAAGATGTTTGGCCGCAAGACAGCGGTGGCAGGCATCGATTTCTCCATGAGCAAAGGGGAGATTGTGGGCTTCCTGGGCCAGAACGGAGCGGGAAAGACCACTGCTTTCTATATGATAGCCGGCTTCATAAAGCCCACCGATGGCAAGATCATGCTGGGGGACAAAGAGATCTCTAAGTTCCCTATGTATAAGCGGGCAAAGATGGGTATCTCCTATCTTCCGCAGGAGGCTTCCATATTCCGCAAGCTCACTGTAGAGGAGAATATCGCCGCCATAATCGAGACCCGCAGCGACCTTAAGCGGAAGGAGAAAAAAGAACTTCTGGAAAACCTTATCGAGGAGTTCGGCATTGGGCATATCCGCAAGCAGAAGGCATTCACCCTTTCCGGTGGAGAGCGGCGAAGAACCGAGATTGCCCGGGCCCTTTCCATGAAACCCAAGTTCCTGCTCTTGGACGAGCCTTTCTCCGGCATCGACCCAATTGCTGTAGCCGAGATCAAGGGAATAATCAAAAGCTTTGCCTCCAAGAATATCGGAGTTCTTATAACCGACCACAACGTGCGGGATACTCTGGAGATAACCGACCGGGCCTATATAATCAGCCATGGACAGATAATGGTTGCAGGAAGCCGAGAGGAGATCCTGGCCAACGAATTGGCCCGGAAGACATATCTTGGAGAAGGTTTCTCGATGTAAGGGAATTACCGGTGATCGGACTCGAACCGATACAGTATTGCTACCGGCAGATTTTGAGTCTGCTGCGTCTACCAATTTCGCCACACCGGCATAGGTTTTTTTAAACTACATTGACTTTTATTTTTTGTCAATTACAATAAAAATGATGGACACCGATTCCCTTCTTTCCTTATATAAAAAATGCACACTCTGTCCCCGGGCCTGTGGAGTTGACCGCACTGCTGGAAATCTGGGTTTCTGCCGCGAGTCGGATGTCATGCGGATAGCCTGTGCTACACTGCACCATGGAGAGGAGCCACCTATCACTGGAAAAGGAGGAAGCGGCACCATCTTTTTCACAGGCTGCACACTGCAGTGTCGGTTCTGCCAGAACCATCAGATAAGCAGGGGCGGCATAGGAAGGGAAGTTTCCATAGAAGAGTTTGCCGATATCTGCCTTAAGCTGCAGAATGCGGGGGCCGAGAACATCAACTTGGTTACAGGCACCATGTTCATCCCCTCTATTGCGACCGGAATTGCAAAGGCGAAGGAGAGAGGCCTGAGTATACCGATTTTATGGAACTCCTCCGGTTTTGAGACTTCAGAGGCGGTTGACCTGCTGAACTCCTTTATTGACGTATATTTGCCTGATATAAAAACGCTGAACCATACATTTTCCGCCACTTTTTTCAATGCAATTCATTATCCCGAGGCAGCCAAGGCGGCGGTGACCAGGATGGCTGAATCCAAGAAAATTGTGTTCAAAGATGACAAGATTGTGAGCGGAACCATAGTGCGGCACCTGGTCATCCCAGGCTATGTGGAGATGACAGAACGATTCCTCAAGTGGTTTGCAGAAAACCTGAAGGGGAAAGCCCTTATCTCGGTGATGTTCCAGTATTCGCCTAAGGCCGCCGAGGGGGAGGGGTTCCCGGAGCGCACCCTGGATAAGAGCGAGATGGATATGGTTTATTCCTACCTGGAGGAGATTGGGATTGAAGATGGTTTTATCCAGGAGGAAGAGATAAGCGACGAGTGGAACCCCGACTTCAACAACGCCTCACCGTTCCCCGGTGGTATAGGAAAGACAGTATGGCACTGGAAAAGCTGAAAGCTTGGGTTCTCGCCCTGTTTATTCTTCTCCTGACGCCTTTTGTCTGGGGAACCACAATAACAGATATAGAAGTACAAGGACTAAGACGCACCAAGCCTGAGGTAATGCAGGAAATGCTGGAGAAGTTCAAAGGAATAGACTCGGAGAATTTTGACAAAAGGCGGCTGGAGGCGGAGCTGCAGAAAACCCAGCTGTTCAGCCTGGTGGATGCTACGGTGAGCGGCTCCACTCTGCATATTACGGTGGAGGAGAAATTCTCGCTTCTGCCTATTCCTTTTGCATACGCGGCGTCTGACAGCTGGGGCGGTGGCCTGGTGGTGCTGGATAACAACGCATTCGGTATAATGGACCAGGCGGCCGTGGGTGGGTTTATCACTTTCGAGAGCTGGCGGGCGCTGGCTGGTTACAGCCATATCCAGAAGCCCCATTCCCTTTTCGGCTGGAGCGTTTCGGCCAACGGGGGCAAGTCCAAGACTCGGGTGCGGGACGACGATGGCGACCTGCTCCTTACCTACAAGAACAGTGCGTTCAATGGCTCTGTGGGGGTGAACAAGCGCATTGCTCCGTGGCTAAAGGCCTCGGTCAGCTCCGGTGTGGAGATATGCGATGTGGATGACCATAGCCCTGCGTCGCAGATGGTGATACCGCTGACTGTGGCGCTGACCGCCAGCACCGCCAGCTGGGACGGCACCTTCCTCAACACCACCTACATATCCGCCAGTGCTACCTACTCTTTTTCCCAGTGGCAAAGCGACAACTACTGCACAATTGCGGCAAAGGCAGGGTATCAGCAGCATCTGGTGCAGCGGCTCCGGCTCATAGCCCAGGGGGGCGCCTTCCATTCCCCCGACGTGCCGGTAGTGTTTGCGAAAAACCAGAGCGCAGCCCAAGTGTGCGTCCTCAACAACGCCTACCGGGCCTCTTCCATGGTGGGCGCCGGAGCCGGCCTTGAGTGGGGCATCGCCAACACGCGGCTGGGCGTGCCATCCCTCTATGCTCAGTACCAGGCCGTGTGGGCCGACGGCATACTGTCGGGCGACACCTTCGGACACGGCCCTGTCGCAGGCTTTAAATTCTATTTAAAAAAGCTTGCCTTCCCTGCTGTCGATATTTTCACTGCCTATAACGTAAAAACCGGCCTCATCCGCACATCGGCGGGGGCCGGTTTCAGTTACTAATTCAAAGCCTGTATCACAGGGCTTTCTCGGTCAGTCTGTTGAGCCGCTTGATAAAGCCTGCGGTGTCAGCCAAAGGCGCACCCTCGGCCAGCCGCGCCTGCTCAAGCAGTACAAAACTGATATCCTCAACCACCTGCTTATCCTCGATGGTGGCCAGCTTCTGAACAATCGGGTGGCTCGGGTTGATCTCAAGCACAGGTGCATACTCGGTGTCGCCCTGTCCAATGGACTTGAGCAGGGCCTGCATCTGCATGGTGGGGTCGTTCTCGTCAGCCACAATGCAGGACGGAGAATCGCTCAGGCGGCTGGATGCGATTACGCTCTTAACCTTGTCGCCAAGCACTTCCTTAATCTTCTCAAGAAGCGGCTTTATCTCCTCGGCCTTCTTCTCATCATCCTTGTCCTTCAGGTCGTCAGCAGCGCCCTTGCGGTTCACAGACTTAAGCTCAAAATCCTTGTACTTGCCCAGGCTCGGAATCACAATCTCGTCGATGTTGTCATCCATGATCAGCACCTCAAAGCCCTTGGCCTTGTATGCCTCAATCAACGGTGAATTCTTCAGAGCCGACTCCTTTCCTCCGGTGATGAAGTAGATAGCTTTCTGCCCTTCCTTCATCCGCTCGGTGTACTCCTTGAAGCTGGTGTAGCCATCAACTGCGGTGGACTTGAAACGGATCAGGTCGGTCAGTGTCTCCCTGTTAGCCCAGTCGGAATAGAGCCCTTCCTTCAGGAGGCGGTTGTACTGCTCGATGAACTGTGTATATTTCTCCTTGTTGCTCTCGGACAGCGCTTTGAGCTCGGAAAGTACCTTCTTTACAGATGCGCTGCGGATTGCAGACATCACCTTGTTCTGCTGCAGGATCTCACGGCTCACGTTCAGCGGCAGGTCCTCGGAATCGATGATACCCCGCAGGAACCGCAGGTAGTCCGGCATCAGCTCCTTGTCATCATCAGTGATGAAAACCCGTGAAACATAGAGCTTCACACCAGGCTTGTAGTCGGCGTGGAGCATGTCGAAGGGCGCATGCTGCGGAATATAGAACAGTGTGGTGTACTCCAGAGTTCCCTCTGCCTTTGTATGAATGTAATAGAGAGGATCCTCTGTATCGTGGGAGATGGTCTTGTAGAACTCGTTGTAATCTTTGTCGGTGAGCTCGGACTTAGGCCGTTTCCACAGGGCAGAGCCAGAGTTGATCTTGTCGATCTTGTGCTCCTTCACCTCTTTCCGATTGTCACCCTCGCCCTCGAACTTGATAGAGTCATACTCCAGGTAAATTGGGAACGAGATGTGGTCTGAATACTTCTTGATCAAGAGCTCAATCTGCCAGCGGCTGGCGTACTCCTTGCCCTCGTCGTTCAGGTATAGCTTGACCTCGGTACCATACTTCTCTTTTTTTGCCTCGGAGATATCGAACTCGCCCTTGCCATCGCTGGACCAGAGCCATGCCTTCTGTTCTCCCGGCTTCTTGGAGAGCACCTCAATCTTGTCTGAAACCATGAAGGCGGAATAGAAGCCTACACCGAACTGACCAATCAGGTTTGAGTCCTTCTTTGCGTCGCCCGAGAGGCCAGCCAGGAAGCTCTTTGTGCCAGATTTAGCGATGGTTCCCAGATTCTGTGCCAGGTCCTTGTTGTTCATACCGATACCAGTGTCGGCAATAGTCAATGTATGGGCATCCTCATCAAACTTAACGTCGATGCGGAACTCCTGATCCAGGTTTTTATACTTGTCATCTGTGAGGGAAAGATACTTAAGCTTGTCCAGCGCGTCCGATGCGTTGGAGATAAGCTCCCTCAGGAAGATCTCCTTGTTTGAGTACAGAGAATGAATAATCAAATGAAGAAGCTGTGATACTTCTGTCTGAAACTGATGTGTAGCCATAATTTTGCTCCTATACTAAAAATATACAAAAATATAGTACCCCGGGCAAGAGCAATAAAAAAGGCAAGGGGTGAACCTTGCCTTTTGCAAAATGAAGCAATACTTAGTTGTTGGACAGAGTGAATCTTACACTTACTCCAGACTCTGATATTGTAAAGACTCCTCCACTTACAGCAAGACTCTTGTTCTCTGGATCTGATTCCCAATGGCCTGGAACAGGGTCGTCTTCCCACTCATGTGTTCTGGATATATTCAGAGTACCATCGGAATAGCTTCCTGTTTTTGTGAATGTTCCTTTTGTCTCCGGCTCTTTTTCTGTCAGTGCGTCATTCTTTACTCCAGTGCTTTTGTTGATGTAAATCTTAGTCGATGTAGAAGCAAAGCTGGAATCGCTGAACATATAAACACAAGTCAGCTCCTTTGAAACATATGTGACCTCACCTACTTTCTCTTCCTCAATTTCTAAATCCGACTTATAGAGCGCCTCCCTAGTCAGGCCGGAAAACTCATCAGGCAGGTACGGATCAACCGCTATACCAGGAAATGGATCAACAGTAACGATATCATCATCGCTTCCTCCCCCTGAATCGCAGGCTGCCAAGAGGAACACCATACATAGTGCCAGAAGAAAACAGCTTAACTTTTTCATTTTCTCCATCATTTAAACTCCTTTATATAATGATCTTATCGACCTTTATATCTCTTAATTATTTGTATTCATAACCCATTTCAAAAAAAGAATCAAGTATTTTTGTAAAATTTTTAGCTAAAATTTTAGCTTGTAATATATTTACAATTTTTCTATATTTTAATATATTTATTTTAGGAGCTATTTATGGTTATAGATACTGCCAACATTTTATCGGTTTCTGAAATCAACAGAAACTTTTCAAAAGCCATCCACAAAGTGGATGAAGTGGGACATATCATTATTTTCAAGAACAACAAACCCAGATATTTACTCAGTGATATTGAAAAAGATCCGATTTTTGAACTTTCGGATGACGAGAAGATTGATGTGGTGGCCAAGAGAATACTGTCCCGGCATAAGTCTGCATTTCAGGAGCTGGCAAAATGATAGAACTCTCCTTTGATAAAATTAAAGCATTACACCACCTTCTGGCTGCAGAAACAGGCGGTCCAGTAGCAATGAAGGACGAGGGTCTTCTCACTTCGGCCATAGAGGAAAAATTTGAGACAGTCGACGGTCATGAGCTTTATCCTACTATAGAAGAAAAGGCCGCCAAACTGGGTCACTCTATTATTGTGAACCATGCCTATTTTGACGGGAATATGCGTCTTGGCATGCTTGCCATGCTGACTCTTCTTGAAGTGAACGGAATAAAGCTATCCTGCAGCAACGATGATATTGCAAAAGCAGGAAAAGCAGTCAAGGCTGGAAAGATGAGCTACGAGCAGCTTCGCAAGTGGATTGAGAAGCACAAAGCATTTGGTTAGTTAAGAGGTTTTCGTTATGTCAAAGACAAATTCAAATAGCATTACTAGTATTTTAATCTCAGAACTGAACAAAAAAGATTCTTCATTTAGAAGAAGTATTCTTTCATTATTTAGAAAAAGAATATCTATTTTAAAAAATAGTAATGCCATTTTTAATAATATCAGAATAAAAAACGAAATAAAATTTTACAATGGTACTCATAATACACTTCAATATAGTGAGATGAAAGGAAAAGAAATAGATATTATTGCACGTAACCCCGGTGAACATAAACCACAAATGATGATTGAGGTTAAATCAAGTATTGGAGAAACCATGCAAGATTCTCAACGGGAAAATGGAGAATATGCCACTACTGCCCAAAACAGAGGAATTCCACTAATATTTATTATTCCGAAAAGTTATCAGCACGAAGAAGAACTTCCTGGCTCAATAATAAAAATATATTGGGATACTATAAAAAAGAAATCTGACAATGCAAAAAATGAAGAATTTAGCCAGCAGATTGCTAATTTTGTAGATCTATCAACACAAGATAAAACTTTTAAATTTAAAGATATTAATGTGATATTAGCTCAATTAAAGAATCTCCTAGAACAAGGTAAAACCCGTAGAAATACTCAACAAAATAATCAATGGGGTGTTGGATATTATTACAGTACAGATAAAGGAGATTTTTTCATTGGCTTTTCACCCTCAGACTTAGAAAATTATAAGAATTATTCATTTACATTAAGCATAGCTGAAAGCTGTAGTAACACTTACTTGGGAGATAATCGAAAACCTCCATTGTTATATAATGAAGGCTGGTACTATTTTCCAATTCTCGAAAAAGAATTAACTAACGAAGATAAAGAATGTATCGATGAAAGTTTATTTGGAACAATTAAGACAAAATTAGGAGAAGAAAAAGAGAAAATAATCAATATTTGTAATTTCTTAAATTCAAAACAATAAAAAAACATCACTCTATCACGTTTTGATAGACAGCCTCCGTTATAGTCAAATCAAAAGAATAACGGAGGTCTTTTATGTTTTTAAAAGATTTTGGAATGATGGATGAGGCTGATATCAGGCTTGTGATTGATGATTCCAACCAGAAACCGGTATGGACAGGAGGGGGTGAAAACCTGCCCTCTCCTGAGATTTTGGCCCAGGCTAAAAAAGTACTCCTTGTGATCAATGCTGGTGATGGCATAATAACAGAAGAAATTGAGTCAACGCTTTCAGCATTCCGTAAATTAACACCAACTGATGCCCTTTTTCTTTATACAATGGCTGAAGATGAATCAATTAGTGGAAAAAGAATGGAACTATATGTCAAATAAAGATTGATTACATCATCTTCAGCAGTTCAGGCAGGTCATCCATAAATCCTTATCCCATACTTAAGAACTTCATCAAGCAGAGACTGGTTGTTGAGCACCTGCCGGGTATCCAGCAGGTCAACTTTTTTCTGTAAAGCCTCCCTCAGGCGTTCGGCCATCTCAAAGAACTTGATTCCCTTGGTCTTGGTGGAGATCAGCAGGTCGACATCGCTTGTCTCTTTGGCTGTCCATTTTGCATATGAGCCAAAAAGATAGCAGTAACTGATATCATAATCCTTGAAAACCTTTTCGCAGGCTTCGGTTATCTGCTTCTGGCTTAGGATGCCGTGGGTCTCGTCAATCACATTGTACCTGGCCAGCTCATGCACAAAATACTTGTACTTAATAGTATCTTCCAATGCCGGGTCATTCTCGTACGAAACATAAGAGCGCAACGAAACGCCCAGCATCTCGGCCGCCTTTTTCTGTGTGAGATCTTTGTAAATTCTTTCTTCTTTTAAAGTCATTTGCACATCACCTGATTAATGATATGCAAATCCTTCATTATTGCATCATTAAAAAAGGCAAGGGGTGAACCTTGCCTTTTTCATCGATAGACGAACTTGATTATTTCTTGCGGCCGAACAAGGACCAGTCTTGGCTGTAGCGCCAGAGGAATCCCACTGCAAGCCGTGGTGTAAAGTCGTAGTCTTCCATCCAGTCGAATCCGATGTCGGTTGTGAACAGCAGATCCTTATAAATTGTCAGATCAAATCCAAGGGAAGTTCTCCAAAGGAGGTACCGCTTAAAGGTAAGATCGCCATCTTCCTTGTACATGAACCAGGCTGGTCCAAGCATTGTGCTCAGGTAAAGGTTGGGCTGTGCAGGCAGCGAGTTGAACTGCCAGTTGAGGCCCATTCCTCCCATCACATCATATAGGAAATTGTACTTGCCTGAGAAAATGTTGCGGTTGCTTTTGTGACCAGGAAACTTATCTTCCACAAAGTCCACCGGAGTCTCCACCATACCTGCATTCACAATCAGGAACCAGTGGGGCATAATCGCAAGAGTTGCCTCTATATCCAATAGGTCAGGTCCAATCTTGAAGCCCAGCACATTCCGCACCTGGGATGAACTCTTTACAGCCACCGCCTGAGATGTGGTTGGAGCGTCTGCGTCTTTCTTTGAATCTGAAGAATCGTTATCAGCAAGGACAACAGCCTGTACTGGCTGTGTCTCTTCCGCCTGCTGTACCTTCTGTGTCTTCTCTGGCTCTGAGCTAGCATTAGCAAGCTGTTTCTCCAGACCCTGCTTTGCCGACTCACTCTCAGCAAGGCTCTGCTTCAGCTGTGTATTCTCGTACTGCAGCGTGGCATTCTGTTTCTTCAGATACTCATTCTGATCCAGAAGCGCTTTGTTTTCATCTGCGAGTCTGGCTTTTTGTGCATCAACATCTTTCTGCGCATACTTAAGCCGACTGTTCTCTTCAGCAAGTTTAGCCCTCTGTGCCTTAAGCTGCTCGTTCTCACCCTGGATTGCGCCAATCTGAGCCTTTAGATCAGCTATCTCCTTCTGGAGCGCAGAATCGTCAAAGGCAACCGGCTGCATAGTCTTCTCAACTGGATGGGCATCGCCAGGTGTGGCTATAATTCCCTCCTTCTTGCATGCGACAAGAAGAATAGAGAACCAGCACACCATCACAAACATGATTGATGAAATTACTATGGTGGATTTCTTCATATTCCTCAGTATTCCCCTCATATAACTGAAGTTTATGATTTATTATAATATTTATTACTATTAAAGTCTACTAAAATCTATGGTCGCAAAGTAGTCGTCCAAAGTCTCGGCCCGGCGGATTTTCTCTACGCTGCCATCTGGCTTGAGCAATAGCTCGGCAGAGCGCAGTTTACCGTTGTAGTTGAACCCCATGGCATAGCCGTGGGCTCCAGTGTCGTGAATCACGATGATATCGCCTACCTTGATCTCTGGCAGCGCCCGCTCTATTGCAAACTTGTCGTTGTTCTCGCACAGTGATCCGGTCACGTCGTAAATATGATCACGCTTTCCGTCCATGTTGTCCATGTCTGTGATATGGTGATAAGCCCCATACAGAGCCGGGCGCATCAGGTTTGCCATGCAGGCATCCAGACCGATGTAGTGCCGGTAGGTATCCTTAGTGTGGATGGCAGTTGTCACCAGATAGCCGTAAGGGCCAGTGATCATGCGTCCGCACTCCATAACCACTCTCAGCGGCGGAAGCCCCGCCTTCTCTATTGTATCCTTATATGCCTGATGGATGTGCTCACCAACATACTCCAGGTCCACTGCTGTCTGTTCCGGCTTGTACGGAATACCGATTCCGCCGCCCAGGTTCACAAACTCAAAGGTAATGCCAACTTCCTTGGAGATAGCCACAACCAGGTCGAAGAGCAGCTTTGCTGTCTCCACAAAGTAGTCGGGGTTCAGCTCGTTGGATGCCACCATTGTATGGAGGCCGAACCGCTTTGCCCCCTTTGCCTTCATTAATTTATAGCCCTCGAAAAGCTGCTCCCGGGTAAGGCCGTATTTTGCCTCTTCCGGCTTGCCGATAAGGGCATTGCCCTCCTTGAGCGGACCCGGGTTGTAGCGGAAGCAGATGAGCTCTGGAATTCCGGCGCTCTTCTCCAGGAACGGGATATGGGAGATATCGTCCAGATTGATGACTGCCCCCAGTTCGTATGCCTTCTTGTACTCGGCAGCAGGGGTGTCGTTGGAGGTGAACATAATCTCCTCGCCCTTGAACCCTACTTTCTCGGAAAGAACCAGCTCGGCCATGGAAGAACAGTCGGCCCCCAGCCCTTCCTCCTTCAGGATTTTCATTATATATGGGTTAGGCAGCGCCTTTACCGCAAAGTAATCCTTGAAGCCTCCCGGCACCCATGAGAAGGCCTTATAGAAATGGCGCGCATTTTCGCGTATAGCTTTCTCGTCATAGATGTGGAACGGGGTGGGGCACTCCTTGATGATGTTCTTGATCTGCTCTGTGGTGAAAGGAACTTTCTTCTCTGTCATGTTTGTCTCCTTGCAAACAGTTTATATCTTTGATAAATTATTTTCAATGATAGATATTCTGATTATCGTAGTACTTTTGGCTCTCTCTGCCTTCTTCTCGGGAAGCGAAACAGCCTTCACTTCGCTCTCTGCCTTTCAGGTGGACAAACTGGCTGAAACCGGTGGAAAACGGGGAAAGATTCTGAAAGATCTCTACGAAAAACAGAGCATATTCATCGCCACAGTCCTTATCTGCAACAACCTGGTCAACATCGGTATGTCAGCCTTTGTCACCAGCTATACCATAAAGATCTGGGGAAACGAGTTCCTCGGTGCCGTCACTGGTGCGCTGACTCTTTTAGTCCTTATCTTCGGCGAGGTTACCCCGAAAAACATAGCAATGGCATGGAACGAGCCAATATCACTCTTCATAGCCCCGCTCTTCAAGGTGCTCTCCTTTATCCTGGGCCCTGTCATCATCGTTATCAATGCATGCAGCTCCTTCATCACCCATCTGGTGGGAAACAAAGAGAAGGAGGAAATCTCCACCGACGTAATCTACAGCCTTATAAGCAGTGCCGCAAACAAGGGGCTGGTCAAAGACTACGAGCGCCGCATGACCCGGGGCGTATTCAACATGAGCCACACCACAGTCAAGAATATAATGACCCACCGTACCGATGTAGTCAGCATGGACCAGGAGTCCGCGATGCAGGCTGTGATCCACGAGGTTGATGAGCATAAGTTTTCCCGCTATCCGATTTATTCAGGGAACAAAGAGACCATCACAGGATATGTCAGATCTTCCAAGATTGTAAGCGAGATCCGGAAAGAACATCTGAACCGCAAGCTCAAGGAGATAAAAGAGAAGCCGCTTTTCATTCAGGAGAGCAGGAAGATAAGCGATGTGTTCCGTCAGATGAAGCAGCAGAATATCAAATTTGCAGTGGTGCTGGATGAGTATGGCGGACTTGCGGGAATTGTCACTATGGATGATATTGTGGACAGCGTTCTGGGTGATGTTGAGAGCGCCGCAACCCCCGATACTGAACGGATAGAGCAGATTTCAAAAAATGAATATATGATTTATGGTGAGGCGCCGATTACATCTGTCACCGATACACTGGGAATAGACTTACCTTGGGATGACAGGCTTAAGACCATAGGCGGACTTATAACCAAAAAGCTGGCCCGGATCCCTGTCGCAGGGGAGAAAGTGACACTGGGCAACAACACTTTTATCATCGAAGATGCATCGGACCGCCAGGTGCTCAAGGTCCGCTACAAGAAGTAAGTCAGGCTTCCAGAATACCTTTTCTCAAGATTAACTTTGAACTTCCGTCCTCGAAGAAGATCTCTATTGTAGGCTGGCGGATAAGGCCGTCCAGGTGAATGAGGGCTGGGGCATCCTCGTCGTAGTTGTGCCCGATTGCAATGTGGCAGGTGTGGAATGCTTTCTCGTCCTCCAGCATGTTGCCGGTGATTTCAGCTGCCGGGTTGAGGCCTATGCCGATTTCGCCTAAGTTCCGGGCATTTTTTGCGTATTCCGGGTCAGGTGCTTTTGCCCCCTCTTCTATGGTTTCTGAGAGGATGGCTGCCTCAGGTGATTCTGCGGTGTTAAGGGATGTTACGAAGCCCTTTTCCACGGTGGCCTTGATCGGATGATTTATCACTATATCGCCTGATTTGACCGAGATGCTGCCGTCGAAAACGATGGTGCCTGTAGAGGTTCCAAGTTCTGGAGAGATGAATACTTCGCCTGCAGGAACGTTGCCGCCAGCTCCCATGAATGAGAAGTCGCCGTCATCATGGAAAGTCTTGCGCCCCTTCAATCCCACGCTCAGGTCGGTGCCACCAGGGGCTGTTATCTGCATGCGCACTGCCTTGTCCATGAGCGCTTTGAGACGCTGGCAGTTGGCCTTGAGCTCTGCGTAGTCGATGGGCACTGTACGGATGAACATATCTTCGGTTATGCTTGGTGACCAGAAGGAGCGGCATTTCTTGGTGGCCATCAGATAGTGGAATGTGTTGTTGACTTTGTTGCCGTCCAGGACGTAGGGGTGCTCCATTGCCTCCTTGTCCTTGCCTAATTTGTTCTTGCTGATGGAGAGAATTATCTCAGGTTCTGTCTTGATGGCTGCGATTACGGAAGGATCTGCGTAGTCAAACTGGGTTTTCACCGGCTGCACTGCGATCACAGGGATTGCCCCCACTGCCTCGAATGCGTTGTATAAAGCCTGGGAGATGTTGTAGACATCTGGCTCCGGATTTGTGATGATGAGGGCTCTCTCCCCCTTCTTTGCTTTGAGTATATCCTTTACTGCAATCTCTGCGCTTTTTTTGAGTTTTTCTGATGTTTCCATATCTAAAAGATACCAACTGCGCCTGAATATTGCAAGAACATATATTTATTGATAATATTATTATATGTTTGACAAACTTGACAGCATAGAGAGACGATTCAAGGAACTTGAGGCTCAGCTTTCCGACACTGCAGTGATGCAGGACATGAAGAAGTACAGCGAGCTGATGAAGGAGCATGCCTCAGCCAAGGAGATTGTGGATTATTACGCCCTTTACAAGAAGACTGTCTCTCAGCTGGAAGAGGCCAAGGAGATGGCAGGGAGCGAGAGCGACCCTGATCTGAAGGAGATGGCCAAAGAGGAGATAAAGGAGCTGGAGGAGCAGAAGGAGACCCAGATAAAGGAACTCCGCACGTTGCTTATTCCGAAGGATCCTTTGGACCTTAAGAACATAATCATGGAGATCCGGGCAGGCACCGGCGGGGACGAGGCCGCCCTGTTTGCCGCAGACCTTTTCCGCATGTATTCCAAATATGCCGAGCTCAAGAAATGGAAGATAGAGATCATGTCATCCCACGAGAGCGGCCTGGGTGGCTTCAAGGAGATTGTCTTCTCTGTCTCCGGCAAGAATGTCTATGAGAATATGAAATTTGAGAGCGGTGTCCACCGGGTGCAGCGCATACCCGAGACAGAGTCGGGGGGCCGTATCCATACATCGGCTGTGACTGTGGCGGTGCTACCCGAGGCTGAGGAGACCGATATCCAGATAAATCCAGAAGATTTGAAGATTGATGTGTACAGATCTTCGGGACCGGGCGGACAGTGTGTAAACACAACTGATTCTGCAGTGCGGATGACCCATATCCCCACCGGGCTTGTGGTTATATGTCAGGACGAAAAGTCCCAGATAAAGAACCGGGCCAAGGCGCTGCGGGTACTGCGTTCAAGATTATACGAAATGGAAGAGGCAAAGAAGCAGAAGGAGAGGTCCGAGGCCAGGAAAAGCCAGGTGGGCTCCGGCGACCGCTCCGAGCGGATAAGGACTTACAACTTCCCCCAGAACCGCCTGACAGACCACCGGATAAACCTCACTTTGTACAAGCTGGATCTTATCATAAACGGCGAGCTGGACGAGCTTCTGGATGCACTCAAGATTGAATTCCGGGAGCAGCTTCTCAAGGAAAGCGCCCTGTAAGCACAGGACAAACGCGCCCATGGCAGGAACCCCATGACAATAAGGCAGGCATTAACTATTGGAGCATCACAGATAGAAGGGCGGTGGCCTGAGACCCCGCAGCTGGATGCCTCTGTAATACTGGCGGCGGTTCTGGGGGCGAGCAGGGAGAGGCTGCTGGCCTCTTTAGGGGATGAACTGGACGCTGCGAGCTACGAGGCGTTCCTAGGTGGCGTAAAGCGGCGGGTGGCCGGAGAACCGGTGGCATATATCACTAATCACCAAGAGTTTTATGCATTAGATTTTTATGTGGACAACCGGGTTTTAGTACCAAGAGCCGACACCGAGATATTGGTGGAGACTGCCCTTGGGTATATAAAGCCAGGGAGCCGGGTACTGGACCTTTGTACTGGCTCGGGCTGCATCGCCATCGCAATAAAGCACACCGTGCCCGGCGCCCTGGTGGAGGCCGCCGACGTCTCGGAGAAGGCCCTGGCCGTGTGCCGCCGCAATGCCGAGGCGCTGCTGCAGGCGGGGGCTTTATCGGGTCAGGTATCGGGTCAAATCGTGACCTATAAAGGTGACCTTTTAAACGCAATCCCCGTCCATACCCGCTACGACGTCATCGTATCAAACCCCCCATACCTGACCCGCTCCGAGACGGCGAAGATGCAGGGCGAGGGCTGGCCCGAGCCGCCGCTGGCCCTGGATGGAGGCGAGGACGGCCTCCGCTTCATACGGCGCATCGTTGCCGATGCAAGAAGCCGGCTGCTGCCCGGTGGCAGACTGCTTTTCGAGGCAGACCCGGCCCAGATGAGCACTATAAAATTAGAATTTGAAAAATATAAATATAATGATATAATAATCAGAAAGGACCTGGCCGGGAGGGACCGGGTCATTGCAGGATGCTACAGTGGCAAAGATTGAGAAAGACCTGGACATTCTTAAGACCAAACTCCTCAACGGCAACTACTGCGAGGCCGACATAGAGCGGATAATGCGGGCAGCCGGCTTCGGCAAGATTTGGCATGCCGATCAGAAGCGGGCCAGCGGCGAACCCTACTTCATCCACCCAATCCAGGTTGCATCCATCCTCATAGACCTTAACCTGGACTGCGAGACCATCATTGCCGCCCTGCTCCACGACACAGTGGAGGACACAGAGATCACCCTGGAGTTCATCTCCCAGCAGTTCGGCCCCACAGTGGCTTCCCTTGTGGACGGCGTCACCAAGATCGACATCATCAAAGCTCAGTCCAAATCGATACAGACAGTGGAGACTATCCGCAAAATCATCATCGCCATGGCCAACGACATCAGGGTCATCTTCATCAAGCTGGCAGACCGGCTCCACAATATGCGGACCCTCAAGTTCCTGAAGCCGGAGAAGCAGATCCTCATGGCCCAGGAGACCCTGAACATCTACGCCCCCATCGCCGCCCAGCTGGGAATATCAGAGATCCGTGGTGAGCTGGAGGACCTTTCCCTTAAATATCTCAACCCGGAAGTATACGAGAAGATACGGCACTATGTGGTCTACCGAAGATCGAAGATCAAGCGGTACCTGGAGCGCCAGCAGGAGCTGATAAAAGAGGCGGCCTTCAAAGAGGGAATCGAGATCAAGACCGAGGCGCGGGTAAAGCACATCTACTCCATCTATAAGAAGATGCTCAAATATGATGTGGAGCCCAGCGGCCTTTTCGACATATTCGGCATCCGGGTCTACTGCCAGAGCGTCAACGAATGTTACGCCATGCTCAGCGTCATCCACGGCATGTGGAAACCGATAGAGAACCGTATCAAGGACTACATCTCAGTCCCCAAGCCCAATGGTTACCAGAGCCTTCACACCGCAGTCTATGCCGAGGAGGGGCGCATCGTGGAGGTGCAGATCCGCACCTACGCCATGCACATTGCGGCAGAGTATGGTATCGCTGCCCACTGGCTCTATAAATCGGGCAAGGTGGCAGGCAACTTCAAACCCCGGGAGATAGCTCTTATCAATAGGCTCAAAAACTGGAACCGCTTCAATGTGGACAACTCCAGATTCCTGCAGGACCTGAAAGAGGACATCCTGAGGGACATCATCTTTGTATTCACACCGGCGGGGGAAGTCATAGAGCTGCCTACTGGATCCACCGCCCTGGACTTTGCATACCATATCCACTCCGAGGTGGGCAACCACTGCATGGCGGCCAAGGCCGACGGAGTCATCATACCGCTGGATAAGGAGCTCCATAACTCCCAGGTTGTGGAGATTATCACCAACGCAACCGCCCACCCGCACCTGCACTGGCTCCGGGAGGTGCGCACCGCAAGAGCCCGGTCCCGCATAAGGGCGTGGCTCAATAAGAACAACCACCTGCACATAGGGCGCAACGTAATCGTCACCGACCAGGCGGAGCCGGTGCAGGCGCCAGCAGCTTCCGGCAAGAAGCTGCCCAGTGTGACCCTGCCCGATGACATCAAGAACATGGTCCGCGAGGTGATAGACAAGGACAGGGTCACACTCAAGGTGGGCGGCGAGAAGAATATGATGATCACCATGGCCAAGTGCTGCAACCCGGCGGTGGGCGACGACATCGTGGGCTATGTATCGGTGGGACGCGGTATAATCGTGCACCGCAAGGACTGCCCGAACTTAAAGAATATAAACGAGATAAACCTGCGGATGGTGAATGTGGAATGGGCCACTGTATCATCCAAATATGTAAAGCGGTACAAACTTTCAGCACATCCTACTCAAGACTTGTTCGCCGAGGTTGAACATGCTATAAAGAAGTACCATGGCCACATCATAGACGGGCAGATTCAGGAGTCAGCCCCTGATAAAATCGAGGGCTTTGTCACAATAGAAATTGACCGGAAGGAGGATCTGAAGAAGGCTCTCAAGAGCATCAGAACCATCCCTTCCATTATCAGCATAGGAGGATATGATGAAATATGATTGTCTGGTGATTGGTGCAGGTCTTTCGGGCTGTACCGCAGCACGGCTTTTAGCAGAGGCTGGGAAAAAAGTTCTGGTCATCGAGAAAGGGCGGGACATTGCAGGAAACTGCCACGACTACCTTTCGGAGGCTGGTATCACAGTCCATACCCATGGACCTCATATCTTCCACACAGTATATAAAGAGGTGTGGGACTTCCTCTCCCGCTTCACTGAATTCAGGCTGTTCCAGCACCGGGTGCTCAGCTATGTCTACGGCATGACAGTACCTTTCCCAATCAACAGGGACACCCTGAACGCTGTGTTCGGCGAGAACATCACCACCCAGGAGGTACAGGATTTCCTCAGACAGGAGGTAAAGAACTCCGACTTCAATGTACCGGCAGCCAACTTCCAGGACGCTGTTGTATGTCAGGTGGGTCAGCGGCTTTATGATCTTTTTTTCAAGAACTACACCATAAAGCAGTGGGGGCGCGATCCTAAGGAACTCTCTGCTGATGTGGCAGCCCGCATCCCAGTACGCTCAAACCGGGATAACCGCTATTTTGCAGATAAATATCAAG
>JAEEGK010011154.1_pt1 | contig 20582 bp, 13 predicted proteins | sample 8958771 | NCBI WGS metagenome assembly JAEEGK01 (sample SAMN16246547, study PRJNA631951) | gut metagenome | biome: gut microbiome; feature: rumen; material: SC-attached | host: Bos | place: Iran: Karaj | collected 2018-10
TATCCAATTGTTTCAACAGAATCAGGAATTATTATGCTTTGGATACTGTTGCAATAAGCGAATGCAAAATTGCCAATAGTTGTTACTGAATTTGGAATAGTAATTTCTGTAAGGTTTTCACAACCGAAAAATGCATCAATTCCGATATCAGTAACATCTTGAGGTATTTCATATGATGAGGCTGTTTTTCCTGCTGGATAACAAATTAAAGTAGTTCCTTCTTTGTTAAATAACACCCCGTCTATACTTGACAAATCAGGATTTGAAGAAGCAACATTTATGCTTGTAAGATTTATACATGAACTGAAGTCAATACCACCTTCAAAGGTATCTGCTGTAACAGAAGCCGGAATATTAAGTTCTGAAAGATTACCACTATAACTAAATGCACATTCACATATAGTTGTAACTGATTCTGGAATAGTATAAGAACCTGTTTTTGCCCCCGGGAAACAGATTAAGGTTTCTTTATCTTTATCGTATAAAACTCCGTCTTCGCTTGAATAATCAGGATTTAAGTCTGAAACATCTATACTGGTAAGATTTACACAGGCATCAAAAGCATATTGACTAAGGTCTGTAACAGTGGCAGGTATGCTTATCTGCTCAAGTCCACAACAGCAGAAGGCAAGGTCTCCAATAGTCGTAACAGAATCCGGAAGTGTAATTCCAGTCAATTTTTCACAACTATCGAATACATACTCCGGTATAGCTTCAAGCCCAGAAACTTCAGATAAGTCAAGATTTATATTATATTCACAGCCATTATTTATACAATCTGCTATATCTGATAAATCAGCGGCACTGATATTACCTGTAAGGGTAACTGTAGAATCTCCTGTTAAGCCGCTGAACAAAGTGCTAAGTGTGCTATTTATATTACTTCCGAGGTTAGCAGATACGGTAGTGTAAGTTATATAGTGGTTGATTGTTGTTCCGCCGCCAGAGCCGCCGGAACCACCTGTTCCTGTGGTCTCATATCCGCCGGAAGAGCCCATGCTGCATGAAAGTGTTAAAACAGCTGCAAAAATAGATAAGCCTAAAAATATAACCTTTTTCATATTAATTCCTAATTTTATATATATATCGGCAAAATTTATTAAAACTTAAATTATTCTTAAGATACTAATACTTATTAAAAAAAAGGTCAAATGCTTTTTTTGGAACAGACCGCAGATAAGGATGTTGTAAAAAAAATGCCCTGCACGAAAAGTGCAGGGCGCATATTAAGGTTGCGTGTCGTCCGCGTTCGCGAACTTACACTATTTTAGGCGAAACAACACAGTTGTTTACGCTTTGTTCAGGCGGCTTTCCAAATCATCCAAAATTGTGTTGAGTTCTTTTGGAAGATGTTTGCCGAACTTCGGATAGTGGTTTTCGCGAATATCTTTAACTTCTTTCTTCCATCCTTCAACATCAACTTTGAGGATTTCCGGGAGAGTTTTCTTGTAATATTCTGGAAGACCGTCTGTATTGATTGCACCGTCTTTTGGCATAAGTCCGATTGGTGTATCAACAGCATTGTCTTTTCCGTCGCAGCGGTCAAAAATCCATGCGAGTACACGGCTGTTGTCGCCGTATCCCGGCCACATGAATCCGCCTGGAAGATCTGCGTTGTTTTCGTCCTTGCGGAACCAGTTAACGTAGAAAATCTTTGGCAATTTGTCTTTGTTTGGTGCAGCATTACCAACGTCAATCCAGTGCTGGAAGTAGTCACCCATGTTGTATCCGCAGAATGGAATGATTGCGAACGGGTCACGGCGAATCTTACCAACTTCGTCAGCATTGATTGTAGAAGCAGCTGTAATTTCTGAACCTACGATTGAACCAAGGAATACACCGTGTTCCCATGAGCGGCTCTGGTGTACGAGCGGTACAGTTGAAGGACGGCGTCCACCAAAGAGGATTGCAGAAATCGGTACACCTTCCGGGCTTTCCCAGTCAGAAGCGATACATGGACACTGTTTTGCAGGAGCTGTAAAGCGAGCATTCGGGTGAGCCATTTCTTCGCCCTTAGGAGCTTTGTCTTTTGGAAGAGCATCGCGTGTGTTGCCTTTCCAGTCAACAAGCTTTCCTTTTGCAGGATAGCCGATTCCTTCCCACCAAACGTCTCCGTCTTCTGTAAGAGCACAGTTTGTAAAGATTGTATTTTTAGAAGCAGAAATAAGAGCGTTCTTGTTAGACTGTTCGCTTGTTCCTGGTGCAACTCCAAAGAATCCTGCTTCAGGGTTAATAGCATAAAGACGTCCGTCTTTGCCGAACTTCATCCATGCAATATCGTCACCAACTGTTTCTACCTTCCAGCCAGGGATTGTAGGAATAAGCATAGCAAGGTTTGTCTTACCACAAGCACTTGGGAAAGCACCTGTAACGTATTTAACTTCACCCTGTGGGTTTGTAAGTTTAAGGATGAGCATGTGTTCAGCAAGCCAGCCTTCTTCGCGGGCAATTACTGTTGCAATGCGCAATGCAAAACATTTTTTTCCAAGAAGTGCGTTTCCGCCGTATCCTGAACCGTAAGACCAGATAAGGTGTTCTTCCGGGAACTGAGAAATATATTTGTGTTCAACATCTGCACATGGCCAGATTCCGCCGTCAGTTTCGCCATTGTTAAGTGGTTTACCAACTGAGTGAAGACATGGAACAAAGTTATCATCAAGATACTGCCAAACTTTTTCGCCGGCACGTGTCATAATGTCCATGTTCAAAACAACGTATTCTGAATCTGTAAGTTCAATACCGTATTTTGCAATTGGTGAACCGAGTGGTCCCATGCAGAACGGAATAACATACATTGTACGGCCATGCATACAGCCTGTGTACAGACCTTTCATTGTTGCTTTAAGTTCTTTCGGATCAATCCAGTGGTTTGTTGGACCAGCATCTTCTTCTTTTACTGAAGAAATGAATGTACGGCTTTCAACACGTGCTACATCACTTGGAAGTGAGCGGAAAAGGAAGCTGTTCGGTTTTTTTGCAAGTGGTGTTGCAAGACCAGCATCAACACATTTCTGCATTAAGCGGTCATATTCAGCATTAGAACCGTCACATACTACAACATTGTCTGGTTCACACATCTTAACGCATTCGTCAATCCAAGCCTTAATCTTGGCATTCTTGATGTCATTAACTGTCATTAAAAACTCCTTAAAATAAGCAAGCTTGCAACGCAAACTTGGCAAAGGAAAAAGCAGACGCAATCTCTGTCAGTTTTTCCTTTAAACTTCTTAAAAATTCACCGTAAAAGTTTGTTTTACTTAAAAGGCGATTACCTTAATGATAATGTTTTTTTGTTTGATATTCAATGTTATCTGTACGAATTTGTGCGATTTTGACCCCGTATTGTATACTTCATTTAGCGAGTCTCGGTTTTGCCCCTGCAAAACCGCAAAAGAACGACGGCGGAGCCGGCAAAACTAAAATGTGCAAAACCGTTGATTAATACCCTTAAATTAATCTTTATGTATAGAAATTCGCAAAATATGCCGATAAAATTATAATTATGGACTATAATAATTATGGTAACTTCGTCACTATACGGCGGGGGAAAATAAAAAAGTTTGACAATAAATCTTTACAGAAAAAACAAAAAGTTACGAATGCCAGTCATCAGCAAGGTGCAGCTTCCGTTTCTTATTCCGATGCAAAACACGCTCAGGCAAATCAGGCTTCTTTTGATTTTATTCCTACAGAAAAAACTAAGGCAACAAACAGAAAAAAGAAGCATGTAAAGTTCCCTATAAGTGCCAAGTTAGTCGGAATTATTTCTGCAATCGTAATTCTTTCCCTGGGTTCCATAACATTTTTAGTTTCTTACTTTGTTTCTGCTGATACCCGCGTAAATGCGGAAGACAACAATTTTACCATAAATACAAGAACTGCAAATGACTGTGAAACACGTTTTAATTCGTTGATTTCACTATGCGGCACTTTTTTTGATATGCTTGAATCTGCCGGCGCAAATCCTGATTTGCAGAATGAAACTTCGGTAAACTTTTTTGAGCGTAACGCTCATATTGCAGCTGTTTATTTTGAAGGTAAGGAAAAATCTTTTATAAATACTTCCTATTTTTTGCTGCACGAAATGGATACAGCTTCTTTTGAAGATTACATTGACTCAAACCGCAGCTATATAGAAGGGGCTTCTAACGGAATCGTAAAGGCAGACAATGCTTCGCCGTTTTTTCAGTCTCCCTGCATTGCATTATTTGTTCCTGTTGCTTCGCATACCAAAAATGATGTTGCTGTAATTCTTTTCAGTTCTGAAGACTTAATGGAAAATTTTTCCAACAGTTCTGTAAACGCTTCTTTCCTTGTAAATGACGAAGGCAATGTTCTGGTTCATTCTGATGTTGAAACTATGATGAATGCGGAAAATCTAAAATCTCATCACATTGTAGAAGAAATGTTTACAAGCCAGAACAGCAATATGCAGCTTTCTTATTTTGACGAAGAAAATGTTGAATATTACGGCGCATTCAGAAAATTGCGGAGTGTTAATTGCGGTGTAATTACTGAAGTAAAATCTGCAATCATTCTGGAAGCGGTACGTGCAACTACCCGCAGAAACGTTTATTTAACGGTTGCAATTCTTTGTTTGTGCATAATCTTAATCAGATTTTTTGCAAAGGCAATCAGCACTCCGCTTAGAAAACTTACTGCCGTTGCGGATGAAATTAAGCAGGGCAACTTTAACACGGAACTTTTTGACGAACTTACAGAAAAACGCAATGATGAAATTGGTGTTTTAATTGAAAGTACAAAAGACGAGCGGCAGATTCTAAACACAATTTCTGCTTTGACGAACAAAGGTGTTGCAAAGGCCATTGTCCGCAAAGAAATAGACTTTGTTCCTCATTTAAAAGACATTACCATTTTCTTCAGCGACATCCGCGGATTTACGGCAATAAGCGACGGATTTAACAACAGATTCGGCAAAGAATCTGCCGCAGAAATTATCGGCTTTTTGAATGACTATATGTCGCGCATGGTAAACTGCATAACAATTTCTGGCGGTAACGTAGATAAATTTGAAGGCGATGCAATTATGGCGTGCTGGGGTGTTCTGCGCGACGACAGCCTTGCTTTTGAAACAATGAGTGACGATAACCCGGAAAAAGCACGGCTTCAAAAGCTTCATGCACTGCATGTAAAACAGGATGCGGTAAATGCAATCCGCGGAACTATTGCAATGCGCTACGCGCTGATGAAGTACAACAAGGATGCAGAAATCTTTACAAAAGAACATCTTGGCGAACCACTTGCAAAATACAAACCGCATATCCGCGTAGGCTGCGGATTAAATTCCGGACGTGCAACCGTAGGCTTTATGGGATCCAGTGCAAAGATGGAATTTACTTCTATCGGAGATGCGGTAAACCTTGCATCACGTACTGAAAGTTCCAATAAACCGTGCGGTACCGATATCCTTATTACAGAAGATACCTACAATCTTTTGAAAAATGATTACATAAAGAATCCTGCCAACAACTATACTTTACCGGCAGACTGCCAGAAAGATGAAATTGTTGTAGAAATGATTCCTGTAACGTTTGAAGTAAAAGGCAAGGGCAAGCAGCATTTTTATGCCGTTGTAAACATGCCTTACTTTAATATAGAAGAATTTTTCAGGCAGGGAGATAAAAACTTTGTTGTTGACCCTGATTGTATACGTGCTGTAGGACCTCAAGGTCCAAAATCAATGGCAGAAGTCCGGCTTTTACTTGGAATCCCGACACCAGACTTTAGTGGAGTAAATCTTGACAAAGAAGAAAGCAAAGTTAAAGCTAATTGATTTTTTTATCTTTGCATCTTGTCTTGCCATTGGTGCAAAGAGCATTCAGCTTTTTTACAATGATTTAAATAAGTCTACTACCCGCAAAGATAAAGAAACTATTGGTGTAATCACGTTTAAAGATAAAATTGCACAGAGAAAATATGACGATCGCATTGTATGGGAAAGAATTCAGACAGGAACTCCGCTTTATGATTATGATACTGTAAGAACTTCCGATGCTGCTTCTGCGGTAATAACTTTTAAAGACGGAACTGTTATAGACATAAATGAAAATACCATGCTTCAGGTTTTTAAATCAAAAGACGGTATGGGTATAAGCGTTGGCGATGGAAACATAACTGTTGATACAACAAATACAAAAACAAATACTTCTGTTGATGTTGCCATGAACAATGGTTCAAAAATCGTACTGGAATCTGGCAGCCGACTGGCCGCAAAATCAGATTCTGCATCTGAAAGCAACAGCTTTAATCTTCAGACAGGAAAAGCAAATATAGTAGATTCAGAAGGTATTCAGAAAACTGTAAATGAAGGTCAGTCCTTAAAGATAACTGGAGAAGGCGAAGTAAAAGAAGAAGCCATAGCAGTTAATTCAATTTCTGAAAACCTGCGCCTTTTAAGTTTTGATAATGAAGAACAAAAGGTTATGCTCGAATGGAGTGTAATAGAAGAATTAAAAAACGAATATGTTCGTGTTGAAGTTTCCACGGACAAGGATTTTTCTTCTGTTTCGCAGACATATACAGTAAAGGGAAATTCTTCTGTTGAAATTTCTGCTCTTCCCGGGGAAAAACTTTACTGGCGAATCTATCCTGTAAATGATAAGTCGAATGTATTTACAGGAAAAATTTCTGTAGATTCGGTTGAAGAAGTCAAGCAGGTTTCACCAGCATATGATTCTGTAATAAGGTATTATGAAGATTTGCCGCCTGTAAACCTTACATGGACAGGAACCCGTTTTGCAGAGCATTACAAACTTGAGGTCTGTGATGAAGTAAACTTTGAAAAACCTCTTGTAGTACGCAATGTAAGTGAACTTTCTTCTACAGTTAATCTTCCGGAAGACGGTACCTATTACTGGCGCATTACGCCGTATTATTCATTGAATGAAACAGGCTATGCAAATCCTACGGAGCTTTCTAAGTTTACGGTAAGTAAAAATCAGGCTCTTGCAAAACCTGAACTTTTGCTTCCGCGCGACGAAGCAACTCTTGAACTGGACTCAAAGGGAAAGAATGTTACCTTTGCATGGAAGGCCAACGCAAAGAACGTAAATTATAAAGTTATTGTTGCTCTGGACGAAGATTTTTCAGAACCGGTTTTTGAAGGAACAACACAGAAAAACAGGCTTGTGCAAAAGTTCGATAGTTCTATCTTAGAACCGGAAAATGTATATTACTGGAAAGTTGTACGCAGTGAAGGCGGAACAGGAAGCGAAGTAAGCGTAGCCGGTGAAGGCGGCGCAGAAAATGCTGGTGCAGCTGTTTCAGACGGTTCTGCCGGCTCCGCTCAGACTGTTTCAAGCGAGCAGTCTGGAACCGGACAGATAATTGATGAATCAGATGTGCGCATGTTCATAGTACAGGAATATATTCCAGGAAAGAACCGCATAGTCTTCCCGCCGGAAGGTTATGGCACAGAAATTTCAAAAGTTCCGACCCTCAATTTTGTATGGAAACTTGCAGAGCAGTATCAGAATGCAGAAACATTATCTGTCCTTCAGATAAGCGACAAAATTGACTTTTCTGGCAATGTGCAGGAAATAAAAACCTATCAATCATCTTCTTCCGGGCTTGAATTAAAAAGCGGTGAATATTTCTGGCGTGTTGGTGTTATTCCGCCTGATTATATAGACCCGATTGCATTTACTGTTCCGCAAAGCATAAAGGTTTTGGACGAACTTAAAGCAGCTTCCATTACAAAGCCTGAAAATAATTCCGTGCATGTTGTATACGGAAAACATGCGGTAAAAGTTGAATGGACAAATGTAGAAGGCGCTGATTTTTATAAAGTTCGTCTTTCTAATCCAGCAACAGATACAACTATCGGTGAAATTCAGTCTGTAAAAGATTTAAGTACCTATGTCTATCTTCCAGAAGGAATTTACAGCGAAGAAACTCCATTTAAATGTACGGTTCAGCCAGTTTCTGAACAGACAGAAATCCGTCCTCTTAGACTGGGAGACGCTAAAGAAAGTATATTCTATGCCAGAAGTCCTGTTCCTGTAAAACTTGGCTACCCTGCAGAAAATTCAAAGATAAACGGACTTACAGCGCTCAGACAGAAAACCGAATTCAGCTGGGAAACTGGCGATAAGCCTGAAAAAATGCGCTTTATCCTGCAAAAGCAAATGCCTTCCGGGGCAATGAAAACCGTACAGGAAATAAATGCTTCAAGACAAAACCTGAAGCTTGACCGCCTTTCTGCAGGAATGTATCAGTGGACAGTAAAGGCTTCAAACGGTGAAATGAACCTTGATGCCAGAAATTTCAATAGATTCACTATTCTTCCGGTTGAAACGCTTGATAAGCCTGTAATTACATCTTTGCAAAAAGATGCGAAACTTGATTTGGCATATTTTAAATCTCACCGTAATATCGTATTTGAATGGCAAAAAGTAAACGGCGCAACCGATTATGAAATTGCTCTATACCAGAGAAATCCTAACGGAACGTTACGCCAGATAACCAAAAAAACAGGGCTTTCAAAGCCTGAATATAAGTTCAAGGATTTATCACAGCTTGATAACGGTACATTTGAATATCAGATCAGGGCTTTTGCGCATGCAAAAGATGGTTTTGAAGAACAGCGCAGCGAGTTAAGTTCAGCAAGGTTTAAAATAGAAATTGAACTTCCTAAGGCTGTAAAAACAAAGGATACGGGAATAATGTATGGCAACTAAGTGTTTTGTTTTTACGGCTAAGCCGACTGTTAAAAAAATCCGCATATTACTCTCTTTCCTGTTTGTTTTATCTGCCGGAGCTGCCTCTTTTGCGCAGTCTTCAAACCCCGTTACGAAGCCCGCCACTTCCAACATGCAGTCGGTCAATCCTGGTGCGCCATCTTCGCAGGGCGCGCAGGACATTACGCATCAGTTTAAGCAGCGTATAAGCTGGCAGGAAGATAAAAACGCCTATGAATATAAGGTAGAAATTCAATCTGTAGAAACCCAGATGGAACCGCTTATCATAACCACAACAGAATCTTCCGTAAGCTTTAATCTTCCGGGCGGAAAATACAGATACAAAATCTACGCCTATGATTTTTTAGGCAGAAGCGCAAGCGAAACTCCATGGCAGGATCTTGAAATCATAAAGGCCGTAAAGCCTCAGGTAAAGCTTGCCCAGAGCCAGTATAAACTTCCAAAAAAGAAAGCCAAAGAAACTGTACTTAGCATAAATGCGCAGGGCGTTACAAAAGATTCGAAAGTCATATTAAAAAACACAAAAACAGAGCAGGAAATTGCCGGTAAACTGGAAGTAAAAGGAAACGGTAAAACACTTACAGCTGATTCTGCTGTTTTTGAAGGCTCAATCGAACAGGGCGAATGGGTTTTGCAGATTGTTAATCCAAGCGGCTTGTCTGATATTTCAATGCCATTTGAAGTTGCCGCTGCAGTTGAAGAAGCTCCAAAAGAAGAAAAACCTGAACCCGAAAAGCCGCTTGAAGTTGCCGAAGCAGTTGAAGCACAAGGAGCAATCCCAAAAGATAATGGAATAGACCTTCAGTTTATGCTTGGCGCTGCCCTGTATGACATCACAAAAGCAGGGGTGCTTCTGGGGGAATCACAGAATGAAAAGATAAAAGAAACTGTAGTTGTCCCTTATGCCACAATATCTTATCTTCCGTTTAAAAGTAAATCGCGCTTCTGGAAACTCGGTATGTCGGTTACGGTAGAAACACAGCGCTTCATGGAAAAAACAAAAAGCGATAGAGATAACTTAAAACAGGAACTGACAGTTGACTTGATTATGGCAAATCTTGTTTTGCACAATAGGATTATAAAAGACAGATTATACCTTGCTCTAAGTGCAGGCATGGGGCTGGGCATGGTCACTAAGGAATCTGAAATTGATATGTCTTTTGATTCCTCCCATGTTAGCGAACTTAAACATGTCAGCAGCAATTATGAGTTCATTACATTAAACGGCGGATTATCGTTGTTCTGGATTCCTGTAAAGCATATTGCCATAGAAGGAGGAGCAAACTTCATACATTCTTCACCAGACGAAAACAAGGAACTTAAGATGATAAATCCATTTGTTGGAATGGGCCTCCGATTTTAACGACTGTGCGGCAAAAAAGCATGGGCTAACCGTATACAATGCGTATTGCGCCGCTGCGCAAGCATTTTTCCCAAAAATGGCGATTATTGACAAGGTAATGTTATCTCTTTATTCTTTATGAATATATGCGTCCACTTGTGGTTCGCATTGCGGTTTATCCGCATATGAGGGCTTGCCAGTTATATGATTCGGCAAGTTCATTTTTTTAGGTAAAGGTGATTTTTATGGCTGTTGATGAAAAACTTCAGACTGTACGCCACAGCTGTGCACACGTTATGGCGGAAGCGGTTCTTAATCTTTATCCGGGAACAAAAATTGCAATTGGTCCGGCTATTGATAATGGATTTTATTATGATTTTGATTTTCCACAGGGCACCAAATTCACCGAAACCGATTTTCCGGCAGTTGAAAAAGAAATGCGCCGCATTTTAAGCGGTAACCATGAATTTGTCCGCAAGGAAGTTTCTAAAGAAGAAGCTCTTAAATTGTTTGCTGATCAGCCTTACAAGGTTGAATTGATTAATGACTTACCGGCAGATGCAGTAATTTCAACTTACGAACAGGACGGATACCTTGATTTGTGTCGCGGTCCTCACGTTGCTTCTACAAAAGAAATAAACGCTCAGGGCTTTAAATTGAATAAAGTTGCCGGTGCTTACTGGCGCGGAGATTCTAACCGCCCGATGCTTACACGTATTTATGCACTTTGTTTTGCAAAGCCGAATGATTTAAAAGATTATCTTGCAATGCTTGCAGAAGCCGAAAAACGCGATCATCGTAAAATCGGTACAGAAATGGATTTGTTCCATCTTGATCCTGAAGATCCGGGTCAGATTTTCTGGCATGCAAACGGCTGGACAATCAATACTGTAATGCAGGATTACATGCGCAAAATGGTTCGCCGCGACGGATATCAGGAAATTAACACACCTGCAATTATGCCGCGTACTTTGTGGGAACGTTCAGGACACTGGGGCCATTACCAGCAGAACATGTTCATTACAGAATCTGAAAAACGCATGTTCGCAATCAAACCGATGAACTGTCCTGGTGCGCTTGAAGTATTTAAGAGCCGCCAGCGTTCATATAAAGATTTGCCGCTTCGCCTTGCAGAATTCGGACACGATGTTCGTAACGAAGCAAGCGGAACTTTACACGGAATTATGCGCGTGCGCGGATTTGTTCAGGATGATGCTCATATTCTTTGTACAGAAGAACAGATTGGACCTGAAGTTGCAAAATTCTGTAAGCTTTTAAAGCAGGTTTACCATGACTTTGGATTTGATGACCTTGTTGTAAAATTTTCTACAATGCCTGAAGACCATGTAGGTGACCTTGCAACCTGGGAAAGAGCAGAAAAAGCATTGTCTGACGCATGTCACGAAGCTGGCCTTGAATATGAAATTCAGCCGGGCGAAGGTGCTTTCTATGGTCCTAAACTTGAATTCAAGCTTTTTGACTGTATCGGTCGTGAATGGCAGTGCGGAACAATTCAGGTTGACTATCAGCTGCCTTCTGCAGAACGCCTTGATGCAACTTACATTGGCGCAGATAACCAGAAACATCATCCGGTAATGCTTCACCGTGCAATTCTTGGTTCGTTCGAACGCTTCCTAGGTATCCTGATTGAAAACTTTGCCGGTGCTTTCCCGACATGGCTTGCATTTGAACAGGCAGCTGTTGTTCCTGTAAGCAGCGAATTTGACGATTATGCAAAACAGGTAAACGAAGCTTTGCTTGCCGCTGATATCCGTTCAAACGCTTATGTTGATGACGGTAACATGAAGGCAAAAATCAAGCAGATTTCTATGGAACACAGAACACCGTACATTCTGGTTGTCGGTCAGAAAGAAAAGGATGAAGGAACTGTAACAGTCCGCTTCAGATTCAGTTCAAAGCTTCCTCAGCAGACATTTAAGCTTGCAGACTTTATTGCCTACGTTCAGGATAAAGTAAATACACACTTTATCGGAATTTAATTGCTGTGAATTGAAATAAAAATAAATTGCTAGAAGACGCGCTGTATGAAGCGCGTCTTTTTTTTAGAACATAAACCTTGCTGCGATTGAAATCATCATTTTGTCTAGGAGTTTTCCGTCTATCGGAATATAAATTCTTCCTTCAAGTCCTGCATCAAGCCTGTCAGAAACTTTATAGTTCCATGCTCCCGTAAGTTCCGGAAAAATCATATGTGCAGGTTTTAAAAGCCACTTGTTTATTTCACTTACGTCACCGCCGGCATCGCCAGAAGCTCCGTAATCAGAAGAGTTTACGCCGTTTGAAAGTATGCCGTATCTTGCAAGAAGGGCAATTCCGCCGCCTGCTTCAAAATAATAATTATCTTTTTTCTTAAAATTATAAACGACAGGTAAGTCAAACAGAAACGAAAGTACAGTTGCAGTGCGATTTTCTACTTCTGCAGGAAGTGCATTCTTACCGTCCCATAAATAATAGTTTTTGAAAAAAGAAACACGCGGCTCAAAAGAATATTTATTGTCCTTATTAAGTTTTGCCCCGAATCCGCAAGAAAAGGCAATGGGCGAAGGCGCGCTTTTTGTTGAATCTTCTGTGTTCACGGTTAAAATCGGTCCCATTGTAAAAATCCAGGAATAGGATTTAGCTGTGGCCTGTTTAGAAGAGTCAGCTGCATCGGAAGAAGCAGAAGAAGCGGCAGAATCGGAAGATGCTGTAGAACCGGCGAATTCCGTACCCGTGCCGGGTATTCCTTCCTGTGCGAATAATTCTACAGGAGCAGCTGATATGAGAAGAATAATAAATGTCGTAAGTATTTTTTTCATTTATTTTTCGTTCCTGAACTGACTGTATAAAACAGAATCCAAATCAACAAAAATAAAGCCGCTTCTGCCTGTCTGATAAAAAGAAGTTTCTTCCCATGCAACATAAAGTTTTGTGCCTGTCAAAGCAAAATACGAATATGTAAAATTTTCAGGCAGTTTTGGCAGTCTGAATGCAACTGTTTTTCCTGAATTTATGATAGGCCGGCCATAGCATGAGCCTGAAAAATAACATGTTCCGTCTTCAAAAACGGCAAGAGCCCATGTATCTGCAATTATTGCTTTTGCAAGCATCGCAGATTTTTCTTCGTCCAGAGCCTGCTGATACGATATTTCTGAAGAATTTCCGCTGAAAGACACTTCCATTAAAATCGGTAAATCTTTTGGCAAAGCTGCAATAAGTTTTTTTAATCTATCCGGTGCAGAAGAAAGATCTTCCAGCTTTTTTGAATTCCTGAAACTTTCTGCCGTTGATTCGCCTATAAAAATCGTTGAAGGAGCAGTTTTCGGAGAAATTGAAAGAATCGGAACGGAAGGTGTAACCGTAAAATAAGAAAACTTATTCCTTGAACTTTCAGAATTCTTTCCTTCTGTTGTCTTAATAGAACAGTTTAATTGTTTGCCATTCCAGGTAAAATCTGTAATCTGTTCGTTTGATTCAAGCTGAAGATTTTCGTATGTTATCATCGGAAAGAAAATTCCTGATTCAACGTCATACCGGATAAGAAAAGGACGCATGTCAGCTATGTTTTCAGTTTGTTTTCCGTTTGAACTGGTACTTATATTGGCTTTTTCATTAAAAAATGAACTTTTATAAAGCGAAAAGAATGGATTGTTATCCTGCATTACAAAAGTTCCCATTGTACTTTCTGTAAAAAGATTTCTGTCAGAATGAATTACGGGTTCGCCTTCATCAAAAACCAAAAGCCCAAGACGGTTTACCAGAGCGTAGGAAAGCGGAGTCTGCTGATTGTTCATGTCTGTAGAAACCCCGGAAGCGCAGATTCTTATGCTTTCTGTCCATGGAATAGGTGCTAGTGCAGGTGCATTCTGAGGCAAATCTGTTTTTTCAAATCCTCCGGTTGTAAAATAGTACCAGAAATGGGTTTTACCTTTTGTTTCTATGATGCTGTTGTCATTTGCAGACAAAATTTTTTCTTTTTTTCGGCAGGAAGTTGAAAGTAACGAGATTGCTAAAAGTGCTGAAACCGTAAAAAGCAATTTTAAATAGAATTTCATTTTCAGTCCTCGCTGAAGGCGGGAAGTGCACACAGCGTTAGTTTTGCATTTCCGCTTGAAGTTACGGATATTCTGGCAATTTTATCATTCCATAAAAAAACTCCGGGATATTCCGCTCCTTTTATTATCGACAAAAAATCCGTTTTTGCTAAGACATAGTTTTCAGGAATGTATGCAGAAAGAAGTTTTTTTGTTCCGCCAAGCATTTGGATTATTTCATTCTGCCCGGTTAGCGAGACGGAAGAAGGCAGTTTCAGCTTGTAGACATTAAATTTTTTATCCCTTATGCATTTTAAAATTTCAGATTTATCTAAAAGCCATGGATTAGAAGAAGCGGATGTATTGTTTTTTTCAACGAATTTTTCCCAGTTGAATAAAGAAAGAAATTCTGCCGTTTCTATTTTGAATCCTGAGTTTTTATAAAGAAGGGAAAGGATGGTTGCAGAAAAACCCTGATCCCATGACAGTGATTTTCTATTCATCGGGTAAAGGGCGCCGCATGGCTGGAAGAATGACGATTTTCTTTCGCCACCTGCAGTGTGTTCCGTTATGGGAAAAGCCATAATTGCGCACGGATAGTTTTTGGGAACTTCTATGGTCAAAGATTTTGCTGCCGGCTCTATAAAAATAGTTTTGCTTTCTTTGTATGTTGTATATTCAATTTTCCATAAGGCAAGCTGCGGTATGGTTTCAAAGTCGGAACGCAGTTTATTCCAGTCAGGAAGTGAATATTCAACTTTTTCTTCTGATGAAAAATAGTTATGATTCTGGTCAAAAACCTGGGTACAGCCTGTAAATAAAGCGCAGCCTGCCGTGAATAAAAGAAACGCAGAAAGAAAGATAAATATACGACAGGCAAACATGTGGTCTGCAACTGTGCGCCAGTCAAGCATGGGGCTTGCAAAACTGCGGACGGTTGCAGAAAAAGAAATTTTGATTTTAGTGTAATTCATGCATATATTATTGATTTTGAATCAACATTTTATGCACCTTTTTGAAAAACATTTGAGTAAATCAGCTGAATTTTTTAATCTGTTCCTGGCAAAGACTGTCACAAATTTCGTTATATTTTATACCTGCGTGACCTTTTACCCAGTTCCATTGAATATTCAGTTTAGAAGCAAGGGAATCAAGAATTGTCCACAAATCCTGATTTTTTACCGGCTGTTTGCTTGCGGTTTTCCAGTTGTTTTTCTTCCAGTTTTTTATCCAGGTTGTAATTCCGTTTTTAACGTACTGACTGTCTGTACAGACTGTTATTGATTTTGCTGACCACTGCGGATTTGTTGAAATTTCAGTCAAAGCCTGAATTACAGCCATAAGTTCCATGCGGTTATTGGTTGTAAGGTGCTCTCCGCCTGAATGAGGATTTTCTGTTCCATCGGCTAAAATTACGTTTGCCCAGCCGCCTGGACCAGGGTTTCCGGAACATCCTCCGTCTGTGTAAATTACAATTTCGTTATTTGAACTTTCACTCATGCTCAAAATATATATAAATGAAAAACGTTTTTCAACACGACAAAAAACATCACGCGGAAACGGGAAGTGCTGCTTCCCGTTTCCGCGTGATAATTTTTTGTGCACTTTTTCTTTTGTTGAAAAAAATATATAATTAATTCAATGCTCGGGCATGTTTTGACAGCGGAAGCTTCAATTCAATCTGCTCAGCGTATCTAATCTTTGTAAGTCTGCTTTGCGGGCTTTCATTTATTCGGAGAAGTTATGAAAATTGGTTTTGGCTGTGATCATACGGCTGTTGAATTAAAAAATATCATTATTGAACACTTAAAAGGTAAAGGACATGAATGCGTAGACTATGGAACAACAGTTCCGGGCGTAAGCGTAAACTATGCAGAATACGGCCTGAAAGTTGCAGAAGCCGTAAAATCTGGAGAAGTTGAAAAAGGTGTTTTAATCTGTGGTACAGGAGTTGGAATTTCTCTGGCTGCAAATAAAGTTCCTGGAATCCGTGCCTGCGTTTGCAGTGAACCATATACTGCCCGCCTTACAGTTTTGCACAATAATGCAAACATAATTGCTTTTGGTGCCCGCGTTGTAGGTTCTGAGCTTGCAAAAATGATTGTAGATTCTTTTTTTGAAGCTGAATTTGAAGGCGGGCGCCACGCTCAGCGTCTTGCTACAATTACCGGTATTGAAGAAAAATACAGCAAAAAATAGTTTCTATCACGGTGTAGAAAACACACGGGGGTAAAAATGACGGCTGTAAGTGAAGTTCTTGCAAAAATGACAGAAAATGCAGAAGGAAATCTGCATGACATAATGCATTTTATGAAAGTGTGGGGTTTTGCAAGAACAATTGGAAAACTTGAAAATCTTGATGAAAAAACTCAGTACACGCTTGAGCTTGCAGCCATTGTTCACGATATTTCCTGTCCTGTATGCCGCAGAAAATATGGCAATACAGGCTACAGGCATCAGGAAGAAGAAAGTGCTCCTCTTGTTGCAGATTTTTTTAAGGGGCTTGATGTTCCTGATGATATAGTTAATCGCATAATTTTTATTGTAAGTCATCATCACACATACAATCTTGAAAACGGTCTGGATTATCAGATTCTTCTTGAAGCAGATTTTATAGTAAATGCAGAAGATCATAACCTTGGCCGAGAGCCGATAGAAAATTCACTTAAGTCTTTTTACAAAACAAAAAGCGGCAAAAATCTTTTTAAATCAATTTATCTCAGGTAAAATTTATTTGTAACGGCAAATTCATGCAGCAGTTTTCTTTTAAGTTATGAATTTTCCTAAATTCTCTATTTTTTTTATAATTTTTCCTTGACTTCCAAAAAACTCGTGGTAGACTTGTGTTAACGTAAACGCAAGTTTGCGTTAACGTTAACACAGCAATTTTTTATAAAGGAGTGATGAAAAATGAAAAAAATTGTTTCAGTTTTGCTGTTGACCTCTTTAGTGCTTACAGGCGTATTTGCAGGCGGATCTAAAGACGGTGGTAAAAAGGTTGTTGGTGTATGTATGCCAACTCAGAGTTCAGAACGCTGGATTAATGACGGTGCAAACATGAAAAAGCAGCTTGAAGCTCTCGGCTACGGCGTAGATCTTCAGTATGCAGAAGACGATGTACAGATGCAGGTTTCTCAGGTAGAAAACCTCATTGCAAAAAAAGTAAGCTGTCTCGTTGTTGCAGCTGTTGACTCAGGTGCTCTTGTAAACGTTCTTGCACAGGCTAAAGAAAACAAGATTCCGGTAATCGCTTATGACCGTCTTCTTATGGATACAGATGCTGTTTCTTACTATGCAACATTCGACAACAAAGGTGTTGGAACAGTTATCGGTAAATACATCGAAGAAAACAAAAAGCTTAAGACAGCTAAGGCAGAAGGCCGCCACTACACAATGGAATTGTTCATGGGTTCACCAGATGATAACAATGCATTGTTCCTTTACAACGGTGTAATGGAAGTTCTTAAACCATATCTTGATAACGGTGTTCTTATCGTAAAGAGTGGAAGAACTTCTTTCCAGGATACATGTATCCTCCGCTGGTCACAGGAAACAGCTCAGCAGTGGTGTGAAAACTACCTTTCTGCTTTCTACTCAAAAGAACCACTTGATATCGCTTGTTCAGCATTCGACGGATTTGCTTATGGTATTCGCTCAGCTCTCGAAGGTGCAGGTTACACAGCAGCTAACTGGCCGCTTATCACAGGTCAGGATGCAGAACTTATGGCTACAAAGAACATCATCGCAGGAAAACAGACAATGTCTATCTACAAAGATACACGTCTTCTTGCTTCAAAATGTACAACAATGGTACAGGCTGTTCTTGAAGGTGCTAAACCAGAAATCAATGATACAACACAGTATGACAACCACAAACTTGTAGTTCCTTCATACCTTTGTACACCAGTTGCAGTTGATAAGGGCAACTTTGAAAAGATTATCGTTGACGGTGGTTACTATACAAAAGCACAGCTTGGATTGTAATCAATTCAGACTGTAGTAAAGTACAGTAATATTTATCAGGTAAACTAGACGCCGCTTAAAGGCGACGTTTAGTTTGCCATAAAGTGTAAATGGCTTTAGAAAGCCTTGTTAAATCTAAAATCTTATAAAAACATAACCTAAGGGAGCAAAAAGTCATGGAAGATATGATTCTTGAAATGAAGAATATTACAAAGGAATTCCCTGGCGTACGTGCCTTGACTGATGTTACCCTCGATGTTCAGCGCGGTGAAATCCACGCACTTTGCGGTGAAAACGGTGCAGGCAAATCAACGCTTATGAATGTACTTAGCGGTATTTATCCATATAAGTCATACAGCGGTGAAATCCTATTCAACAAAGAATTATGTCAATTCCACGGTATAAAAGACAGCGAAAGCAAAGGAATTGTTATTATTCATCAGGAACTTGCACTTATTCCAGGCCTTTCAATTGCAGAAAATGTATTTTTAGGCAATGAGCAGAAATACAAAGGCAGCGAAGTCATCGACTGGATGACAACAAAACAAAAAGCACAAAAAATGCTGGAAGAAGTAGGACTTTATAATGAAGACGTTACAGCCCCTGTTTCTTCAATCGGTGTAGGAAAACAGCAGCTTGTAGAAATTGCAAAAGCGCTGGCAAAAAAAGTAACGCTTCTTATTCTTGACGAACCGACAGCATCTTTGAATGACGAAGAAAGTAATCATCTTTTAAATATTCTTCTTAATCTAAAAAAACGTGGAATTACGAGCATTATCATTTCTCATAAATTAGCTGAATTAACAAAAGTTGCAGACCATATAACAGTTATCCGCGACGGTCAGGTAATTCAGACTCTTACAAGAGGAAAAGATGAATTTGATGAAGGCGTAATTATTAAAGCAATGGTTGGCCGCGAAATGACTGACCGTTATCCGCCGCGTGAAAGCTGCAGAACAGATGAAGTAATCATGGAAGTTAAAAACTGGAATGTTTACCATCCGGATGATGCAGACAGAATTGTTCTTGAAGACATAAACTTTAAAGTTCATGCAGGAGAAGTTGTAGGTTTTGTAGGCCTTATGGGTGCCGGACGTACAGAACTGGCCATGAGCCTTTTTGGTAAATCTTATGGTCAGAAAATAAGCGGCGAAATCTACATGCATGGAAAGAAAATAGAAATAAATAGTGTAGGCGATGCAATTAAAAATAAAATTGCATATACTTCAGAAGACAGAAAGAGCTACGGTCTTGTTTTAGGCGATGATATCAAGCACAACATGACAATGGCTGCTCTTCCTTATTTCTTTGCAAAGAATAGTGTAATTGATTCAAACAAAGAAATTTCTGAATCTTTAAAAAGTAAGGAACGTTTTAACGTAAAGGCTCCGTCTATCAATCAAAAGCTTGAAAATCTTTCCGGTGGAAACCAGCAGAAAGTTGTTCTTGCTAAATGGATTATGGCTGCTCCGGACGTACTTATTTTGGACGAACCTACAAGAGGTATTGATGTTGGTGCTAAACATGAAATTTACCTGCTTATCAATGAACTTGTGAAAGCAGGCAAGGCAGTTATAGCAATTTCATCAGAAATGCCGGAAGCAATAGGAATTTCCGATAGACTTTACATCCTGAACGAAGGAAGAATTATCGGCGAAATGGAAAAGAAAGATGTTTCGCCTGAAGCAATTATGACAAAAATCATTCAGGATACAAACAGCCGAAGGAGGGCGTAAATCATGGGAAATCAGAACTTACTGAAAAAAATAAATCTGAGGGAGTATGGCATGGTTATTGCCCTTGTCGCTATATTCCTTTTGTTTTCAATTCTTACCGGCGGTACAAATGCATCGCCGACTAACATCAACAACCTGATTATGCAGAACGGATATATAATTATCCTTTCTGTTGGTATGCTTCTTTGTGTTTTAACAGGAAACATTGACCTTGCTGTTGGTTCTGTTGTTGCACTTTGTGGTGCAACCGGTGCCATTGCCGTTGTAGATATGCATCTGCCTGTTGGAATTGGCTTTGTTCTTGCAATCGTTGTAGGTGTATGTTTCGGTCTTTTTACAGGATTCTTTGTAGCTTTCTTAAAGATTCCGCCGTTTACCGTAACTCTTGCAACTATGCTTATTGGCCGCGGTATGACTTATACATTCCTTAAGGCACAGACAAAGGGACCTCTTCCACCAACATACACAGCAATCGGTGTTTCTTTTATTCCTTCTCCAATAATTAAAATTGGCGGAGTGAAAGTCAATTTGCTTTGTATTCTTGTGGCAATTTTAGTAACGGTAATCTTGTTTATTGTAATGCATCACAAACGTGCACAGCAGGCAAAATACGGATTTGAAAATAATCCGCTTATCCAGGATATCTTAAAACAGTGTGTAACAGCATTCTTTGTTTGGTTCGTTGCAATTAAACTTTCATTGTACAAAGGTATTCCGGCACAGCTTGTATTGGTTGGAATTATCGTTGCTTTGTATTCTTTTGTTACAGAAAGAACTGTTAAGGGAC
>JAEEGK010011155.1_pt1 | contig 20579 bp, 7 predicted proteins | sample 8958771 | NCBI WGS metagenome assembly JAEEGK01 (sample SAMN16246547, study PRJNA631951) | gut metagenome | biome: gut microbiome; feature: rumen; material: SC-attached | host: Bos | place: Iran: Karaj | collected 2018-10
AAATTATTATAAAGACAGAGGTTATAAATATTGAGAATAATTATGAAAATCTTTAAACATTATTTTATACTTAAAAAGATGAAACTAAGAAAAAAAGATAAATGTAAGAAAGAAGTAAAAATAAAAAAGTTTAAATTTGAAAGGAAATTAGATGTTATTTTGGTACAATAATTTAAAGAAACTAAACAATAACATTAATAATATTTATTTTATATAATAAAATAAAATCAATTAACATCTAAAAAATAATATAAATCAAAATAATTTTAATTTAAATAAAAATTTTTTAAATATATATTATCAATTCTTTTAAATTATCCATATAAATTTTATTGATCTTTTTTCATAGCTTCATTAACAGCACTAGCAGCAGAAAGTCCAGCAGAAGCAATTTTATCTTTATTTTTCTCTAATTCTTCTTTTGCTTTTTCTTCAACTTCTTTTCCTTTTTTTAAAACTTTATCAACAAGAGTATCAAGTTTATTTTCGTATTTGATGAAATATTTCTTAATTATTTTATCATAAATAATAATAGCTCCTTGAGTATTTGGCATAAAACACCAAACTAAAAAAATTAATTTAATTATAAAATAAAAAGGAAAGATTTTTATAATCCAATAAGAAAATAAATCAAAGAAAGTAAAAACAGCATAAACAGACCAATAAGTTAACCATTGTTTATCATCATCTGGTTCTTTAGTTTCTATTGCTTTTATACTCCAATATGTTGGAAGAATTATTCCTACTATACATGTTATATACGTTTGAAACCAACCCATAAATGTAAAAAATAATGCTACTGCAAATATACCTAATATTATTTTAGGATCTTGACCAGTTTTTTTTTTTATTAAATTTAAGTGAATTCCCACTTTATTCATTAACTCTTTATTGTCTATTACTGGTGTTGAGGATTCTGACATTTTTATTTTTATATTTAATTTTTATTTTTTCTATTGTCATTTTATATATTTATTAATGTTTTAGTATTATTTAATAAAATAATATTTCATTTAAATAAATATTCTGTTCCAATTTTTAATGATATTGTAAATAAAAGTAGAAATTGAATGGTATAAATATATATAATTAAACTAATAAATTATTCTATATTCCTTTGAATTCTAAATAATAATGTAGATCTCATAATATTTAAAAAAAAACAATAATTCATTTAAATCATTTTACTTATTTTGAATGATATATAAGTCATGAATTAAACAAAATGCTTAAAAAATTCAAATTAAATTTGACTTAATAACCAATTATCTCCTTGATTAATTAACAACTTAAATTAAAATAATTAAAATATAATTTTAAATGTGTGGGAAAGGAAATGACATCTATAATAATTTTTCACTTTATTAATTTGAAATAAATAAATAGCATAACTTAAAATTCCTGTTTATAAAATATATTTCTAAATATGCCAAAGAAAATATAATTTAATATTGGAATTCAAATAATAGTACTTAAAGTTCCTATTAAAATAATGTATTTGAGTCTAAAGAAACACATTTAGAATTTGAAAAAATAATGCTAATATTGAAAAAGATAAACTCATTCAAATAATCATAATTCAATTCCCATATTTTATTTTTAGTTAATATTTTATAAAAAAACATTCAGTTTTTTGTTATTTCAATTTTTATTCTAATTATTTTTTAAATTGATAAGGGAAAAATTATTAAATTAAATTTAATGATTTAATATAACGAGTAAAATTATATAAATGTAATAAACTAACAAAAAATATAATTCCAATTTGAACATAAGTTAAAAATTTATATGTATCTAAACATTCAACAATTTGAAAAGTAGATTTTCTTTCTTTCTTTTTTTCATCATCAAAAGCATTATTTATTTTTTTCAATTCATCTTGAGCATTTTTAATTAATTTCGAAGTTTTTTCAACTTCTTTTTTTTGAATTAATTCTGTTTCTTTTGCTCCAATATAAGAATAATCTGTTGTTATTTTTAAATTTATTTCAATTCCTTTAGGAGGATTTTTAAAGCTTTTTGGATAAAATACACAAATATAAACATCACCTTTATTTTCTATATAAAAACTTTCTTTGGATTTTCTCTCTTTAATATTATAATAATATAATATTTTTTGATTTTTAGCTTGTTTTATTAAGAAATTAATATTTTTTATTGATTTATCAAATTCTTCTTCATTTTTTATTACTTTATTATTTGGATAAACATTCCATTTTAACATCAAAGAAGAATTAGATGAAAAATATTCTATAAAGCATTTTTCTCTTTTTTCCACTTCAAAATATAATGAACAATAAGAAAAATCAATTAGTAAACTAAAAATTATCAAGAGTAAAATTTTTGGAAATGACATTATTTAAATTAAAATAATATTATTCTTTTCCACATCAAATTTAAATAAACAATTAAGGAAAAAAATAAAAAATGGGACAAAAAGAGTCTAATCAAATATTATATAATTTAAATGGGCAAAAAAGTAAAATATTACTTCAATAAATAAGTTTAATAGTTTGTAGTCAACATTTTGAATTTTTAACTCCAATTGGAAAAGGATTTTTTTCAAAAGTTTGGAAATCAAAGTTAATAAACACAAATTATTATTTTGCAATAAAGCAAATATTAAAAGCTAAAATAATAGAATATCATTGTGAAGAAAAAATACAAAAAGAAAGAGAATTTTTATCTCAAACAAAAAACCCTTTTATAATAAATTTATTTTGTTCTTTCCAAGATTTAGATAAATTATATTTAGTTTTAGAATTAATAACAGGAGGAGATTTAAGATTTCATATTAAAAACTATGGATATACATTTAAAGAAAATCAAATTAAATTTCTAATATGTAATTTAATGTTATCATTATCATTAATTCATTCAAAAGGGATTGTTCATAGAGATTTAAAACCAGAAAATATTATATTTGATGATTTAGGTTATGCTCGTTTAACTGATTTTTCTATTTCTAAATATATTAAAGAAAAAATTAATGATACAACTGGAACTCCAAGTTATATGTCGCCTGAAGCACTTTTTGGAAAAAATCAAACTTATATGTCTGACTTTTATAATATTGGTGTTATTGCTTATGAATTAATTAATAGAGAAAGACCTTATTTAAGTATGAGAAGAGAAGAATTAAAAAATGAAATTTTAAGTAGACAAGCTTATATTAGTTTAGAAGATTTTAATGGGAAATATTCAGAATATTGTATTAATTTTATTAATAAATTACTTATTAAAAATCCTACTAAGAGATTAGGTTATATAAATGAAATTAAAGATTTAGTTGATGATTATTGGATGAGAGATGTTGATTGGAAAGCTATTTATAATAAAAAAATTTATTCTCCTTTTAATGAGGTTATTAATTCTGCAAAAAGAAAATTTAGAATTACTGAAATTTATGATGATGATGATATTGATGAAGAAGATTTTGTTGATTATAATGATTTGATTAAATATAATAATATTTCTAAAAAACGAGATTATACTGTTATATTTAATAATTATGATAGTTTTTGTTTCTTAAATAATTCTAACTATCAAAAACATAATGTTAATTATGAAAAAGTCAGCTATAATATTCCTGAATTATCAAAAAAAAGTAAAAGTTTAAAAAACATTTTATTAGGATATGATTATAAAAATATTAAAAATTTTAGAAATTATATTATATGTAAAATACCTGAGGAAATGTATGATGATGAAGAAAATATATTAAAATATTTTTATACTCCAACAATAAGAAGATTTTCTAGAATTAATGAAGAAAATGAGAACAATGATGATATTAATAATAATTATAGTATATTTTATAAGCCAAATATTCATTATTCAAGTGATAAATCAATTTTAAGAAGAATTAAGAACTTTAAACAACCGAATCAATATAAACCAAAAGTTATTTTTGGAAATACATTTATGAAATATTCAAATAGAGATAATATGTTAAATATTAACCAAGAAAGAAAAGAGAGAAGTGTAGAAAAAAATATTAATGATTATTTTAAAGATAGGTTATTTGTTCCTATTAATGAATATCCTTTTGAAAAAAAGAAAGGAATTGATTTATTAAATTTTAAAAAGATACCATTAAAAAAGTCTATTTTAAATGAAACTTTATCGTCTTTTATAGGAACAAAAACAATAAATGGAAAAAGAAAAATTAGATTTGATTCATTAAATAATTCAAAACCAATTAATAACTCGAATGACACATCAAATGAATTACCAAATTTATCGATGTCTCCTAATCGAAAAAAAATAAAATTAAAACTCAAAAAAAAAAAAACTACAAAATTGCTTCCAAAAATAAAAATAAAAAAAAGCCAAAAAAAAACATCAAACTAATATAAACAAAAATAATAAAAATAAATAAAAATGTAAAATAAAATCTTAAACTTAAATTCCAAATATAAAACATTACCTTTTAAATAAATAATCCAAAAAATTTTATAAAAACAATTTTTATTTTTTTTCAAAGAAAAATAATGTCTGAAGAAGAAAACTCATATAAATAATATTAATAGGAGTATAAGGAGTAGGAAAAATAAGTATCACAAATCAATTAATAAACAAAGATTTTAAGGAATATCATCATAAAACAATAGAACTAATATTTAAATCAAAGGAATCGGAGATAAAATCATGAAAAAAAAATTTAAAGAATACAACAGGACAAGAAAAATTTCTTTCTTTGTTGTAGGGTTTTTTAAAGATTAAGTATCAGTAATATTAATATATGATAAAATAGTAAGATAATCATTTGAAGAGTTAACTGAATAATGGGCTAATCAAATAAAGGAATTTTCAAACAACAACATTATTATTTATAATGCTGTTAATTAATGTGATTTTAGATAATGAAAAAAAATAAGAGAATATTTAATTATACAAGATTTTATTTTAAAAAATATACTTAAAAAAAAAAGGATACTGTAAATAAAAAGGATTTATGTTATTTTTTTTTTTATTTTTGGAAAAAAGTAAATTTAATTTGTTTTTTTTTATATTTCATAATCATAATAATTAATAGTGAAGATAATTAAGTGAAGATTATTTATTATAGGCTTTTTTTTTTTTTTGGGATTTATCTAATTAATTTTGATATATTAAATATATTTAAACAATATTAAATAAATACTTTTTTATCTTCTTATCATATTCCAACTCCAAATACAAAAAAGTTTTTTTAAAAACCCATAAAACCAAATATAAAAACAAAAAAAAATCAAAAAAAAAATTAAAAAAATAGAAAAAAAAAAAGAATCAAAATTCTATTTAAATAAAAAAAAAATAATTTTAAATATCTTTTCATTAAATATGTCTGATTGGGAGGAAGAATTAGAAAAAGAAGAAAAGAATGAAAAAGAAGAACAAAAAGAAAAAACAGGATATGAAGATGAAACAGAAGAAATAATAAAACCAAAAAAAGAACCATCAAAGCCTCAAAAACCAAAAGAGCCAATAGTAGATTATGAAGAATTATATCAGAAAAAACATAAAGATCAAATAGAAAATGAAAAAGAAATAGAAAAAGCAGTAGAAGGAATAAAAGATAAAGATTTAAAATTAAAGAAAAAATTAGAATTACAAAATATAAAAAGAGCAGAAAAATTTTTAGGAAAAGAAAAAGAAGAAGAAAATTTACCTTTAAATGTAGAAAAGGATTTTATTGATTTAGCAATAAAAAATACAAATAAAATAAAAGATGCAAATAAACCACAGATGTTTACTCTTTCATATTTAAAAAATACACTTGAATTACTTTGTCCTACTTTAGAATCTCATCAAATTTCTGATTTAATTAAAGTTGCTAATGTTATTTATAATAAAAAATTAAAAGAAGAAGGTTTTGGAAAAAAAAAAGATAAAAAACCTACTCTGACTTCTAATAAGAGAATTGATAGAGATGCTAAACAAGGATTATATGATGAATATGGAGGAAGAGGAGATTATGAAGAAGAAGAAGAATATGATGAAGATGAAGATTTTATGTAATTTTTTTTCTTTGATTATTGTTATATATTTTTTTAATATTTGTTATTTTTTATAATGGAAAAAATATTCTTTTTTAGTTTATCATATTGACTTTTTAAGAGGATATTTAATTTGAAAAATACAAAAGTTTTAATTTATATTTTTTATTTTTTTATTTGTTTTAAATCATAAATAAATGAAAATTAGATAATATATGATTGAATAATAAAATTTTAATTGAGCCTTTAAAGGTTATAAAAATTATAATGAATTGATAAAAACATTTATTCTTGAAAAAAGTCAATATTATTTCCTCATTTTTTGTTAGTTAATTTATAACTATTAATTCTAGTTTATTTACTTCATTTTTGGATGACAGATATTTAAATGATTTATGAACATCTTCTTCCTAAAAAAATTAGGAATTCGAGTTTTTCTGACTGTCCTTGATTTTTAGTATTTATATCATTTAAAATTAAATGTTTCGAAAATATTGATTTTTATTCAACATTATTTCTATATAAGAATTAAAATATAGAATAGATGATTATTATTTTTTATTTGGTAATTATTTTTATTTAGTTTGTTCTTGAATTTAATTTTGGTTTCTGGTGTGGTGTTTGGATTTACAATTGTGTTTTAGGATTTTTGTTTAGAATCCATTTTTGGAAATAAAAAAATAAATTTAAAATAAAAATACCTATTTTAATAATAAAAATATAATATTTTTAATAAAAAATACTGTTTATTTTGGTATTTCATATTCAACCCTTTTTAATTATATTTACATACAATTTCTATAACTCCTTATGTTAAAATACTTTTTAAAAGCATTTCCAACATGTACACCTTTAAAGGAATAAAGAATAGATAAAAATAAATTAGTAAGACCTTCATAAACAACAAGGTCCATAAATATACCAGTGAAGAATGTCAATATATAAGTTTTCCTGCTTAAATACATAACAGAGCAATAATTAAATGAAAAATAGAAAGAAATAAACCAAACAATTCCAGAAACAATAAGACCAAAAATTAATTTTCTTCTTTGTCTTTTTTTCATTTGTTTCCATTCATAAATTAATTTCATTTGTTCTGAACTTCTCAAAGTTCTTAATAATATAATTTTTGTAGGAGTATCAACTCTAAAGAACCAAATAATAGGATAAAAACAAACACTAGCAAGGAAAATTTGAGGAATATGCATAGTAAACATTTTAAAAATCATTGACATTCCAGTTCTTTCTACAAAAGTTAAAAATATAACATTCCAAAAATATTGTAATAATAAATAAACATAAATGCAAAATATTCTTTTCCATTTAGGATTAATTGCAGATTTTAAAGTAAATGGTGATATATATACATTTCTTCTAATTTCACACCAAATGAAAAATCTAAAAAAACTTAAATTATTCTTTTCAATATCTTCAAAAATATCAGGAACATTAATTCTAGTATCTAATTCTTTAACGATAGTTACTTTCCCAGCTAATTTATCATCATATTTAGAATTCTTAGTATTAGCGAATCGAGAAAAAAAATCAGTTTGAGGATTATCAGTTTCATCATCATTTATACTTTTCTTTTTATCTTTCATTGCTAATTTCTTTGTGCTTGATGGATCATGATGACCATAATTTGCACTAGTGTTTCCATCATCAGACGTATCAGAGTCGTGTCTCTTGGGAGGATTCGCACTATTTGAGTTAGAGTTTTCATTTGAATCATTTTCATCATTATTTGATTCTGAAATATATTGTGATTCTGAATTATAACGTGATTCTGACTGAGATAATTCTGAATTTTTTATACTATTTATTTCTATACTTGGAGTTTCTGAATTATTGCTGTTTGGAGTTCCACCCTTTTGACCATCATTTAATTGTAAATCTTTTTCCATTTGGTCTTGATTGTATATTCTATTTACGAAATTTAAATCTTCTTCTAATGTTCTTCCATCATAATACATTTTATTTTCTCTTAATATTTCGACTTTTACATTATCTAATAAATTTTTCGTTCGAAGAACTTTAAAGTAATCATATATTAATGTTAATAATATTCCCAGTAAGACAAATGCTATTAATATTATGAAAACAATGAAACATGAATTACTCCAATTTTCACTACACTTAAAAACTTGAGGAGCTTCTAAATAAAAGAATATATGTGTTAATTTATAGGTTCTATCAACATGTTCAGCTTCAAGACTAAAAAGACTATAATGATTTGTAGGACAACTAACATAGAAATTTTCTTCAATTGTAATATCTAATCTTCTTTCTAATATTCTTAAATCATTCGTATATGAAGTACAATTAATATCCATTAAAGGTTTTACTTCATTAATTCTTGTTTGACGATCTTTATGACTTACAGTTCCATTTTTATAAACATAATGAGGCCATGATACATAAGGATGTTTAGGACCAATATTTATATGTTGAGATAAGAAAGCTGCATGAGAGGCCATAAATTGAGTTTTTGTTTTATTATATATATTGAATGGGAAATAAATGGACATTTCATTTGGACATTCACTTATATCTACCTTTTCTCCATCTGATGTTGCATAGAATATATCATTTAAAAATGATGCTGATGTTGAATATATTGAATGGAATGATAAAGGACTATAACGGAATTGAATTACTACTAAAAATAATTGATTATTTGCATTAAATATTAAAGAACTACAATTTGAAGAATCTACAAAACTTCTATAAAAAAATCTCTTTTCTCTATCTTCTGCTATTTTTTCATTGAAATATGAAGTATAATTAAATGTGACTGTTGTTGGTTTTATTGTGACATCAATAGCTTGTAAATGCATATATAAATCAGGTTTTTTCGCTTTGATTCCTAATAAAACAATTTTTTCAATATATTCAATTAATTTACTTGAATATTGATAAAATGAAGTTAATTGTTCATCTGTTAAACTTGTTGCATTAATCCAAGTTTGAGTATAATTAGTTGCTATTTGTTCTTTATTATCTTCACTTTCTTCTTCTCCTCCTTCAGTATCCATTGATGGTAAATTTCTTCTTTCTCCATTTATTCCTTTAATAATATTATCTTCTCTTTCAATATCATCATATGTTGTTGCTGCTTCTGATGCTATGTAATTTTCTCTTCTATTTGCATTTATATTTTCATATAAAGTAATGGAAAGATAATCAAAAGCTCTTAATACAGAAATATAATTTTCACTTAAAGCACTTATTTTAGTACTTTCTAAATAATCAATGAAATTATAAAAGTAACTAAATATAATATCTGAAGAAACACTAAAAACAGTTGCACCTTTAACTAAAAACATAATTTGTTCAACGAAAGTATTTGTAATATCATAATTATTATCTAAAGTAGTATAAACATGATTATTAGTAAAATAATCGTAATACTTAATAAATAACTGATCTAAAAATTCTTTATTATCAACAGTTAAATGGCAATTCATTCCAGTATAACCATTAAAACAAGAACAAGAAGTAGCTCTAACAACAATATAACAATTTCCTTGATAAGAACAAGAAGCTTCTGTACAAAGTGGATTTTCAGTAGTGAGATTATAAGGATCAACTTGATTATCATGTTCATTATAATCAATTTCAGTATCAGTCATATTTATATTAGCTCTAGCAGCATTATTAATTTCTCCTAAAGAAACAATAACTTGTAATCTATTCCATAATTGAGTTGGTGTTAATTTTACTTTATCATTTAAATTATCAGGATCAACATCAAGATAATCATCAATACCAATAGTATATTTTTCTAAATCAATATCCCTTCCTTTTGCATATTCAATTACTGCAATTCTACCAAAACCTACTTTTGGATTACTTGGATCATTTGGATCTGTTTCAGTAACATATACATTAATATCAGCGTCTTTAAATTCATCATCTGTTAATTTTTCTAATAAAGCTTCATTTGGAACTGGATTTCCATCTTGATCATCTGCAATTGGAAGAGGCTTTGTTGTTATATCATCATATGTTAATTTTGCATCTTCTGATATATAATATGTAAAAGAATATGTTGGTTCTGTTTCGGGTTCTTTTAATTTTTTATTTTCTATTAGGAAATATGTTAAATTGAAATATCCAATTGATGGAATTGTAAATGTAATTAAACATTCATCAAATTCATTATCAATTTCAGGATAAACATCTGTAAATGCAACTATATTATATCCAATAATATTTGGTTTTTTAACTAATATATTTGGTTGATTTTCTTTTGAATCTGTCATTATTCCACTTTTTGGAACTCTAAATGGATAATAATGTAATAAGAAAGGAATTCTTCCTGTTTTCATGTATTCTGCATTATATGTACATTCAGTTGGGAATTCTCTCATTGAATATAATTCCCATAATCTTAATTCTTTTATTAATATTGCTCCATGACTTGTTGGGGTTATTAAATCATTTTTTAAAAGTAAAGTTGTTTTTGTATTTCCATATGAGGAATAATCTATTCCACTTACATCTGAATCTGATAATTTAACATATGATCTTTCATTTAAATAATATAATTTCTTTTTTATTGTTGTTCCACATACTATATGATACCATTTGAAATAACCTTGACTTTCATCTCTTTCTTTTATTGAATCTCTTTGATTACTTAATGGATAACAATCTACATATACATTTCTATTATCTTTTTTAGATATTTCTATTTTAACATGATTTGTCCATTGAACTGATTGTTGTTTGAATAAAATATTATTTTTATTATATGAATAAATAAAATACCAAAATTCAATTGCATATTCATTTGTAGTTGCATATTGAACATCATTAAATTGAACTTCTGAATATTTATTAAAATCATGATAAGGGACTCTTTGACAATATAATTGTTTATAATTTTTTTTATCATATCTAAACCAATATAAATCATTATAATAACAAGCACAATTAAATTGATCATCACCACCGCAATAAGTACATTCATCAATACAATCTTGACATTCTTTATCATCACTAAAGAAATCAATCATTTGATCAGGATTATTATGACAATTAAAATGAGTTAAATCATGATAAATATTATAATCAGGATAACAAGGGAAATAAGAACTAATATCATTACCACTATTATCTTTTAAACTTCCTGAAGCAACACAAGAAGTAGAACTTCCAAAAAGTTCTAATTGATATATTAAATATTTTTGATATGATTCATCATTAGTAATAATACCATAAGGATTTAAAATGAAAGAATGATATATTCTAACATCAGTTATAGTTGCTGATATTTGATATCCAAATATTAATGTATTTACTTTTATCCCTGGTTCATCTACATTATATGTACTTGCTTTTGGTATTGTTAATCCATTAGTTGCAAAAGAAAACATCATTGGATAAAAAGAAGTTGTTTCTTCTCCAAGCATATTACTATGATAATTGGTAAATGAAATTAATACCCATTTTCCATTTGAATCAGTAAATGATGAATCTTCAAATAATATTGTATTTCCTTTATAAACTATTATTTCATTTTTATCTGTATCATAACATAAAAATACATCACTTTCACTTTGAGTACTAATTCTAATCATTAAAATACAATTTGGCTTTACATCACCCGAAGCATCTTTTTTGATACCATAAAATTTCGTCCAAACAGTAATAGTAATAGGATTATAAGCAAAAATTTGAAAAGCAGAATTATCTACATTAGCAATAATATTTTGAGTAATAGAATCTGGAATTTGAGGATAATAAGATGTTACTTCTTTACATTCATTATTATCTAATGTATAACCATTAAAACATTCATAACAATCTTTACTTGAAGGAGAATAACACCTTGAACAATGATCTGCACATCTATCATGTTCTATTTCACCTAATATTGGAGTTTGAGATGTTATATAATTTCCTTTATTTGATTCTCCCCAATCAAAATTTGATGTTGAAGAATATAATAATATTTTATCTTTATTTTTATAAACTGAATCAGAATTTAATTTTTCATTGAAATTTAATTCTTTGTCTGTATTATCATTTTCTATTTCATCATGTATAACATTTAAATCATTTCCAATTGTATTTAATAAGAAATATACTTTTAAATTATCAGGAGGTGATTCAATTTTATTTTGAATATTTTCTAAAACAACATTAATCGATGTTCCGGTTAAAGAATAAATTCTAAATTTAGCATAATATGCAGCAGTCCAAATAAGATTTAATTGAGAACCTAAAGGAGTACAAGTATAATCTCCATTACAAAAAGCAATAGCTTGTGCATTATAATTATCTAATAAAGCAGAATTAGTAATATTATAACTATAATCACTTTCAGCTATTTTTAAATTAACATATACATTTACTGTTCCTATTTCCCTTCCTGAAATTATATGTCTTTGGAATTCAATAACTATAAAATTCCATTCATATTTATGTATTCTTTGTATTAAAGTTGGAGAAATATTATTTGGATCTCCATATAAATCTGTATAATATACTTCATCACTTCCTCCTTTTTGAGTTAATGCATGTGGATATACCCAAAATACATATCTATCCATATCATTTGTACAAAATTCATTTACTTTATCTAACTTAAACCAAAATTCAATTGCATATGAATTTTTAGTTTCTGCTAATTGGGCATTGGAAAATTTCTTATATACTGGAAGGAAATTATAACATCTATTAAAATAAAAAGCTGCTTTTTCTTGATCATATGTATTCAAACATTTATATCCTACTCTAATACTATTTAAACAAGTATATTCTTCAGTGAAAGCAGTATCGGAAGATAAGTCATTTCCTGTGAAAGTATTTGGAGTTTCATAGTAATTATTACAAAATGTTGATGTTCCTGGAGCAGTTATTAATTTATTACTACAAACTTTTTGGACACATATTCTTGTAGTTGAATCTAAATAATAATCAGAATTACATTCTAAAATTTCATCTCCTATAGAAACTATAGAATTAGCAGGAGCAGAACTAGAAATAGAAGTTGTTGATCTACATACATGATAATCTTTATCATATTTTTCCCTTAAATTTACATCGCATATTATTACTCTTCCTTTAGTTTTATATTCTGATAATACTGTAGGATTTTTTGTTTTATCAGTATTCTCAATAAAATATTCAATGGTAAGTGGTGGATTAATTTCAACGTTAGTTTCTTTAAAATCGACTCCAAAAAGCATAGGTGAAATGTGGTAGTTATTTGTACTTTTAAATTTAACTCTATGTGTTTTATACCAATAAGGAAGATATTCTTTATATAAATGTAATGTTCTAATTGCAACTGGAGAGTTTTCATTATATTTAGCATTTTCAATATATAATTCTGAACTATGATATAAGAAATATTTATAAGGATAATCAACATATTTATTTGGAGCATAAGTAAATTCATGATTAACTTTTTTTTCAATATCATTATCATCATGTGTACCTCCATTTGATTGATATATAGTTTCTTCATTATCACCTCTTTCTCCTTCTAAGTAAAATCTTTCTCCATCCCAATCATATGCTCCTCTTATAAAAATCCAAGTATTATCTATATTTGATGTTGGAATACTGAAATAATCGATGTTTAATGGAGGTTTATTTGCTAAATTTATTACTTCTCTTCCTTTTAAATTATGTGGTGAATAAAGGTAATCTTGAGGAAAACAATAATACATTAATTTATCATCATCTCCATTTGATACTACACTTAATGATATATGTTTATTCCAAATTACATTTATTCCATTTAAGAATTCTTCTGGATTTTGAACTTTTATCCACATCTCTATTGTATAACTATTTGTTCCACTTGGAGGAATATCTTCAAAAGTTAAATCATCTATACCATTTAATTTTAAAATATTTTGACATTCTTCTGATTCAGAACATAATTCAAGGGGTTTATATATATTGTCTTCCATAGGATAATAACCAAATTGATTTTGTCCAATATTTTTTTTAGTATAAGTTTGAGTTATGGAACTTGAAGAATAAATTTGGAAATTGCCATCTTTATTTATTTTAGTATCAATTACTGCTCCTAAACCTTCTCTTATATATGAATTAATGATTTCAATATTATCTAAATTATAGGTATTCATCATTGAGACCTGGGTCCAAATTTTAAATTGTCTTATTAATATTAAACCTATAGAATAATCAACATTTGATGTTATTGTCATTTGATTTGGAAGAGAATGACTATAAGGATGTGAATATTGGTTTTCTCCTTTAATTTTGATATTAGTACTATCATATATTATATGAATCCATTGATTTTTGTCATAATCCATTGTAAAAGGAGAACTACTTGAATAAGAAACCTTCATTCCTTGAGGACTGAAAGAAAAGACGGTTGAATATAAATAACTTATTTTGAATTTTTCATCTTCAGGGTATTTTCTTGAAAATAATTCAGTGAAATAAAAAAATGCCCAATAATCAAATCCTCCTACATCATAATTAGCAGTAGGCAAATTAGAAAATTTAATTTCACTAAATCTTTGCATATCATAAGAATCTAATTGCCTACATTTAACCATTTTATTATTGTCAGAATCTTTTTTAAAAACTAAATAATTATATAGATCATGATTAACACAAGCACAAGATTCTTCATCTTCTTTAGCATAACAAAATGATCCACATTTATCATTACAATCTTCATATGAATAAGCATCATTTTCAGTATGATAATATTTTTCATCATCAGGATAAGCACTTTTTGGATAAAAATCAGAATTAAATGCAATATCATAATCAATTATACAGTTAATATCAGAGTTATCAGTTAAACAATTTAAATATCTTCCATCGACGACAACCCCAAATGGATTTGTATTATAATTAGTATCAGTATATTTATCTTTATAATAAGGATTAGTTGTAAAAGCATAAGTACCAATCATATTATGGTTATAAACTTCAAATTTAGCTATTGTCCCATAAAATTGGCTAGGATCAAAAGTAATCCTCAAACTTATAGGTGAAGACAACGTTTCTATCAAATACATATCATTATTTAATATTATTGGAATATCTTTATTATTAACTTGTATTGATACGAAAGAGTCATATTCATCTAGAGTTGAAGTTGAACCTGAACCTGGTGAAATTTGATATAAATATTTAAAATAACTAAAAGATATATGAATATATTTTCCAAAATATTCATTTGAATAATCTACTGAAGCAAAAATATAAGGAGAAGAATTAAGGGAAAAAATCAATTTCTTAGTTTGAATTAAATATCCTATATAAAAATATTGAAAAGACATAATTTTCCTTACATCATTATTATTTGTTATATCAGGAAAACTTATTAATTTTAACCAAAATGAAAGAGAAAATCTATCAAATTTCACTCCACTAATTGTAACTGTTCTGGAATCTGAATTTGAACTAAGTATTCCACTATTAGTATGAAAAGGAAAAGGTAAAACATAATATCCAGTATAAGGAGGATTAGTGCTAGAAGTTGGATTTTCAGGAAAATCTTCACAATTTGAAAATCTAAAATAATTGGAAGCACTACAAACTCTGCATTCATCAGAAAATAATATATCAGGTTTTTCATCAGTATCTTCATTAACTGGATCATTTGGTGTTCCTTCACCATAACAAGAAACTCCTTTGACACATTTTTCATCTTCTAAATCTGGATTTGTAAAATGAGTATATTTATTAGTATCAGGAGATGGAACAGGATATCTATATGGAATATCTTGTTTATCACCATAATCATAAACTTGAAGATTATCTGGATTTTTTGTATTTGATGATGTTGTTGGATAATTTGTGTAACTTTCACTTTCTGGGATTAAATCAGTTGGCTGATTTGTTACTCCATCATTATTTTTATTGTCCTTTATTTTTATTTTATTATCATTTAATGAATCTAATGATAATGGAATATCTATTGTATCTAACATTAATGGGAAAAAAGGGTCTATTTGATTTACATAATTTAAATAATCAAAAACATCATCATATATATGGGAATTATAAACTGTATTATCATTTATTAAATCATTATCATCAACTTTGTATATTCTTATTTTATCATAAAATCCTGATGTCCAATATAAATTTTGACATTCTGTTTTTTCTTTATCTCTGTGACAAAATAAGAAATATGATAATTCTTTTGCTGCAAAAGATACTTGATAATTTAAGTTATTATTTAAATAAATACTTCCTTTATAAACATTATTTTCATATTTTACTCTTATCACAAATTGATTTTTATTATCTTTATTAAAAAAAGGTCTTAAATTTTTTCCATTATTTCCATTGTTATCTTCAATACCAATATAAGTAAAATGATAATCATGCCAAATTCTAAATGAATCAGTATAAATTATATAAATTTTATTTCCTTTAAATTCAATTCCAGGTCTGATATAAATATTAGGTTCAAATCTAAAATTAAATTTCAAATAATATTCTTTATAAGTTTTTGGTAAATTGATTTTTAAATACGGCAAATTATAAAAATAACTGTAATACAATGAACCTCTGTTTGAATTTTTTGAATAAGAAGCATCATTCAATAAACAAATATCAAATAAAGCAAAAGAATCAGAGTCACAATTGGTAGAAGTCACATCAGTATTCTTACATTTACTTGAATCTCCACAAGTATAAGTACAAATTCCATAATTATTATTATTATTAATTCCTTTAATAATATTTTTTTGATCCCCACAAGTATTTCCACATTGCATTGTATTTGCAAGATATTTATTTGTATTACATGCATAACCTAAATTATTTTCATAATAATAACTTATATCTGTTGAAGTTGAAAATGGAGATAAATTAACAAGATCATAATCTGAATAATATTTACTTCCTTCTGTTACTAAATTTAATCTATATAATTTATAATAATAAGAAAATACTATATCATCATTTCCACCTGTTATATCAATAGTATTTTCAACTTTATTATTTGATGATTTTGTTATATCATAAAAATAATATTTTAATTTGTAAGAACCATCTGCACCACTAATATCACTGAAAGGAATTGATAATAATAATTCAGGAAATGCAAAATTATTTAATGAAAAAATTGATTCAAAAGCATAATATTGAAATCCTTTTGTTGTATCAGAAGTAGGAATTTCTGCGGCAAAAACATATAAATGTTTTAAATATATTTCATTTTCAAAATTGAAATTAGTTATATTAACAAAAGTATTGTCATAACTTCTATAAAATTTCTTATAATGAATAGAACTTTGTAAATTTTTTAAGCTTTCCTTTCCATAAATGTATTCATTTGGTAACATTATTTCAAAAATTTTATTAACAATATTTTTATTAATTGTATCTGCAGAACTAGAACTATGAAGAGTTTTATAATATTGAATTTTCATAGTCAATTTGATTTCTGAACTTGGTTTATGCATATTAAAAGAAACTCTGATATTAACCCAACGATCAATTTTCTCTAAAATATTTGATAGAGTATTTCCTTTTATAACCCATTCATTATAAGGATATTTATTAATAGCATCAAGAAAAACACTTCTAGTTTTAATTTCACAAATATTAATTCCATAAGCTTTATGATATAATTGATATCCAGTAGCATAAATTCTATATTTATAATTAGATTCTTCTATAATAGTAACAACAAAAAAATCACTTAAAGTAACATGAATTATTCCTTCATTTGGAGTAACACTTTTAGGTTTAATAGTATAAAACCAAAAAGACATTGTAGCAACACCATCTTTTATAGGACTCATAGGGAATGAAATTAAAGAAAATTGATTAATATTAAAATAATCTGGATTACAATTTGAATTAACTGGATTTTTCCATTCTTTAGTAAATCTCCCACATCTTTGTCCACTACTTTTTGAAGTACATACAGAATATTTCCCATTACATTTAACACATTTTGAATTATCAAAATCACAATAAAAACCAGTTGGACAATAATTTAAAGTTGAAGAACATGAAAAAATCTGGTCATTTAGTATAGAATATGTTAATTTAACTTGTTTAATTTTAACAGGAGTAGGAAAATATAATTGGTTTGAAGGACAAGAGTATCTTGCATTATTAAAAGTAAATTTATTGTCTTTATCATAAGAAAAAGAAACTTGATAAGTATCATCTTTATTAACACCTCCTCCATAATTTCCTACACCTTCTGAAGAACAACTAGTAGAACTTAAACATCCAAAAGTAAAACTAGAATCACTTTTTAAAGGTGAAATCCAAAGATAAACATTAAATTGAATATTATTATTATTTGAAAATAAATAACTTGAAAAATTCATATGACTTAAAGAATCAAAATAAGGTAAATTACAAGGATTTAAAACATTAACAGACATTTTAACATTATCAGAAGTAGATTCAAAAGTATTAGCATTTAATTCTTTTCTTGGAGGAAAAATAGGAATATTTTGAAGTGGTAATGATGAAGAAGATGAAGTTCCAGGCCAATCATCATCATATTTTGAAGTTGATGTTGGTTGAAATGATGTTGTTGATGAAGTTATAGCTGAACAAGTAGTTGATAATATTTTTTCTTTAGTTAAAGGATATATTAATATTCCATTTTTTAAGTCTTGAAATATATCTTCTGAATTAAGTGAACCCTTTGAATAAAATGATGCTATGTAATATTCGTTTGATTCTGAATATGTTAAATAATCTATTTGGCTTATGTCTTCTGGGTAATATTGCCAGTTTGTTTGGGTTTTCGTTGTTAAAAAAAGGAAAAATATTGTTATTATTTGCAGTATTAATCTCATGAATGTTTTATTTATTATAAATTATTTTTATGTTTTTTATATTAATATTTAATGTTTTTATTTATATCTGAAATGAAAAAAAAAATTATTAAATAAAATGTAAAAAAAAATAAAAAAAAACGTAAGGTATTTTTTTCCTTTTTTTATTCTCCTTTTTTTTCAATGATGATATTATAATTTATCGATATTGATTTTCAATGTGAAAAACAATACATGCATCACCATCTGATTTTATTTAAATATCTCCTAAATTTTTTTTTTTCATCAGAATATATTAATTTTTATAGGTTTAAAATCTTAAGAAGAAATATTGATAATGAAAGGAAGCAAAAGTCAAACTGATAAAAATTTTCCAATAAAGATAAAAAAATTAAATATTTATTATGATGACATATTTGATAGGGACAACTGAAATTTTCATTTTGATCCTTTTAGATAGTAAAAATAATTGATATATCATTTTAATTAATAAATAAAAATTTTAAACATTCATTATTCTTTTGTTTTAATTTATATATTATTATTTAAATATTAGCTTTTAATCATTTAATTATAATATTTCAAATAAATTAATGTATATAAATTAATTAAATATTGAAAATAAAAAAAAAGAAAAATAATTTTGTTTTAATTCATTTGAAATAAATCTTAAATATAAATAAAAATATAATAATTATTTGCAACATTTTTTCCCTTCAGATTTCTTAGGATAATTATCTTCTATTTTAATATTTCCAACATCATTAACTTCAACATTATTTACATTAACACCAGGTTTAAATTTATTTGCAATTTCTTCAAATAATTCTTTATAAAAAAATTCAGGAAAATTTTCAGCAGTTTTAGCACTAATTTCTTCAAAAATATATTTTTTTTCTTCAGCAAATTTTTTTCCTTCATCTTGAGTTACTTCTCTTTTTTCTTCTAAATCAATTTTATTTCCAACTAAACAAAAAATAACTTCATCAAATTTAACATTAGTTAAACCATTAATCCAATCTGGAATATGATTAAAACTTTCTTTATTTGTAATATCATAAACTAAAATTATTATATTTGCTTCTCTGGTATACATTGGTATTAATGAACGAAATTTTTCTTGTCCTGCTGTGTCATATAATAATAAATGAACATCTTGATTATCTATTTTAACATTTTTACTTTGGAAATCTAATCCTATTGTTGCTTGGTATTTATCATCAAATTTATCTTCAACAAATCTATTTAATATACATGATTTTCCTGTATTTTGATCTCCTAAAAATATTATTTTATATTTTGGAATTTCTTTTTTCTGTGAAGGAATTTCAGACATTTAAAAAAAGAAATATATTTATTTTTTTTTTCATTTATTTAAAAAAAAAATGAACAATTTAATTTTTTTGTTTTAATCAAAATTTTAAGTTTTTATTCGATTTATATATTTTATTCTCTCTTTTTGTTAGTCTTTATTTGGTTTTTACTGAAATCAATTTTTATTTTTATTATATTTGATTTGGTTCTAATTTGAATTAATTTATTATTAAAATTATAATTCTTAATATTTTTTATTTATTTACTTTTTATTTAAAATTATTAATTTTTTATTTATTATTTTGTTAATTTTTTTACCAGATTTTTTAATGATTTAATAAATAATAATTAAATCTTCTTTTTAAGTCAAACATTTAAAAAAAGTAATAATTTTTAAAAATAAATAATTTTATTGTATTTAAAACTAATTAAAAATTTTTTAAAAAATATGAAAAAAAAATTAAAAAGAGAACTTACATGGGGATTGGGGATTGGGGATTGGGGATTGGGGATTGGG
>JAEEGK010011159.1_pt1 | contig 20576 bp, 13 predicted proteins | sample 8958771 | NCBI WGS metagenome assembly JAEEGK01 (sample SAMN16246547, study PRJNA631951) | gut metagenome | biome: gut microbiome; feature: rumen; material: SC-attached | host: Bos | place: Iran: Karaj | collected 2018-10
GTCCCCGCCAAGGTCGTCAAGACCCTGCGACGTCGGAGCGCCACATTATTTAACGGAGAGCGCATCCGAGCCTCAATGAAAACTTCATCGGCGGGCGGAGCCACCCTCAGGGAGGAGCTATCCGCCCTCACCACCAAGCAGACCGTCGGCATAATCATCTCGCTGACCGTCGCCCTAGTCCTGGAGGCCCTCGGCCTGGCCGCCGCCTGCCTCGGATTCCTGGTCATCGCCATCATCCTCTACATGGTCCCCCACCTGCTGGGAGTGACCTCCGTGAAGGTGAAGGCCGTGATCGGAGTAGTGTTCATCGTCCTCTCGCTCCTGGTGGGGACGTTCGCCTACATGGACATCAACGACGCCACCAAGGACAGCATCAACACCGACACCGACCATGTCAAAGACGTGACATACGACCCGTCCACCGGCGTTCTGTCCATGACCCTGGTCCCCGTCGAGGGCAAGGACTTCTCACCAGTCCTCAGGTACGGGACCGCGGAGGTCGGGTTCGGGGCCATCCGCACGTCGCATCAGAAGGAGCTGAACATAGACTACACCGAGAATCCGAACGGGACCTTCAAAGGGACCGTGAATCCGGGATTGTCGGAAGGGAAGTTCTACAAGCTCACGATAACCGTCGACAAGGACAACAAGAACGGCATGACCTTCACCGTGGACACCGGCGCCTCCGCCGGAGAGATGATGAAGTGCTGCCTGGTCGGAGCCGCCTGGATAACCACGTACATCGCGGCCATGTACTTCGTCATACTGATCTTCTCCGCCCTCATGCGCAGATCCATCGGGAAGACGCGCGACAGGATGGAGAAGGAAGGGCGCTTGTATCCGCAGGGATACGGCAGGTGCAAGAAATGCGGCGCCATCGTCCTTCCCGGCGAAGTCAACTGCAGGAAGTGCGGCGAGTACATCGACGTCCCCGAGGAGTTCAGGCCGAAGAAGAAGGACAAGTTCGTCTGCTCCGAGTGCGGATGCGAGGTCACCGGGAACGCGACCTCCTGCCCCAAGTGCGGGAAGAAGTTCGACGAGGACGTTGAAAACGAAGTACACCACGCCGACGGAAGCGTGGATACCAGCACGGCCGTGTTCGTCTGCACCGAATGCGGAGAGAAGGTCCCCGAAAACGCGAAGAGATGCCCCAAGTGCGGGGCGGTCTTCGACGAGGACGAATGATGAAACCGCCGGGCCTACGGGTCCGGCATTCTCCTTTCAATCGTCGCGCAGGATTATGTGCGGCCTTCCCTGATCCTCTATCACGCCGCATGCCACGCCGTAGACGCTGCGGATGTTCTCCGGCGTGAAAACCTCCTCCGGAGTGCCGTAGGCGAACACCTTCCCGTCGCTCATCATTAAGACTTTATCAGAATACTTGGCGGCGATGTTCAGGTCGTGGCATATCATGATCACGAGCATTCCTGTCTCCCTGGAAATCTCCCTCAGGAGCCTCGCCACGCCGAGCTGGTGCTTCACGTCCAGGTTCGACGTGGGCTCGTCCAGGAGCAGGACCCTGGGCTTCTGCGCCAGACCCTTCGCCAGAGCCACCTTCTGCAGCTGACCGGCAGACAATTCGTTCAGCTGGCGCATCGCCAGATCCGCGATGCCAAGCCTGTCCAGCATGTCGTAGGATATCTCCAAATCTTCATCCAAGGAACCCATCTTGGAATGGGGATGGCGCCCCATCATCACCGCGTCTATCACGGATATGGGGAACGTGTTCGATGTGGTATACGGCACATAGCCCATGATCTTGGCCATCTCCTTGACCTTGATCTCCCTCACGTCCCTCCCGTCCACCGACACGATCCCCTCCTGCGGGGTGAGGATCTTGTTCATGCAGTGGATCAGCGTCGATTTGCCGACCCCGTTGGGTCCGATTATAGAGACCATCTCCGGCTTGTCGAACGAGACCGTCAGTCCCTTCAGTATAGGGAACGAGCGATACCCGAAGACCAGGCCGTCGATTATTATGGAGACCGTTCCGCTCTCGTCTTCTTCTGACATATGATCACCAATAGCTCCTCTTCATGCGGGCGAGGACGAATATGAACACGGGACTGCAGATGAGCGCGACCATGACGCCCACCGGAAGCTGGGGCGCGATGGACCTGATGACCATATCGGACCCCAGGACCATGACGGAGCCGATGGCCGCGGAACAGGGAATCAGGCCCCTGCAGTCGGCTCCGACGAATATGCGTGCGATGTGCGGGGCCACGAGCCCCACGAAGCCTATGGTGCCGGTGTAGCAGACCGTTATCGCGGTGCCCACGCTCACCGCCACCAGGCAGAATATCCTCAGGCGGTTGGGATTTATCCCCAACGTCAGGGCGCCGTCGTCCCCCTGGGCCACGATGTCTATCCTGCGATGGACCAGCATGAGCGGGACCACCGTCACCAGCACCGCCGCCATCAGCTTGGGGGTGGAGCCCCAGGACAGCCCTGAGACCGACCCTATCGACCAGGAGTAGACCTGCGCCAGGGTCTCCGGCTCCATGGTGTACTTTATCATGGTGGTCATGGCGCTGAAGATGTACATGACCGCGATCCCGCACAGGATCATCATGGTCGGCGTGACCTTCTTGAACGCGGCTATGAAGATCACCACGGCGGTCGGGACCAGCGCGAACAGGAACGCGTTCACCATCTGGCCGTCCAGGTCGCTGAGGAACGGGACCACGCTGAACCCGAAGATGACGCTGATCACCATTCCGAACAGCGCCCCAGACGATATCCCCAACGTGTACGGATCGGCGAGCGGGTTCCTTATGATGTTCTGCAATGCGGCGCCGGATGCGGCCAGGACCGCTCCTGCACAGATCGCGCCGATCGCGCGGGGACCGTTCTCTTCGTAGACTATCCTCATCTTGAGGAATTCCTCGAAGTTGGCCGGCTTGACGCCGTTCATGCCGTCCCTGAATATGCTGAACGCCTCCATGACGCCCAGGTCGATCTGGGATATGGAAAGCGAAAGAATCGCCATCACCGCGGCGGCACCGAACAATATGGCGGCGAACACCAGGCCCTTGTTCCTGTTCCAGCGGTACCTACGACGGACGTCCTGGTTCACCATATCCCCCTCTTGTTGTGAATGAGAATGATAAGGAACAGCGGGGCGCCTATGAACGAGCACACCACGCCCACCGGGATCGTGTCCAGCGATGAGAGGTACTTGGCGACGGTGTCCGCGAACAGCAGGAACGCCGATCCGAACGCGGCCGCCGCCGGGATCACGAAGCGATTGTCTGAGCCGATGACCAGGCGTATCATGTGCGGGCAGATCAGCCCCACGAACCCTATTATCCCTGAATATGAGATTATGAAAGCGACCATCAGGGCCATCACGGTCAGGCAGACTATCCTGAGCCTCCTGACGTTGAGCCCCAGGCTCTTGGCGTTGTTCTCGCCCATGGCCATTATGTTGAGCTTCTTGGACAGCGCCCCTATGACGAGCGAGCAGGCGGCGGTTATCCCCGCGACCGTCAGCAGCTCGTTCCACCCCAGCGACACTATCGTCCCGACCTGCCATTTGTAGACGTTGGCGAGGGTCTCCGCGTCCGAGGAGACGAGGATGAGCATGCTGAGGGCGTTGAACATGTACGTCAGGGCGGTTCCGATAAGAATTATGGTCGCGACGGAGTCCCCCAGACGCGACGAGAACAGTATCATCAGGATCACCGGGACCATCGCGAACAGGAACGCGTTGGCCGACAGCGCGAAGGAGCCGGACGCCAAGGTCAGGCCCAAAGACATCGCGACGGCTATTCCCAGATAGGCTCCGGACGACACCCCGGTGGTGTAAGGCTCCGCCAGCGGGTTCTTCATGAGGCTCTGCATCGCGACCCCCGCGACGGCCAGGCCGGTTCCTGCGACTATCGCGAACAGGACCCTGGGGAGCCTCACGTCCCATACGATGCGGTCGGCGTACCATTCGGGAGAATACTGCTCGGGGACGTGCCCCATTATGTGATTGTAAATGGTCTCGTAGACCTCTGTGAAGGAGATGTCGAAGCCACCGATGGTCACCGACACCGCCATGGCCACCGCCATGAACAGGACGCACGCCAGGATGAAGAGGGCCTTGCGGGCGGCATGCCGCTTGTACTCGGCCTTCATCGATTCGAATCCGTCTCTGTCCATGGCGATGGTAAGGGGTTTGAGGGATCGGCTCAGGCGCCGCCCTTGAGTCCGAGGTCGTCCATCGTGACGAAGAAGACCCCGTTCTCGATCTGGGACTCGGTCATTCCGAGGAACTTGGTGCTGTAGGACTTGTTGTAGGAGTCGGCCCAGTTCTCGGTGAACAGCTCGGGATACAGCACGTGCGCGACGTAAGCTATCCTCAGGGGGACGGGCATGTCTCCGCACACGACGTAGATCTCGTTGTTGTAGTACGCCTCGGTGCTGGACAGCGCGAGGGGCCCGATCTTGAGGGTCTCCTTTCCGTCGGTGAGGGCGGTTCCGCCGTACCAGCTGAAGACCTTTCCGGAGGTGGCGGCGGTCTTGATGTGGACGATCTTCTCCACGTCGTAGTCCTTGAGCCAGAGTCCGAGGTCGGTCATCTTGGCGCTGCTGGAGGATCCCTTGAAGTCGTGGTCGGCGAGGGCGAACTCTCCGCCGGCGGCGACGGCGACCTTGGTGTAGTCGGAGGTGCCCGAGCTGATGTAGTTGTAGGTGCTGACGGTGTTGTCGCTTCCGACGGAGTAGCTCACGGCGGAGGTGACGGCGACCCTGACCTTGTCGTCGACGTTGGAGAGCTTGCCCTCGATGTCGGCGAAGAACACGTCGCACCAGGCCTTCATTCCCTCGAGGTCGATCTCCTTTCCGGTGGCGAACGCCAGGAGCGCCAGGTCGGAGAGGTACTCGTCCATGTCGGTGGAGGCGGCCTTGAACCTGATGACGCTGAGGCCGTTGTCCTTCACGCCCGCCTCGTCGAAGCAGTTGGCGTAGGAGCTGGAGCTTCCTGCGAGGTACTGGGCCGCGTTGTCGGCGGTGATTATGGCCTTCACCTTGTCGTCGACGATGTGCTTGGTGGACAGCTCGATGCTGAAGTATCCAGCGGAGCCTCCGACACGGTACTTGAGGTTGGTGTTGGGGTCGAAGGTGGTGGATGCGTCCTCGAAGAGCCACTGGTACTCGGGGAACAGGGAGGCGTCGATCTTTCCGTTGTAGGCGATTCCCTTGATCTCGCTGTTGAGGCCGGCGTACTTCGCCATGAGGAACATGTTGGAGGAACCGGTCATGAGGACGGAGTCGACGGGGAGCTTGGAGACGGTGTAGTAGTCGCCCTTGGTGAAGCGGTTGAGGTGCTTGACCTCGACGGGGTTCGCAGGGGTGGCTCCGATGATCTTCTGGAGGTAGGCGACGTCGTCGGAGTTGACGACGCCGTCGAAGTTGGCGTCGGCGTACATGTAGTCGGCGGTGACGCCGTTCGTGATGATGATCCTGAGGAGGTCGACGTCGTTCTGGTCGATGGCGAAGTCCTCGTTCACGTTTCCGTAGGCCTCGAGCATGGGCTGGATCCAAGCGGCGATCTCAGACGAGAGCGCCTCGACCATGTTTGCGGCGGTCTCGTCGGTGACGTGGACGGCCCTGAGGTGGGCGTGGACGTAGTAGTGTCCCTTGTATCCGATGTAGTCGATCATGCTGACCTTGGCGGAGTTGTAGTAGTTCCCGGTGCCGTCGGTGAAATCTCCCTTGGCGTTGATGGGAAGGACCTCGGTGCTCATGACGGTGGTGCCGACCTTGTTCTTGACGGCGTCCACGTTCGACTTGTAGATCTCGGAGGGGTCGGCGGCCTTGGTGACCTCGACGTAGTACTTCCCGTCGGGGTCGGCGATCCTGGCGAGAGGACCGGTGGCGTCGGCGGGAACGGAGTAGTCGTTCACATAGTCGCCGAAGGTCAGGCAGAATGCCTCCAGGGACTCGGCGATCTGGGCCACGCCCTTGTAGTCGGGGGCGGGCTCGACGTATATCTTGGCCTCGGTCACGGGCTTGGGGTTCAGGATGGCGTCGGCGATGGCCTCGGCGAGCTTGGCGACCTCGTCCTGGTTGACGCTCTGGCCCTTCAGGTAGATGTAGCTCTCGAAGAACGCGTTCCCGTGGTATCCGCTGTAGTAGAGGTACGAGGAGGGCGTTCCCATGTTGAAGTTGTTGTAGTATCCGATCGCGTCGTCGAGGCCTCCCCTCTCGTGGGTTCCGATGACCTTGGATCCCATGACGACCTTGTTGAACTGTGCGGCATAGTCGGTCGCGTTGGTGGAGAACTCCTCCTTCGCGGCGTCCTTGTCCTTCATGACCTTGAAGGTCACGTAGTTGCTGTCGGAGCCGTATCCGCTGGTGGCCCCGTTAGGATAGTAGGCTTTGGCGACGGCGGGGACATAGCCGTTCGCCAGGTAGAAATCCTCTCCGAAGAATCCGCTGTAGTTGGCGGAGAACGAAGCGGCTATCTCAGAGGCGTCCTCTGCGACGAACTCTTCCTCCTCGGGGTTGTCCCCGTGGATTCCGAGACCGGCGAGGATGCCGGCCACGATGACGATAGCCATCGTGATGAAAGCTAGCAATTTCAGGTTGAGCATAGCATCACTTGCGCTTGGCGGTATCCGACATGCATACAGTTATAGAAATAATATGCTGAACTTGGTTGGACTAGTGTGACATGTCAATCAATAACCGCAGAATCACCCCTGTCTCTTTCCCTCCAACGCCTGACTCTCCGAGCAACCGTTAAGAAACACGAACCTATTCCGCCGTCCGGATGCCTCCGGAAGATTCCACAGCCAAGAAGACGGGGAAAGCGAGGCCCCGCGTCACGGCCAACGACATGGCCGACAAGCAGCAGGAGATCTCCGTCACGGAGTTCTTCGAGAAGAACAAGCAGATCCTGGGGTTCGACTCGCGCTCCAAGTCCCTCCTGATGGGCATCAAGGAGGCGGTCGACAACTCCCTGGACGCCTGCGAGGAGGCCGACATCCTCCCCGACATCGAGGTCCGCATCGAGAAGGTGGACGACGAGGAGTACCACATCTCCATCGAGGACAACGGCCCCGGGATCGTCCACAAGATGATGGCGAACGTCTTCGGACGCCTGCTGTACGGGTCGAGGTTCCATGCCCTGAGGCAGTCCAGGGGACAGCAGGGGATAGGGATCTCCGCCACCGTCATGTACGGGAACATCACCACCGGGAAGCCCGCCCACGTCATCTCCCTCATCGAGAGCGACGACATAGACAGGACCGCCTGGGAGATGGACATCGTCGTCGACACCAAGACGAACCGCCCCATAGTGACCAACGACAAGGCGGTCAACTGGGAGGGGAAGCAGCACGGGACCAGGATCTCCTACACCATCAAGGGGAGGTACATCACCGGGAAGCAGTCCGTCTTCGAGTACCTGAAGAACACCGCCATCGTGAACCCCCACGCGGAGATAGTATTCCACGACCCCGAGGGCAAGAAATACGTGTTTGAGAGGGCCACCGACATCATGCCCCCGAGGCCGAAGGAGATCAAGCCCCATCCGGAGGGAATGGAGATAGGGGACGTCCTGAAGTACTCGTCGAACTCCGCCCAGAAGACGGTCCTCGCGTTCCTCAAGAACGACTTCTCCAGGATCACCGACAGGATAGCCAAGGAGATAACCGAGATCTCCAAGGTCGACGGCAACAAGAAGCCGTCCGACATAACCCGCGAGGACGCCATCGCGATACTGGACGCGATCAAGAAGGTCAAGATCATGGCGCCCCCCACGGACTGCCTTTCCCCCATCGGGGACACCCTGATCAAGAAGGGGCTGATGCACGTACTGGACGGGCTCCGCCCAGAATACTACGCCACGCCGGTCACCCGCGCCCCCAAGGCGGTCAACGGGAACCCGTTCGTGGTCGAGGCCGGGATAGTCTACGGAGGCGACATCCCGTCCGACAGCCAGGTCCAGATACTCAGGTTCGCGAACCGCGTCCCCCTCCTGTACCAGCAGGGGGCGTGCGCCATAACCAAAGCCATCTCCGAGATGGACTGGAGGAGGTACGGCCTGGAGCAGAGGGGAGGGAAGGGGATCCCCTTCGGGCCGGCCATCATCCTCGTCCACGTGGCGTCCACCAAGGTCCCGTTCACCTCCGAGGGCAAGGAGGCCGTGGCGGGGTTCCCCGAGCTGCAGAGCGAGATAGGGCTCGCCCTCAGGCTCTGCGCCAGGAACCTCAAGAGCCATCTGAACAAGATGGAGCGCAAGAACAAGACCCACGCCAAGTTCGAGATCGTCCAGGAGATCCTTCCCGACATGGCCAAGAAGGCCGCGGACCACCTGGGCAGGCCGGTCCCGAGCCTGGACAGGACCATCACCCGCATCATGAACGTGGTCTGGGTGGAGCCTTCCGTCAAGAAGGACGGGAAGACCAAGCGCACCATAACGTACACGGTATACAACTACACCAGCATCCCGCGCACGTTCAGGCTCCACGCGCACCTCCCCAAGGAGTGCCTCAAGGACCTGACGCTGTACTCCAGCCCCTTCTTCCTCGACATCAACGACGAGGGGAAGGCCAACTGGGAGATCAGGGACATACAGCCGTCGGCCAACGTCACCGTGGCGTTCGACCTCTCCGGGGACATGGCCGACACCTTCGACGCCGACGACATCTACTTCTCCGGCCTGAACCCGGTGATGGTCATGGGGGCGGAGATGCTCCCCGGCGACTGGGGAATAAAGGGAATGGAGATAGTGGAGTCCGCGGACGACTACGTCGAAGACGACGATGAGAAGGAAGACCAGGAGGAAGAGGACCTTGACGATGAATGACAGGCAGCAGAAGGCTCTGGACAGCCTCACGGGCGTCGTGGAGGGCATCTACGACCAGCTGGACGGAGGAGAGATACCGGCCATGGACCTCCCCCTCAGGTCCAAGAAGAACATCGAGTTCGACGGCCAGCACAACGTGTGGACGTACGGCGACCTCAAGACTTCCCGTACCGCCAAGACCGTGAACGGCGCGGTGATGATGCTCAGGACCGTGTACACCTCGGACTTCATCAACGACATGATCCGCGACAACAAGTCGTCCACCCTGAGGGAGATGTACTACATCTCGGAGGGATGGAACAACGCCAAGTTCCACAGCCAGGACGAGAGCAACCTCCTCGCGGAGGATCTGGAGACCATAACGGGATGCATGAGGGAGGACTTCAAGCTCAGGCCGGAGGAGTCCGGGGCCCACGTGTACGGGGACCTGAACTTCACCACCATGACCAAGAAGGGCATGAAGACCATGAACTGCATCGACGACGTCTCCGAGGCCGGGTTCGCGGTGCCGTACAAGGTCGAGGAGGACACGTTCCAGATCGACCCCGGGAACACGAAGTTCATCATGGCGATAGAGACAGGAGGTATGTACGCCAGGCTCATCGAGAACGGGTTCCCGGAGAAGTACGGATGCGCCCTCGTGCACCTGAGCGGACAGCCGGCCAGGTCCACCAGGCGCCTCATCAAGAGGCTCAACGAGGAGTACGACCTCCCGGTGACCGTGTTCACCGACGGGGACCCCTGGTCGTTCAGGATCTTCGCGTCCGTCGCCTACGGGGCGATCAAGACGGCGCACATCTCCGAGTACCTGGCCACGCCTACGGCGCAGTTCATCGGAGTGACGGCGTCGGACATCCTCAACTACGACCTCCCCACCGACAAGCTGAACGACAAGGACATAGGCGCCCTGAACGCGGAGCTCTCCGACCCCAGGTTCGCCGACGAGTTCTGGGTGTCGGAGATACAGGCGATGCTGGGAATGAAGAAGAAGTCCGAACAGCAGGCGCTGGCCAAGTACGGCCTCGACTACGTCACGGACAGGTACCTTCCCGAGAAGCTCACCGACATGGGAGTGCTCTGAACGGCGGAGGGGGTCTTCGGGCACCCCCGCCTCCCTTTTTAAATACCACTCATCCCTGGAAGGTCGGAGACGGCATGCCTGCAGGACGTTCGGGGACCTCGAAGACCGATGCCCCAGCGGACGCCATGACCGTCAGGGGCCACGTCCTGGACAGGCAGCAGACCGCTGCGGTGAAGGACCGCTCCCCCACCCAGCTGGTCATCGCGGGCGCCGGGACCGGGAAGACCACCACGCTGATCGGGAAGGTCAAGCACCTGGTCGAGCGCGACGGCGTGGACCCGAAGAGGATTCTTCTCATATCGCTGACGAACAACTCCGTGGCCGACCTCAGGAAGGCGGTGGACGCCGAGTTCGGGAAGGGGTTCCCCACTGACGTCATGACCATCCACGCCCTCGGGAACCGCATCCTCCGCAAGAAGCCGTGCATCGGGTCCCAGAAGGCCAAGCTCATAGGGCGCCTCTGCGACGAGCTCGTCCAGACCGACCGCAGGTCCGCCGAGGCGATGATGACCTACATCGAGGGGCTCAGGCGCACTTCGTATTCTTATCTTTCATACAACGGCAAGAGCATCGGGAACAGGGGCCTCAGGACCGTGGCTGACGCCCTGTTCAGATGCGGGATCGACTGCGACTACACCCGTCCCGTCTATTCCGAGACGGATTCGAAGCCGGGATTCATCTCCGTGGACGACAAGAAGGGCCTCTCGTTCAGGATATACGCGGATGACCCCGCGGTCTCCGCCGCGTCCAAGGATCCGGAGGAGGCCTGGAGCGTCATAAGGGCGAAAGGCGTGAAGGCCAAGCCCGTGAACGTCAACGACCTGGCCTCCAACGTGATGCAGGCCTGGGGGGACAAGGTCCCTGAGTCCCTCGGGAGCCTCATATCCAGATGCAAGTGCACCGGGATGAGCATCAAGGCCCTCCTCCGCGCCAACGGGCGCAACGACACCGCCGCCCGCCCGGACGCCGAGGCCAAGATCCGCCTGCTGGACAGGGTCTGGGACATGTACTCCATGACCTGCGCCGAGGGGGACCTGGCCGACTACGAGGACATGGTCATCCAGTCCGCCGGGATCGTCCGCAGGGGAGGGTTCCCCGGGAAGCGCTACGACGCCGTCCTCATCGACGAGTACCAAGATGTTTCCAAAATACTGGTGGACCTCGTGATGGCCCTCAGGGGGGCGATGGGGTTCCGGCTGTTCTGCGTGGGCGACGACTGGCAGAGCATCTACTCCTTCAGCGGAGGGGACATCTGGCAGATGTTCGACTTCGAGAGGATATGGAAGGACTGGGGCCCGATCAAGGTCTCCAGGATCGAGAAGACCTACAGGTCCCCGAGGCAGATAGTGGACATGACCGGCCGCTTCGTGTCCAAGAACCCGTCCCAGCTCAAGAAGAGCATCAAAGGCATCCCGGGCCCCAGGACGCCTCCGGTGCAGCTTCTGACGGTCTCCTGCGACAAGGAGGTGGCGAAGGCGATAGCCAACCGCCTCGAATACGTGGAGAAGGACGCGTCCGTGTTCATAATCGGACGCACCAGGAGGGACCTGTACGTCCTCGGATACGGGGACGGGCCGTTCGCGTTCTCGTCGGGGGACAGGGACTCCGGGTCCGTCGACCTGGTCTACCGCGAATACGACGAGACCACCAAGGAGTGGACCCCCGTCAGGACGCTCCGCTACCTCACCGCCCACTCCTCCAAGGGCCTGGAGGCGGACTACGTGTTCGTGATCGCCGACAGGGAGCGCGGAGGGTTCCCGAACGACGTCGAGGACGACATGAGCGTGCTGTTCGCCGGCCGCGGGGAGGGGATCGAGCACGCCGAAGAGCGCAGAGTGTTCTACGTCGCCATGACGAGGGCCAGGAAGCGCCTGTTCCTCGTCAACAGGACCTCCGACGGCACGGCGCTGTCGTCGGACTCGCCGTTCATGGGCGAGATAATAGCCGACAACGAGGGCATGCTGGGAAAGTCCACGCCGATCTGCCCGCTGTGCTCCGGGCCGATGATGATCCGCGACTCCCCCAGGAGGCCGTTCTACGGATGCGCCAACTACCCCGTATGCAAGGGGACGAGGCCTTTCAAGGGGCTGCGAGGCGACGCGGCTTCGCATCTCTATGAGGAAACGCGAGGATTCCATGCAGATTCGGAATCGATTCCGATTTTGCATAAGCCATATCGGCTGCATGTCACGGACGAATCCGGTTCTAAAAAGGAAATTATAAATAATGAATCTGTTAGTACTTCGCTTATTAATCCGCTAAGCGGAAAGAGGGCTTACAGATGGCAAAGAAACAATTCAAAGCGGAATCCAAACAGCTTCTGAACCTGATGATCAACTCCATTTACACCCATAAGGAGATCTTCCTCAGGGAGATAATCTCGAACGCGTCCGACGCTATCGACAAGCTCCACTACAAGGCCATCACCGAGAACCTGCCGGTGTCCAGGGAGGACTTCAAGATCACCGTCTCCTGGAACGAGGACGCCCGCACCATAACCGTCTCGGACAACGGGATCGGGATGAACAAGGAGGCCATGGAGGAGAACCTGGGGGTCATCGCCCACAGCGGCTCCCTCGACTTCAAGAAGGCGATGGAGGAGGGCGCGGACGTCGACATCATAGGGCAGTTCGGGGTCGGGTTCTATTCCGCGTTCCTGGTCTCGGACAAGGTCACGGTCAGGTCCAGGCTCTACGGCGAGGACACGGCCTGGTGCTGGACCAGCGAGGGCGCCGACGGATACACCATCAAGGAGTGCGACAAGGAAGGCTACGGCACCGAGGTCGAGATGCACATCAAGCCCGACGCAGAAGGCGAGGACTACAGCGACTTCGTGGACGAGTACAGGCTGAAGGAGCTGGTGAAGAAGTACTCCGACTACGTCAGGTGGCCCATCCACATGATGCTCGAGAAGGGCGCCATGGAGGAGACCGGCGAGACCGGCGAGGACGGGAAGCCCAAGAAGGAGTGGAAGACCCACCTGGAGGACACCGTCGTCAACAGCATGGTCCCGATCTGGCAGCGCTCCAAGGGGGACGTCTCCGACGAGGACTGCATGAAGTTCTACAAGGAGAAGTTCCACGACTTCGAGGACCCCGTCTCCGTGATCAGGGTGAACGCCGAGGGGAACGTGAGCTACAAGGCGATGCTGTTCATCCCCAAGGTGGCCCCGTACAACTTCTACAGCCACGAGTTCGAGCCCGGCCTCCAGCTGTACTCGTCCGGGGTCATGATCATGGACAAGTGCAAGGACGTCCTGCCCGACTGCTTCAGGTTCGTGAAGGGAGTGGTGGACTCGCCCGACCTGTCCCTGAACATCTCCAGGGAGATGCTCCAGCACGACCGCCAGCTCGGCGTCATCAAGGCCAACATCGAGAAGAAGGTGAAGAACGAGCTGGCCCGCCTGCTGGCCGACGACCGCGACAAGTACCTGGAGTTCTACAAGAGCTTCGGCACCCAGATAAAATACGGCATCGTGGACGGCTACGGCATGAAGGCCGACCTGGTCAAGGACCTGGTGCTCTTCCACTCGATGGCCCAGGACAGGCTGATCACCCTCAAGGAGTACGTCGACGCCATGCCCGAAGCTCAAAGCAAGATCTACTACGCCTCGGCTGAGAGCGTCTCCCGCGCCAAGCAGCTCCCCCAGACCGAGCAGGTCAGGGACAAGGGCTACGACATACTGTGCCTGACCGAGGACGTCGACGAGTTCGCGATCCGCACCCTGAGGCAGTACGAGGAGAAGGAGTTCTGCGACATCTCCGGCAAGGACCTCGGATTGGAAACGGAAGAGGAGAAGAAGGAGGCCGACGCCAAGGAGGAGGACGAGAAGGAGATCCTGGACTTCGTCAAGGAGACCCTCGGGGACAAGGTGTCCTCCGTGAAGCTCTCCAGGAAGCTCAAGACCCACGCGGTCTGCCTCAGCACCGAGGGGGACGTCTCCCTCGAGATGGAGAAGTACTTCGCCAGCATCCCCGGGTCCCCCGAGATGAACTCGGTCAAGGCGGAGCGCGTCCTCGAGATCAACGGCTCCCACCCCGCGTTCGACGCCCTCAAGAAGGCCTACGGCGAGGACAAGGACAAGGCGAAGGACATGGCCCGCATAATGTACGTGCAGGCGCTCCTGATCGCAGGGATGCCCGTGGACGACATCATGGAGTACTCCGACCTGGTCTTCAAGCTCTTCTGAACTAAAAGCCGGAGGGAATCCCCTCCGGGCCCTTATTCCATCGTCAAAGGCGCTTGAGCAGGGCTTTCAGCGCCTTTTCAGCATCCTTATCGCCCTGGTCTGCCGCCTTCTGATACCATTCCTTCGCCTTGGACGCGGATTTCTCCACGCCCAGGCCATGCTCGCACATGAATCCGACAGAGTATTGGGCATAGGCGTCCCCCTGCTCGGCGGACTTGGAATACCAAGCGAAGGCATCCTCGTACGATCTCGGGACGCCCTTTCCGAAATAGTACAGCTCCCCCAGCCTGCACTGGGCGAAGGGATGGCCCTGGTCGGCGGCGATCCTGTACCACTTGGCGGCCTCCTCATACGACTGCGGAACCCCGTTCCCGTTCTCGTACAAGCATCCGATTGCGCAACGGGCGGAGACGTATCCCTGCTCTGCGGACCTCGTGTACAGCCCCTTTGCCTCTTCAAGAGACTTCGGAACCCCTCTGCCGTTCTCGTACAGGAACCCCAGGTTGTACTGGGCGCGGGCGTGGCCCTGGTCGGAGGCCAGGCGGTACCATTTTGCGGCTTCCTCATACGACTGCATGACCCCCTTGCCGGACTCGTATAGGAATCCGAGGTTGCACTGCGCAGGAGCATGACCCTGCTCTGCGGACCTCCTATACAGCTCCGCCGCCTCCTCCAGGGACTTCGGGACACCCTTGCCGAACTCGTACAGGAGCGCAAGGGAGTGCTGGGCCTTGGGATTCCCCTGGTCGGCGGCCGAGCGATACCACCTGGCCGCCTCCTCATACGACTTCGGAACGCCCTCCCCCATCTCGTATGACGCTCCGAGGTTGTACTGGGCGCGGGCATGTCCCTGTTCCGCCGACTTCCTGTAGTACTCCGCGGCCTTCTCCGGAGACTTCTGAACTCCTCTGCCGATATCATACATGACGCCAAGGTTGTACTGGGCGTTCGCGAACCCCTGATCGGCTGAAGCACCATAGTACGACACGGCTTTATCCAAGGACATCTGGACGCCGTAGCCGTTCTCGTACATGCGGCCGAGATCGTACTGGGCATGCGCATCCCCCTGGTCTGCGGCCATCTTATACAATCTGACGGCCTCCTCGAAGGACTGCGGAACCCCCTCCCCCTCTTCGTACATGTTGCCCAATTCGCGCTGTGCGAGAGCATTTCCGCGATCGGCCGCCTTCAGGTACCATTCCACGGCTTTGGAAACCGACGCCTCGACGCCCTGACCGCGCTTGTACATGTATCCGACGGAGAACTGGGAATAGGCGTCCCCCTGCTCGGCGGACTTGAGGTACCAGGAGAAAGCAGCTTCGTACGATTCCGGAACGCCCCTGCCGTAATAGTAAAGGTCTCCGAGGCTGCACTGGGCGCGGGCATGCCCCTGGTCGGCGGCCATAGCGTACCACTTCGCTGCTTCCTCATACGACTGCGGAACGCCTTCCCCGCGCTCGTACGACACTCCGAGGTTGTACTGCGCAGGAGCATATCCCTGCTCCGCCGCCTTCATATACAGTTCCGTCGCCTTTTCAAGAGACTGCGGAACGCCCGTCCCGCTCTCGTATAGCGCCCCCAGGTTGTGGGCGCGGGCATAACCTTGATCCACGGCCAGACGAAACCATCTGGCCGCCTCTTCGTAGGACTTTTCCACGCCCCTGCCCGATTCGTACATGTACCCGAGAGCGCACTGGGCGGTAGCGTATCCCTGCTCTGCGGATTTTCTGTAAAGATCGACAGCCGTCTCGAGGGAGACGGGAACTCCTTTGCCGAACTCGTACATATTGCCGAGGTTGCACTGGGCGAGAGGATGCCCCTGGTCGGCGGCCGAACGATACCACCTGACCGCCTCTTCATACGACTGCGGAACCCCTTCCCCGTGCTCATACGACACTCCGAGGTTGTACTGCGCGGGAGCATATCCCTGCTCTGCGGATCTCCTGTATAGCTCCTCGGCCTTCTCCAGAGACTTCGGGACCCCTCTGCCGTTCTCATACAGGAACCCTAAGTTGTACTGGGCGCGAGCATGGCCCTGGTCGGCGGCCAGACGATACCACTTGGCGGCCTCCTCGTATGATTGCGGCAACCCTTTGCCCTTGTCATACATCAAGCCCAGGTTGCACTGGGCGCGAGCAAGGCCCTGTTCCGCAGACGCACTATAGTACGACGCTGCCTTCTCCAATGATTTCGGAACGCCTTTGCCGAACTCGTACATGTAGCCCAGGTTGCATAGGGCGGTGGCGTTTCCCTGGTCGGCGGATTCCCTGTAGAGATCCGCGGCCTTCTCCAGAGACATCGGGACCCCTTTGCCGAACTCGTACATCAGGCCGAGGGCGCACTGCGAAATATCGTGTCCCTGCTCCGCGGCCGACTCGTACCACTTCGCTGCCGTCTCGTAGGATTGCGGAACGCCGGTTCCGCTCTCGTACATCAATCCGAGATAGTACTGGGCGCGGGCGCTCCCGAAGTCGGCGGCCATCTCGAAGAACTCCACCGCCTTCTCCGGAGACTCCTGGACCCCGCATCCGTTCTTGTACAGGATCCCGATGGCGCACATGGCATCGGCGTCGCCCAGGTCTGCGGCCGATTCGTACCACTTCAAGGCTTCCTCGTAGGACTGGGGAACCCCCTCCCCGTTCTCGTACGACACCCCGAGGTTGTACTGCGAAGGAGCATGCCCCTGCTCCGCGGCCTTCCTGTACATCCTGACGGCCTCCTCATGTGACTGGAGGACGCCTCTTCCCTCATCGTACATTTCGCCTAATGCGAAAAGCGCCTCGGGATAGTCCTGATCGGCAGACAATTGGTACCATCTGGCCGCCTCCACGTGCGATTGCGGCAATCCAATTCCCTCTTCATACATCCAGCCCAGATTGTACTGCGCAGGAGCGCACCCTTGGTCCGCCGACGCACTATAGTACTCCACGGCCTTCTCCAAGGATTCCGGGACCCCGTCGCCGTACTCGTAATGGACCCCGACGACGAATTGGGCGAAGGCATGCCCCTTGTTGGCCGCCTTCAGATAGAGTTTCAGGGCCTTCTCCATGGATTTCTGGACCCCGTAACCGTTCTCGTAGAGCACGCCCAGATTGTATAGGCCCCCGGGATCGCCTTGGTCCGCCGACATCTCGTACCACTTAACGGCCTCGGATTCGGACTTCTGCACGCCTTCTCCGCGCTGGTACAGGACGCCCAGGTTGCATTGGGCCTCAGCATCGCCCTGCTCGGCGGCCTTCCTCAGAAAGCCTGCGGCGATCTCGGACGACTGCGGGACGCCGATCCCTTCCTGATACATCATCCCGAGGTTGCATTGCGCCTTGGCGTTCCCCCGCTCGGCCGCGGACCCGTAAAGCTCGGCGGCCTCCTCGTAGGACCGGGACACGCCCAAACCTTCGTAGAACATGAATGCGAGGACCATGGTGGCGGAGACGTCGCCCGACTCGTGGCGCAACGAGATCTAGCAGAGCATGTCCGCGTCGTTGACGAAAAGGGGCAAGCCTTTGTCCACCAGGTCGAAGAACATGTCGGATTCCGGCGAGGACCTGTTCTCCATGAACCATTGGACTACTTCGGACTCGGAAGGAGCCGACGGTAGGGACGGGACCACTTTCCCTCCGACGGGAACGTTGCCATCCGGCGATTTCTCTGGCGACATAGCAGCGATGAAAGATGGACGGGCGCCGATAATACCCTGTCGCTCGTACGCCCGCGAGACGTTCAAATGACGTCGACCTGGCAGGACCTCATCGTCAGCAGGGCGGCCTCATGCCTCTCAGGAGAGCTGCCGGCGCAGCATCTGGAGATCACGGAGACCTTCATCTCGGGGCAGGCGGCCTTCAATATGAGCGCGTTGGACACGACGCAGATGTCCGTGCATACGCCTACGATGTCCACGCTGGCATCCGGCGGACAATCGCGCCTCAGGATCCGGGCCAGGCCCAGGCTTCCGAAGGTCCCCTTCCTCACCTGCTCCGCCTTCAGTCCGGAAGCGGCGATCGCCGCCGATACGTCCTCCACGAGCTTCCAGCCCCACGTTCCGTCCAGACAGTGCTCGACCGGCAGGTTCCTGCCCTCCTGGGTGGAGAGGTAGTCGCCGCCATGGGTGTCCATCGTGACGTATATCGAATCGTATCCCCCGCCCCTTATGACGGCGCACACCTCCGGCACGACAGCTCTGCACTGCTCGTTCCCGAGGGATCCATAGACGAAGTCGTTCTGCATGTCCACGACTACAAGCGCTCTCCTGTTCTCCGAAGCCATCGTCCGCATCGATTGCATGCCGTGATTAAACCGTTGCGCACCATGATCGTATCTTCGAAACCTGACGAAAACGAAACATACGGGGACGCTATACCCCCCGCGATTGAAGATGAGCAAGGCGACTGTCCACCCTTCGGATTCCTTCAAAGACACGCACGAGGCGACAGACCTTCTGCAGAGCGTCGGAAGGTACTGGAGGTACGGCGGGACCGAATGCGAATACGTCCCCAGCCTTCTGCTGCATCCCACTTACCGCGAGCTGGAGTGGAAACGCCTAAGGTACTACCTCTACTGGCGCCAGAGAGCGTTCGAGGGGGAATACCTGGACACCGACGCGGGATACGTCTGGCTGCACTGCGTGGAGCTCATAACGGTCGACGACGACCCCTTGGAGAACATGAGGTGCCTCATCGGGATGAGGGACGCCTATCTCGAGCAGGACCCCGCGGTGGACTCCATACTTGGCGCCGCGTGCGCATACTACGCCACCGTCATCGGCTACTACAAGAGGGACTTCAAGCTCATGTCCGCCAGCCAGAGGTGCGTGAGGATATGCGGCGTGCTCTCCGACAGAAGATGCGTCCCGCTTTCGGCGAGGGACCTGAAGCATCTGATTCCGCTTCGCGGACGCAAGAGCGCCGAGGTCCTGAAGGCTTTAGGCACTATAGTCTCATCAGCGCTCCACGAGATCGGACGGCAGCAGAACGGAATACTCCGCCTATGCAGGAGGCAGATCGAGTTCGCCCTCCGCTTCCCCTTCTCCTCGGACATGTCCACATACGGGATGAAGAGCCTGTACGTGAAATGCGAGGACCCCAGGGAATCGGAGCAGTTCATGAACGTCTTCAAGGACGTATACAACGAATGCGACGCGGTCCTTTCAGGAAAGGCGGAGAAGGCCGGCGGAAAGTACGGCCCGCTTCTGAACAGGTGCATCGACGCCTACAGGAACGGAAGGCTGAATCCGGAGCCCTATGACAAATACGGTATCCCTATAGTCTTCAACAGGGTGTCCTACCACGCGTCCTCCGACTCCTACCAGCCTCCCGAGAGGGACGGGACGTGGCCCAGCCACAGGTTCCAGAGCAGGATGAGGGAGTACGGCGGGATCCCCACGCCGCCGTCGGAGTTCAGACGCCCCCCGAGGACCAGGATCCCCTGCTACTCCACCATGACGCTGGACGAGTACATCGGCTACCAGTCGTGGAAGAACGGCGTCCTGAAGGGGGAGAAGACCGAGAAGGCAGACGGATACGCATGGCTCCTGGCGAACGAGATAATCAACGACGACACCCTGGACCCGGAATCCGCGCTGAGGATACTGGAGAAATGCGCGGACGCCCCCGGAGGCTGGCAGGGCGGCATCGGCGACGACGTCGTGGCCGACTGGTGCATTCTGCACGGACTCTACTCCCCGAAGATAAGCAAGAAGTGCGACAGCCAGAAGCTCTCGATACTCACCGTGCGCGCCCTCAGGTCGTTCCCTCCGCTTCCCTTGTCCAGGGAACAGATAGACCGCGCCTCGGTGAAAGACGCCGACGACGAGATCGCCGGCGCGGTGAACGCGGCCGTCCTGGCGGTGTACGAGGCGAACGGGGACCGCCTGGACAGGGCCGTGGACCTGAGCCTCTCGACGGCCGTGGTGAGGGTGTTCGAGGACTGCGCGGGGATGCCGATCTCCGTCGACGCGGACGTCCCGTCGAATCCCGGGGACGTCAACAGGTTCGTGACGTCCGTCTGCAGGATAGCCGAGGCCGTGATCTCCGGCGACAAGGACCCCAAGACGCCCGCCGGATTCGGGAAGGAGAACCGCAACGCGGCCGTCAAGGCCATCCTTCTGCATCTGGAGGAGGAGAGGCGCAAGGCCGCTTCGCCTTCCAAGGTCGCGCTGGACATGGACGCCGTCAAGGCGGCGATGGACGACCTGGATGCGGTGACCGGCATGATGCGCGTCGACGATGACGAGGAGCCTGAGGAGGAGCCCGCGGACGTCGCGGAGGCGTCCACCGGCGACCCCTGGAAGGACCTGAGGTCCAGACTGCAGCCGGACGCCTTGGAATATCTTAGAAAATGCATGGACGGAACCCGCTTCGACAGCCTGAAGGAGAAGAAGGTGAACGAGGCGGCCATGGAGACGGTCGGGGACGCGGTCGTCGAGGACGGGACGGTCATAGAGGACTATGCCGACGACGTCGCGCGCCTGCTCTCCGAGCGATTTTATTAACGATGCAAGCATGATA
>JAEEGK010011165.1_pt1 | contig 20569 bp, 18 predicted proteins | sample 8958771 | NCBI WGS metagenome assembly JAEEGK01 (sample SAMN16246547, study PRJNA631951) | gut metagenome | biome: gut microbiome; feature: rumen; material: SC-attached | host: Bos | place: Iran: Karaj | collected 2018-10
TCATATTTTTTCAGATTTGTTATTCAATGTAGTTCGTTGTCGGGTGCAAAGTTACGAATAAAGCAGAGAAAAGCCAAATGTTTTTGGCTTTTTCTCTTTATTTACTATGTAACAGGCGTCCATCACTGGTGACACCTGCAGCAGACATTCGGATGCGCGTCTCTTTGCCGTTGTTATAGAAAGTCGCTACGAAGCGGCCTTGCTCGTCGGTGACGGCATTGGGATTCCAATAGAGCGTGCGGCGGTAGTCGGCAGGACATTCGCCTGGCTGACGCTGACTGTAGTCGGGCTGATAGAACGCTTCCGGAGCGTTAAAGCCTTGGAAGACGATATGGCGGTCGCGGAATACCACCTGGCGTCCGTCATTAGGAATGGGCACCATCTCGACAGTAGCAGCTGCTGAAAGTTCGTGTTCTACTAAGGTCGAGTCAGGATTGCGAGGCTCGAAATCACTAAACACACGGACGTCCTGCAATCGGCTCAGCAATAGATTGGAATAGAGATACTGGGAAGTACGGTGGGCACGGACCAATCCAGCCGTTTCGGCCTCACTGGAATCGCGGCTCAGGGGCGAATAGTTGCGCCAATACGTGTAACGATCCAGTCGTCCATCTATGTTATACCGTCTGTGCAGTCCCATGTTGCCATAAAGATAGTGGCATACCTGCAAGGGGAACTGGCGCATATCGAAATAGCCGAAGGAGAGGCCGCGGTCTGTCAGTTCATTATAGATATCGTAGGCATTCATGACGAAGGCCGGTTTGTTCCAGTCGACAGCACGACGTCCACGACGATGTCCTTTGACGTTGAGGTTGGCCAGCTGATGCACATCGTTCTCCATGGAGAGTGCCGACAGGGTATCAATCAACAGGTCGTAATCAATATCAGGCATGTGGGACTGGTAGTAGTTGTAAGGCTTAGTAGTCATGGGGAAGAAGACGTCGCGCTTGACGAAATAGTCGGGATAGGCCTTTTCATCATACACCTTGGCATCACGACGTGAAGCCATATTCTTCTTGACAGAGTCAGATGGTGTATAGGCTTTCATATTCAGATAGCCAAGACCATAGAAGGGCGGTATCTGGAACAGAAAGCGGCTATCCTTTGTGCGCTGCGTACTACCTACGGTCTTAACGCCACCATTCAGGGTCCCTACGGTTAGTTCAGCCTCAACCAGAAGCTCACGTCGTACACCTTTGTTGTTAATGCCGACATGGTCGTTAGCACGATTCATGTCATAATACTCCGTTGTACTGGTCTGACCGCCCTCTTCGTCAAACTCTATAGTCGTCTGGCCTGTCACCTTAGCGTCTTGCCATGACGACAACTCATCGGGGTGAACCTCTTCCACATTCAGAACTTTGCACACCATACCCTCAACCGTCATCGTCGTCTCCGGCTGATAACGCATGGTACGGGTGGTATCAGTCAATTCGTTCCACTTATATTTGCGCCATCCCTGCACCATCAGCAGCAAATCCAGATGCCGGCGATGCGCCTCGTCGTCGGCCTCGAAATAGTAAGCAGGAGTGGCTATAAAGCCACGCAGGTCGCTCGACAACAACATATCAGTCATCAGATTGCCGTTGTTGTATGTGGGTTCATCGGTATTCGTGTCCCGAATGGAAAGCGAGATGGTTGTCGGTGTCGTCACGCCCTGACAGACTACAGGCAACTCTATCTTCTCGTAGGGTTGGTAGCTAATGGCTGGTGACTGATGTCCATTATCCATTAAGATGACGCCATCGTCGTAGTCGTGATGGTTGACAAAGAACTGACGGCTGGCCCAGATGCGTCCGTCACTATCGAAGAGCGTCAGCTCGTTAACACCTGTGGGCAGGGAGTCAAGCGGAAGTTCCAATTGTCTGTTGGCGATATCATATACCTTGAAGTATTGCAATGAGCCACGACAAAGGATACTGACGGCATAGTCCTTATCGTGCGGCAGGTCCTTAGCATGAATACGCAGCAGATGATTATCCAGCCTTAAGGCCACGCCCTGCTGCTCGGCGCGAGGCAAAGAGACCTCATATTTCTTTCCGCGGAACGTAAAATGGGCTTCCAAGCGTTTGTCAGAAGGGGTGACGGTAAACATGCCACGCCCCATGTGTTCAGTCTGAACGGTTTGTGACTGACCATTGCCCAGGTCGATATTACCTTTGATACCGACGGCTTCTCCATACTGGTCAACAGCCTCGAAAGCCACACGATTCTCAACACCGGCAATCAGATGTCCTCCCTCCGGATAAAATGATACCAAGAGCTTGTCTTTCTTCTGTCGGGGGAGATCCTGTTTGGGACGCTGGTACATGCGGCGCTCATCATAGTCGCCAGGCTTGTCGGACTTGCTATATACAGGAAAAACCCGCGAGTATAAGTCGTCCCATGTACGGTAGAAATCGGCAGCCATATCCTTATTATAGAAAACCCACGTATCTTGCTTACTGTATCGCTGATGGCCTGTATTGAAGTTTAGCATCCAACGGGTATAGGCCCGTAGCTCATAATAGCCGGAATAAAGGGAATCGGTCAATACAAATTGTCCGCATGTATATCCATTGGCACTGATAATGATATGCTGCCGCTCAACCAACAGCCCATCAGGCGAAAGCAGTTCCACATAGAGGATACGGCTCATGTCGGTAGGTACCAACTGGTCGGCACGCACCACGTAAGCCTTATACCACAGGGTGTCGCCCACAAAATAGCATTCGTTGTCGGTATGGACATACACCTTCTCCTGTACCTGCGTCTGACTGGACAATTCCAAGGCACGACGGATATCATCAAGGTTTCCTGCAGACACATTGAAGGAAACTAAAAGCAATAAAAACAAGACGTAGTAGCGAGCCATAAATTGTATTTTGACGGCAAAGGTACAAAATTAATCGTAATTCGTAATTCTTTTTTTTAGAAAAAAATGTGACGTTGCAATCATAATTCATAATTATTTCGTAATTTTGCAGCGAATTAAAACAAATAGGCTAAAACAATAAGAAAAAACTATTGAGATGCCGCTGGCAATAAAAACATATAAGGTTATAAAGAATTAGGGATAATTATGAAAAGATTGGTATTATTTCTTTTGTTGGCAACTGGCACACTGACTATGTCGGCGCAGACCACTACAACATCTTTAACGGAGTATCAGTCATTCCAGCCTGCCACCATCCATCTGGTAGATGGAAAAAAGCTGAAAGTAGGGTTTGCTAATATCTTCCTTAAGAATAGCAGCCTCCTATACATGAGTGGACAAGATACGAAAGAGGCGAATCTGAAGACACTGACAAAAGTCGAGTTCAAGGACCGTACCTACTATCGTATTGACTCGGTTTTGGCCTATCAGGTGGATACCATCAATCACCAACCGCTGTATTGTGCCAAGCGTATCGATGTGGTGGCATGGAGAGGCATGCTTATCAACAACCGACAACTGAGCAACATCGATTTGGGCGATATGATAACCTATTCGGCTAATAATTTGGCTGACCAGCAAGATATCCATTTCCCACTCATCAATGTGTACTATCTACAGATTAACGGCAAATATGTGTTGGCTCATGAGCGTAACCTGAAACGAGTGCTCAACAAAGAGAAACGCCGCCTGATGGAATCGGTGATGAGTGAGCCAGGATTCAGTTGGACCAGTGAAGCAAGCCTGTTTAAACTACTTAAATACATACAATAAAACAAATCATGATTAAAAGAACTATTGGCTGCCTGTTGGCAGCGATTACCCTAACGACTACGGCACAAGTCAAAGACCGCAGCGGTGTCAAAGATGTGAATCAGGTGGTTGACAACACGCCTGACAGTATTGCCAAGGCCATGACGGCACGCCCTGTTCCTGGTTCGAGCCGTAGGGGCAACAATCCCGTATTGTTTCTGATTGGCAACTCTACCATGCGCACTGGTACACTGGGCAATGGCAACAACGGTCAGTGGGGCTGGGGCTACTATGCCCACGAATACTTCGACCCTACCAAGATTACCGTCGAGAATCAGGCCTTGGGAGGCATGAGTAGCCGTACATTCTATAACAAACTGTGGGAACCTATCCGACAGGCTATCCGTCCAGGTGACTGGGTGATTATCTCCATCGGTCATAACGACAACGGTCCGTATGATTCAGGACGTGCCCGTGCCAGCATCCCTGGGGTGGGCAACGATACGCTGAACGTGACCATCAAAGAGACTGGAGAAAAGGAAACGGTATATACCTATGGTGGCTATATGCGCAAATATATTAATGATGTACGCGCGCAAGGCGGCAACCCCATTCTCATGTCGCTAACACCACGCAATGCCTACGACGACAAGGGCAAGATTGTGCGCAAGCCACACACACAATGGCTCATACAGGTAGCTGCCGAGGAGGGTGTGCCCTTTGTTGACTTGAACGAGATTTCCGGACAGAAGCTCGATACGTATGGTAAGTGGAAGACCGACTACCACTTCTTCCTCGACAAAATTCATACCAGTCGTTTTGGCGCCATGATGAATGCCCGCTCGGCAGCCGAGGGTTTGATGGCCAGTCACAATCCAGCACTCAACCCGCTGAAAGCCATGATGCGCAATGTGCAACTGCCCACCTACAACCTGACACGCACTGAGGGTAAACCTGTGGTGTTCATCACGGGTGACAGCACAGTGAAGAATGCCGACAAGGATCCTGATGGCATGTGGGGCTGGGGGGCTGTAGCCAACACCATCTTCGACGAGGCCAAGATTGATATTGTCAATGCCGCCATGGCTGGCCGCAGTTGTCGTTCGTATCTGAACGAAGGACGCTGGGAACGTGTCTATAACTCGTTGAAACCGGGCGATTTTGTACTCATTCAATTCGGACATAACGACATCAGTCCCATCGACAAGCCCAAATACCGTGGTGCCATTGCTACCACCAAGGACACCTGCCACGTCTATCGCATGCAGGCTGCCAAGGAGGACTTAAGCAAACAAAACGTCATCGACCAGAAGTTGAAAGCCAACACACAGGTGGGCAGCTACGAGGTTGTCTATTCCTTTGGTTGGTATCTGAAGAAGTTCATTCAAGACGTTCGCGAAAAGGGTGCCACACCTATCCTGGTTTCGCTGACACCACGTAATGAATGGCCGAACGGTAAGATAGAACGCCGCAACGATACGTACGGAAAATGGTATCGTGAGGTGGCAGCAGAAACAGGCTGTGAGTTCGTTGACCTCCATAACATCACCGCTGACTTCCTCGACAAGAAGTGTGGCAAGAAAGAGAAGGCTATGAAGTACTTCAACCACGACCACACGCACACGTCACTCTTAGGCGCCAAGACCAATGCACAGAGCATTGCCAAGGGACTGCGCGACAACAAGAGTCCGCTGGCGAACTATCTAAAGAAATTGAGATAATGAGAAATTGAGATAATGAGAACTACTACGATACATACTAACTGCTATTACGAGACCATTTTAATGAGAATAAGAAAAGAGATAAGATGCGCAGCTCTCCTCATTCTCTCATTCTCTCATTTTCTCAATTGCCACATCGTGGCGCAAACCTATAAGACCTATCCCGAACAGATGGAACGGCTGGACCGCGGTGTCATAGCCCTACCAGCCCAAGACGAAGGCATCTTCGTTAGTTGGCGCATATTAGGTACTGATGCTAAAGGCACTACTTTCGACCTTTTACGCGACGGCAAGACCATCGCCAAGGGGCTGAAAGTAACCAACTATACTGACAAGAAAGGAACGGCAACGTCACGCTATTCCGTTGTCACCCATCCTGCATCAGACATCAGCCCTCTTACATCTGACGAGGTCACCCCTTGGCTGGACCTCTATCGCTCTATCCCACTCGACCGTCCTGAAGGCGGCAACACACCAGACGGACGCTCCTATCAGTACAGGCCAAACGACTGTTCGGTGGGCGATGTGGATGGCGACGGACAGTATGAGCTGTTCCTGAAATGGGATCCGTCGAATGCCCATGACAACTCGCACGATGGCTATACCGGCGACGTTATCATCGATTGTCTGAAACTTGACGGCACCAAACTCTGGCGCATCAACTTGGGCAAGAACATCCGTGCCGGCGCCCATTACACACAGTTTATGGTCTATGACTTCGACCGAGACGGACATGCTGAACTGATTTGTAAGACTGCACCAGGCAGTATAGATGGCACTGGTCGCTACGTTACTGAAGCTGCCGACGATGCTGACATTCATGGGGCAGATAATCAGGCCGACTATCGCAACGCACGCGGACGCATCCTCAGCGGTCCAGAATACCTCACCGTCTTTGATGGTCAGACTGGCCGCGCCATCCATACCATCTACTACCGGCCTAACCGAGCCTTCGGCTTTGGCGGTGCGGCAGACTACGACAAGGAGGGCTGGGGCGACCGTGGCAACCCTGGCAACCGTGGCGAACGGTTCTTAGCCGGTGTGGCATGGCTCGACGGGCCCAACAACAAGCCTTCGGCAGTCATGTGTCGTGGCTACTACACGCCTTCGCACCTCTGGGCTGTCGATTTCAATGGCAAGAAGCTCTCCACCAAATGGCTCCATGCCTCTACCACCCCTCACGACTATTACGTCATCGACCGTCAAGGCCGTCAGACATGGTATCATGACCTGAAGGCAACAGCCTTCGGCCAGGGTGCCCATAGTCTCAGCGTGGGTGATGTGGATGGTGACGGCTGCGACGAGATTACCTATGGTTCGGCAGCCATCAACAACGATGGTACCCTACTCTACTCCACTGGTTTAGGACATGGTGATGCGCTGCACTTGAGCGACCTCGACCCAGACCGTCCTGGACTGGAAGTCTTTATGGTACATGAGTCCCGCCCCTATGGTGCCGACCTGCGCGATGCCCGTACTGGCGAACGGCTGTGGTACGAGACGGCAAGCGACGATACAGGGCGTGGCGTGGCAGCAGACATAGACGGAAAGCATCGGGGCTTTGAGTTCTGGCACATCTTCAACCGTGCCGTACGCGACATCAAGGGCAATGTCATCTCTAATCAACTGCCCAGTTGCAACTTCCGCATCTATTGGGATGGTGACCTGCAAGATGAACTATTGGCCAACCGTGGCCGTCCCTACTTCGGATCGTTCATTGAGAAGTGGGATGGCAAAAAGGCTGAACCCCTACCTTTTAGTAACGGCCAGCATTTTTACGACATGGGACATTCGGCCTCATGCAACTGGACCAAAGCCACACCTTGTTTGCAGGCTGACCTTTTTGGTGATTGGCGCGAAGAAGTCATCCTGTGGGACTCCAGTGATGCTGCCCATCTGAACATTTTCACCACGAATATCCCAACGACTTATGCTGTGCCCACACTGATGCACGACAACATCTACCGACTCTCCGTCGCGTGGCAGAATACAGCCTATAACCAGCCGCCCCACTTGGGCTACTACCTACCTGATACACAAAAATAACAAAGATATTGCCGACACCTTTATGGCTGCCGGTGCCACTTCAGAAGTCGTCATGTCGGCTCCCGCCTGGCAGGAGGACCAGCAGTCGCCATTCCTGCAGCTCACCTCCGACACCTTCCTCGACGTGCTGGGCTGGCGCCCCCGCATGGTGGCCATGCACTTCGTGCTAGAAGCTGGATTCTTCGTACAGCACTATCCCGGCATCCAAATGGCCAGCATCGGCCCCCGCATCGTAGAGCCGCATTCCACCAGCGAACGCGTCGAACTCTCCACCATCGAGGACATCTGGTGCGTACTCATCGAACTGCTGAAACGACTGGGGTGATATAACAAAAAACGCCCATTTCATCGGAATATTGAAGCCTGGCAATCTCTGTCAGGCTTACTTTTTCACGTTTTGAGACTGCCTGAAAAGCACTTTTTCTCGAAATGAGACTCTTTTTTCCTACCTTGGGACTGTTGTTTTCTGAAGATGCTCTAATTTTGCAGACGAAATCAAATCAACAATGCGTATGGATATTACACTTGTCTTCACAGTTGCCCTTGCCGCTACCCTTATTGTGGTGGTGCTGGCACTTGTAGTCATCATCATATACCAGCGTTGGCGCATTGGCGACCAAAATGTCTTCATCGAGCGCTTCATCCGTCAGAACGAAGAGATGCGTCAGAAGATGCGGAAAGCAGGAATTCTATAATAAACAATAAGGTATAATCATTAATTAAAGAATGACAATGAAAAAGATTCTGATGACGCTCGCAGCCGTCCTTTGCTGCTCAATGACAACAACGGTACTGACATCATGTACTATTGAGGACAATCCTGCACCCCAACCGGAACAGGAAAGTCAGGCCGAGTACACCATTATGTATTATACCGGTGGTGCCAGTGACATCGATTTTTTCATGCTTCGCACCTTGACTAATTTCTACAAAGCCAATCCCGAGGCTTACAAGAAGGTGAACGTCGTGATACAGTATAAGTACTCTATGGCCGAAAACATGAGCAAGCAGTACGGTGTGTTCAGCCCGGACACCTGTGCGATGCTCGGCAGCAAGACATTACGATGGGCCGTTGACCCCGCTAAGACATTCGATCAGGAGGCTTTTAACCAAGGTAACATCTATGGTGCCGACAATGCCGACATCACCAGTGCCGACTCGCTGACGAACTTCATCAACTGGGCCGCCAAGGCGTATCCCGCCAAGAAGTATATGCTGATTATTGCCGACCATGGTGGCGGCTACTTCCCTGCAGCTGAACTGCCTGAGACGGAAACCACACGTACCACTCGCGGCTTACTGGCTGACGACGGCCATAACAGAAAGACCATCACTGTTCAGTCGCTTAGCCGTGGCATCAGAAATGCCAATGTCCGCTTGCAGACCGTCTTTATGCTGGCTTGCTTGATGAACAATATGGAGTATCAGTTCGAACTGAAGGACCTGTGCGACTACGTCATCGCCTCCACCTATCTCATGCCCGGTAATGGCGGTGCCATGAACACGTTGGTCGAAGTGCTTAGTCAGCCGAACGTAGACATAGAGCATGCCCTCGATGAATACATTAAAGCCGACGTAAAGAGCTGGGAAGAGGGGTATGAGAATCCTGAGTCCACCGTATACTACACCGATCTGACGCTGACCCGTACTGCCAACATCGACAAGCTGGGTACGATGATGCGACAGTTTGTCGACCGTCTCTGCGAGACCTATACCAACGGCACCGACGCCCAGAAGCAGGCCATCGACAGCTGTACCGCACGAGCCGTCAAGGTACAGGAAAACTATCCCTACTACGACATGGCCAAATATATGAGCAGTATTATATTGGCACTACCCGAAGTCTACGACATCAGTTTCTACAACCAGATGGAAGAAGCCTTCAACAGCTGTATCGCCGCACAGCATTATAGTACATACCTCACCGCCCACAACTACATGGTGGACTATAGCGCCTTGCTCGGTGCCGGCGGTTCCTACAACACCATTACATGGTATAAGAACCCGGATACCGGTGTCATGACGCCAGTGGGTGGACTCTTGTTTGCCGATAACGGTGAGAAATACCAATTTGCGCTTGTTCCAGCCGACGATCCTCAGAGCTATAAGATGGAGAATATAACGCTTCTGGACAATTGGGGCAGTACGCTTACAAACACCTACGAACAATTGGCTTTCGACAAAGCCGTGGGCTGGAGCCGTTGGCTCCGTCTCAACCGCCAGTGGCCGAACATCTTCTGTCCCAGCGGTCTCAAATTCGAGCTGCCCTCACCTGACGCAGGCTCCCAGGACTAATCCCTTACCTCTGTGATTATGAAAAAGATTATGATGAAGCTTGAAGCCGGACGATTGGTACTCACCATCTTCTTTTGCTGCGCAATGACAATGATGGTACTGACCGCATGTAGTGACAAAAACGACAATCCGACGCCGTCGGAGGAGCAGACATCGGCAGTAGATAACGGTGTTTGGTTGGTCACACCAGAGGTGATGGACCCGAGTTACCGCCTGGGCGACGACTTCTACATGTACTGCACAGGAGGCTTCTGGAAAACTACCACCGTGGATGAAAGCAAGAGGGACATCAATCTGGGCATGATGACAGAGGCTGATGAACTGATGAAGCAACGTCTTGCTGCTCTCAACATCCCGGCCCGTTCCTGCGACGCGCAAAGATGCTTGAGGAATGTTATAGCGGCTTCGAGGTTATGCCCTGGTCACTGCCAGGACTCCATAACGACGGTGCCTACACCCTGGCTGAGAACATTGCCGACCTTGGCGGATTTCTCATCGCATACGATACCTACGTGCGTCACCTCCGCGATACAGGCTTCACGGGAGATCAGTTCGACCTGCAGCGTCGTCGCTTCTACCTCGCTTACGCCTGGCTCTGGCATGCCAAATACAGTGCTGTGTGGGCCCATGACCGTACTGTCGACCTAGACGCAAGGGACGTGCACTCCCTGGCCCGCGAGCGCGTCAACGGCGTCTGTTCAAACACAGACGACTGGTACAACCTATTCGACGTGAAAGAGGGCGACAAGTTCTTCCGCAAGGTAGATGAACGGGTAAGAATATGGTAAGTTTAACATAAAAAAGTCTCAACAATTCTTCTATCTACAAGAGGATGTGCCCATTTTGACACACCCTCCTGTTATCCTTCAAACATCTTAGAAAATTCGGAACCGACCCGAATTTTCTTCTACCTCAGGAGGGTGATCAGTTATCGTTGCAGCTTCGAGGTCAGAAAAACTAGATCATAGAAATGGTCGTAACCGAAAGCGTAACCCTCGGTCGGCTCGATGCCCGCATCGGTATTCGCAAAGTTCTTATCGGTGGAACGGTCGCGATAGGTGGATATCTGGAAATTCTGTCCATCAGCCGTCTGCATCACCTGTATACAGCAGGTACCGCCACCCGAGCGCTCTCCCATAATGGGGAAGCCGTAGTCCTTCATGAGCGTAGGAAACTGGTGGCCACACGAGAAGGCCACCTTACTGCAGAGCACACCGATATTCATGCCGCTGCAGTCGAACTTGGGATTGGTGTCGTCCTTTTCGTCGAACACACCGTCGAAATTACTATCAACATAGTACGTGGCAATCTTGTTATTCCCCTCCAGAGCGTCCTGCGACCAGAACTGCACCGTACGGTTCTTGCGCAACAGGGCCACGTCTGCTCCCACGATGTCACAAGAGCCGCCACCATTCAGCGTGATGTCGAGCACGAGGTTCTTTACCCCATCGGCCTTTGCCTGAGCGAGTCCATAGAGGAAGCCAATGAAGGCATCCTTCTTATAGCTTTTCATCAGTTCCTGCCAGTCGGCATCAGTCTTCTGGCTGGCATAGTATTTGTTCCATGCCTCCTCGTCCATATCATTGAACGAATTGATGATGATGACGCCAGTGGTCTTAGCGCTATTAGACTTATAGAGCACATCGCCGTAGGCCTGCTTGCGTAATGCCTCAAGCTGTTTCTCTGCATTTGCCCGTTCTTTACTTGATTTCAGCCAGTCCTCATACATGACATTGGCCTCTGGATAGTTGGTGGCTGCTTCCATCAATCGGGCAACATAATCGCCGTCGACGTTCTCAGGCATTCCCACCGTTGCCCAGAAACAAGTGTGACCGCCATCGTCAATCAGATATTGCATGGCCATCCTTCCCCAGGCAAAATCCATGTTGTTGGTAGATTGCAGCAACCGCTTCACCACCTTGCCGTTTGGCACAGATTCCAACGCAGCATCGAACCCCTTCTCAGCCATTCCATTCTGCTCCAAGATGGTACGCCCTGGGTAGCCGAAGATGTTGTCGAACACGAAGCATAGCTCCTGATAGCGGAACTTGGCCATATCGGCCGTTACCGTCTCACGCTGATAGGGCATGGCGGCATATTCCGGAGCAATGGTGTTGATGGAATAGGTATCGAGTTTGGTGCTCACTACCACCAAGTCGTCGTAATAGGCGGCATTGTGGAAGTTACAGTCGGAATAGATGTCGGCCAGCGTGGCAAAGGGGAAATAGACGTTGCTGCCATCGTCGTGCAGGTCGATGCTATACTTGCTGAAGTCCAGACGGGCGCCACCTGCAGGCGTGAACGTCGATGGCGTTTCCATCTTGACGAACTTGATATACTTGCTGCCGTCGTACATCGCGTTAGGGGCCAGCGTCGGGTCGAGCATCCACATCAGGTCTACAAAGCCGGCATAGGTTGTGGAGTTCAGGTAGTCGGCCTTAACGTCCACAGTTGCCGTACCGTTACGGGTAGCCAATTGGTAAAGGTCACCCTGTCTGTTGACCTTCATCGTTTCGCCACCCGTCATGATTTTGTGGAAGTCGGCTACGGAGATATACGCCACACTGGGCATGTCGCTGTAGAAGCGCAACACCACCTGTCCGTAGGCATTGCCGTCGCGGTTCACGTCGACCGTATTGTCTGTATACGATGGACCAGCATCGATGGCGGTCTGCTGGGGATTGTCACCTGGATTGTCCTTGTTGTCGGTACACGCTGCAAAGAGAATGATGGTCAGCAGCATCAGTAGCTTCGTTATTCTTTCCACAGTAGTCATTAGATTCTTCTTCATAATGCTGATATGGCTTGTTAAAAAGCTAACTATTGTATGATGCGTCTATAAACCGTCTTATTGGCAGTATTATTGTGGACTTTCACTTCACCCGAACCGCCAACACTTAACGACATTTCGGCTCTCTTGCAAGCATCCAGCACTTCACGGTCGCATTCTTCTTGTGAACCATGTTTAGTGAATTTCTCGGAATCGGTGCCAAGTGCAGTCTGATAGATATTCATTACGCTATTACGCCAGTATACAGCATTAGCGCCTGTCAAAATTCCTCCCGGTTCTACGATAATAGTATAGGTGAACTCGTCCTTTTCTTTTTTACAGGCGGTCAACACGAATGTTGCCATGATACATCCGCACATCAGTACGAATAGTTTTTTAAAGATTTTCTGCATAATTGTTGATTATTGAATAAATATTAAATGCTTTTTTGTTATTTGTCTGCCGTCTCTACCCTGACCATCTGGGTGGTAGTGGTTTTCGTCGTGCCCCAAAGCGTTTTCTCGGGTACTTCGCACACCATGATTTGTCCAGAAAGGTCAAAGGACACTTTGCGGGATACGGACCAGTCTTTTTCTTTGGAAACTTGTATAAACAAATCCTTGATGGCTTCCTTTTGTCCTTTTGAGCGCTTCAATGCCGACTTGGGCAGTCTGCTGAAGTCGACGTCGATGGCCAGTATTTCCAGTGTCTTGTTGTCGAAGTTCATCTTCAGCGAGTCGCCTTCCAGACTCCAGTGACCCTTGAGGCGAGTCGTCGTGGGCACGAGAATGGGGACATAAATATTTTCATCATTCAGATACAAATCCAACTTGTTAACTTCATCGCAAATAAATACCACCGTCTGGTCTTTATTTAACTTAAAATGAAAGACATTATTGTCTACGAATTGCTCTTCCCACGTACCAACCAACTGTTGTGCAGTAACGGGCATGGTCTTGTCGACATTTTTCTTCACATACTCAGCCATGTCGTTGTCCGTAATGTCGGCCATGAACTTATTCTCACGGTTGAGGCGGATGAGGTGCATGATATAGTAGCCGTAAGCATCCCGGCGCTTGAAAAAATATCGCAAATAGAGTTCAGTGGAACGCTGCTGAAAGGCATGTCGCAACAGACTTCTGCTAGCATCTTCAGTCAGGATACCATCGGTATCAAAATCTGTAAGGTCCAACTGCTGCAGGAACTGGCGATAGTCAGCGTCGGAAACAGGGCGGCTGAATACGATATCTTTCTCCATATATCCCAGTAGTTCGCGACGCAGTCGGTAGCTTTCGCGTACATTGTCGTAGAACTGGGCATATTTCATGTTTTGGCGAACCTCGATATTGCCAGAAAAAGCCTTCTCCTTCGAATCGTCAGCCCATTCGGGCTTCTCTGCCATGTTCTCAACCAAGTAGGCGACTGCCATTTTCAGCGTGTCGGACGAAATGGAATCGAGTTCCTCCTGATGGGTAAACACGTAGTTGGTAACATCAGAGAGGGCTTTCTCCTTTTCCATGTCTTCCTTTAGCATGCGGATAATCTCGTCAATGTCGTAGACCGACATGATGGCCGTCTGGCGCTGTTGGGCAGCTTTCTCTCGGTTGTCCAACAGTGCCGTGGTGCCGAACGTCAGCACAATAGAGATGGTGGTGCCGAGGAACGTCATCAGCAGTTCCTTGAGCGATCCCTTTACTGTCAGGTTACGCCCGAACATGGGCATCTTGAATTTCACGTTCATGAACGATTCTGGTTTTTTGCTTATTTGACGATATGCACTTTACCTTTATGAATATAGATGCCCTTAGCAGTAGGCTTGCCGGAGAGACGGCGGCCATTGAGGTCGTACCATGCGTCAGTCGAATTCTCAATTCTCAATTCTTCATTCTCAATTGAACGGATGCCTGTGGTGCTGGTGACGGCGAGCGGACCAGAGGCGAAGACGAAGTAGTCGTCGGCTGTACGGCTGTGGAAGTCGTTGGCTATGAGCAGATCGATACCGTACTCGCCTGTCTCAAGGGCTTCTGACAGGCGGATGGAGACGGCCCGCCACATGTTGCTGTTGAGTTGCAGATTGGTATAGATATTGGGCTGCGAAGGGAAGACAACGGGGTCGTAGCCGCCCTCGGCGTCGAAACTGCCCTGCGACGTATAGCCCAGCACGAGGTTGTCGCCCACGCAGTCGTCGCCACTCACCACAACAAAGCCCTGCGAGGCTGTGGCGTTGAACACATAGTAGGGGCTTGCTTGCGTCTGCTCTTCGCTGTCCGTGTTGCGACCCATAGCGCGGTTCTTGGCTCGCATGGCCTCGCTCTTCAGTGCGATACCTTTCTTGTTCAGGAACTTGGCAGCAGCCTGTCGTGCAGCCTCAGGCGACACGGGTTCCGCCATCATTGTCATTGTGCAGCATAAAAACGCTGTCGCTAAGATAATCTTTTTCATATTTTAAAACAGTTTATATTTTCGATTTCGACTGCAAAGGTAGACCATTTTCAGGAAACAATGATGGGGTGCTATATCAGCTTACGGCTGGACTTGGTAGGTATAGACCGTTTTGTCTGTTGTGTTGTTTATGACCAAGACGGTAGCGGAGATACCCTTGATGGTTGCAACGGTTGATTCGGCCTTTTTGCATGCTTCGTACACCTGCTTGTCGCATTCTGCCTCCTTGCCGGTCTTCGTGAACTTATCGGAGGTGACGCCGAGGGCGGCCTCGTAAGCGCCAGTGACAGCTGCAATCCACTCTGACATGTTTGGTTCACCACCCTGCGTGGCGTACGTTACATTGTCGAAATAGATGCCGTAAGAGAAGGTCTTTGTACTGTCGTCATCGTCGCTGCCGCAGGCGGTGAATACTGTTGTTGTCATTGCGCAGCAAAGGACGGCTGCCAGCGTCATCAGAATCTTTTTCATAATTTTGTTTTTAATATTAATAAAATACTTATTTAATGATTACTTTCTTTTGGTTATGGATATATACCCCGTTTTGTACGGGTTTGCTGTCCATGTAAGTACCCTGGATGCCGTACCAATGGTCGTTGGCAGGCAGGTTGTCTGTGATGGATTTCACGCCAGTAGGAGCAACCTTTGCGATGTAGTCGAAAGGAATGGTTTTCTTATATTGTGTCTTACCGTTGAAAATCACTTCCACTTTTACATACAAGTAGCTATCTGCTGTAGGAGCCTTTTCCTGCTCTTCAATGTTGAGAACAGCGTCGATGTCGTTTTCCCAGTCGAGCGGATGGTCGGCAAGGCTGGCATTCGTGATTTTGTGGGTGGAGGTCTGGATGGTATCAGCCGTATCGTCGTTACTCGTTAGCACGTAGGTCTTGACGAGTACGGTGGGATCTTCTCCTTCTTTTTCAGCTGTCACGTAAGGATATCCGTAGTTCAGTTTCATGTGCAGTTTCAGCACCTTGTCTGTGCCTGTAACATACTTCGACTTATCCAGCGCAGCATAGCAGCGAACGGTATCATTGACGGTAATGAGAATATTGTCGCGATTGGCACCCTCCTGCGTCCAGTTTGACTCCATCTTCAGACGGTACTGGCCTGGCTCTGGGTCACAGTAGGTCAGCTTCATCGAGTCGAAAGCTGCCACCAGCGGCTGGTCTGGACGATACAGGCGCAACGGTTTCTCTGTCATCACCACCTCCGTCTCCTTGGGATTACCCTGATCGTCTTTACCAAGAGCGAAGAGGCGCAGCGTGGCTTTCTCAGAACCATTGAACTGGTTCACGTCGTAGGGATAGCCCGTATTGTAGTAAGTCTTCACCTCAATGTTGCGGCCCACATTCACACTTTCGTATCTCACGCGTGCAGACGGTTTGTCTTTCACTTCGACAGTCTCTTCGTAGTTGTAGTCAAGTCCTGGAATGTAGTTACGATAGACATATTGTCCACCACGACAAATCTCTTTAATAACATGATGTCGTTCTTCCGTATTATCCACGAACTTTAGATCCTGAAATAATTTTGAGATGATGTCATCGGTTACTTCCTGGAAAGGAACACGGCCATACGGGTCGGTAAACGAGATGTGAAAGAGCTGATTGGCTGGTGCCACCACATCGCCGTCGGTTTCATTGTCTATTTTCATATTGATGTTGACATTGATAGCACCTGCACGTAGTTCTTCCCCCTCATAGAGCGTATAGGGATCTATAAGGTTATTGTCACCATACAAAGCTCTGGTGGTCTTTTCCCCTTGCGTAATAGTAATGTTCAACTTCCCCCCGTTTTGGGCTTGAATGTTTCCCGTTGGAATGATTGAGCAGCAAAGGACGGCTGCAAGCGTCATCAGAATCTTTTTCATATTAATTACAATCTGGATATTTTCGATTTCGACTGCAAAAGTAGTCTGTTTTCAGGAAACAACAGTCCCACGGTAGGAAAAAGAAGTCTCAAAACGGGAAAAAGTAAGCCTGACAAAGATTGCCAGGCTTCAATATTCCGATGAAATGGGCGTTTTTTTTCGGTATTGCAGAAGGAAGGCAAGCTTCGCTCTGCTCTCACTTATTCGCAGCCTTGAATTCGCGGAATTTGTTAAGGAGTCTATCGAATTCGGCAGGGTTGTTGAGGAACAAAATGCCGGAACTATAGTCTTTGAAATCCAGGTGGCGAAGCCAGCTCCTGCGTGTTTTGGGCATTCACTACTGTTGTCATTGCGCAGCATAAAACCACGGCAAGAGTCATGATAATCTTTTTCATAGTCATATTGTTTTAGTTTATAATAATTATTCTCTTAAACTTGTAGCATCTTGAGCAAACGTTGCTATAGTAATGCTCCGCTATCTTCATCGAACTGAGGTGTTATACTAGGCTCAAACTGGAACTCTGGTTCTTCATCGAATAAGGGTGCCATAGTGGGGTCACTCTGGAAATTGGCACCTATACTGCCCGCTAACAGCTGCACGCTAGGCTGGTCGTAGACTATCACAATCGTCTCGGGTTTGATATATGACTTTTTCATATTATTTCTGCCATTTAACGGTTAATGTTTAATGAAGAACTACCTTGTGGCCATTCTTCACATAGATGCCCTTGGTTGTCGCCTTCTTGTCGAGCTTCCGTCCATCGAGCGTGTACCACTCTGTGGCGGTAGTAAATTCTTCACTCTTCACTCTTAACTCTTCACTTAATGAAGTTGTGTCACCACCATTGCCAATGCTCAGGCAAATCTTAGGGCTATTGGACACGTTGGCCTTGAAGTATGCACGGAAAGGAGCACTGCTATTGTCCAACTCAAACTTGTTGCCATCGAAATTGAGGCAGTAGATGTCTTCTGTGTCTACATATCTGGTGTCGCCAATAAAGCTGTAGTAGTTGCCTGCGACAGACGAGGCCACGCCACTTTTATGAACGGCAACGTCCTGACCGATGAACCTCAAAGTCTTGCCGCTGAGGTCGTATTCCGAACCCCAGTGATTACCTGGGAAGGCAATGATATACGGCGTGTTGGCCTTCAGCTCGTCCGTGAAGTCGAAGTTGACCACATCTTGCTCGTCGCTGACAAATTGCTTCAGCCAGAACTGCTTGCCAGTATCACTGCTGCTATGGAACCAATCGATAACTGCATCATCGGCCTTCACCAATGAGACGTCGTAGGGCAGCATAATGGTGTTCCAACCATTCGTACCATCCGCCCAGCGATCGCTATAGTAGGTGAACTCGATATTCAAGGCTGTGAAGTCAACGGGCGAATAGAAGTCGCTACCATCTGACAATACAATATTATCGGCAGTGTACGATGAGCCGCTCTTGACAATGGTGTTACCGACACCAATGGGGGAAGGATCTCCCTCACCAATGATAAACAGACAATTAGTCTCAACACTCGTAGCCGCCGTAATGCCCGTTCCCGACAGATCTACCGCTAACACGCCACTTGGTGCTGCATAGAAGTTTGACGTTACTTCGACAACAGTCTGCGTCCCATCAGACCGGTAAGTCACGATATTTGATTGGGCGATGACCGTCATGATGTTAACCATCATAACCGACAAGAGGAGTAGAATTGTTCTTTTCATACGTTTTTATGGTTTATAATTTCGCTTCAATATTCCGATGAAATGGGCATTTTGGTTATTTTCTTGCTGCTCGGCGATACTCTGAGGGCGACATGCCGTAGGCATCGCTAAAGACGCGGAAGAACGAACTGCGTGAGAAACCGGAGAGTTCGGCAATCAGTGCAACAGAGTCTTTCGTGGTGGCCAGAAGACGGGCGGCATAGCGCAGACGGTAGTCGTTGAGGAAGCCGTTCACACTCTTACCATCGGTACAGGTGCTGATGGCATCGGTGACGTAGTGCTCATTGGTACCAAGGAGCTGAGCCAGGCGACTGCGATCAAGGTCGGTGTCGGTATAGATATGGTCAGGACCGTCCATGAGGTCGCAGATACGGCAGAAGAGCTGCTGATTGGCTGTCAGGTTTTCTTGGGGTTCAGCTTTTAACTGCACAATGGTCTGCTGCTCTTCCTGTTCGCGCTGCTCTATCTCGGCCAACAGTCTACGGTTCTTCTCAAGGAGGGCCTTGTTATATTGATGAGAGCGCCATAGGAAATAGACGATGAGCAGACAGATGAGGACAGCACTGGCGAGGATGATGCGGTGGATGATGAGCGACTGGCGGCGGCTGGCAATCTCGGTCTCCTTCTGGCGGATTTCCTCTTGCTGCTCTACGTCAATCTTCCTTTCGTGCAAGTGGATGGAGTCCGTCAGCTGGCGCATACGGTCGGAAAGAGCAAGAACCTCGTCCTTGCGTCCGGCACCTTGCAACGCCTTGTACTGGTTCATCATGTAGTTTTTGATGTAAGCGGTGTTGATGGCATTTCCCTTTGCCAAATAGAGGGAGTCGGCCTGACGGAACAGGCGGATGGCCTCGTCGTAGCGGTCGTTCATAGCCAAATAGCGGGCATCGGCGCCAATGTCATATACCGTCGGGGGATCTGCCTGTCGGTGCTTCAGGTAGAGAGCTTCGGCCTTGTCGCGCTGCCCGTTGGCGGCATAGATCATGGCCTGCCCTATCGTTATGTTGTTATGGCGGATGTGGTGAACGTGTTCGGGCACGTTTGGACAGCGGTCCAGACGAGCCAGCGCCGTATCGCCTTTAGCCACCAGGGCCAGCGCCTTATCTGCCTTGCCCTGCTCGAGATAGAACTCTGCGGTCTCCATAATGGCGGTGAACATGCCGTCTATCACCCAGTAATCGTCGGAATGCGTCACGCCGTCCATCATCAGGTTGATACTTTCCAGATAATAGCGTTCGGCCTCGTCAGGATATCCCAGATGATACTCGCAATCGCCCTTGAAGGTCAGCGCACGGCTCTTCACCCGCAAAGCCACTTCCTCGCTGATACCAGATATTCCGCCGCCCTGCTTCCTCTCATTGTCTACATCGGCAATAATCTCGTCGGACAGACGTATCACCTTTCCGTATTCGCCATTTCTCTCCACCAATCCGTTCAGCATGAGGAGCGCCGAATAATAGGAATCGCCTTCACGCTTCAGTTCAGGGTCGTTCAATATCTGTTCACCGTAGAATACAGCCAACCGCGACTGTCCCATTGACCCGTAGATATTGGTCCTGAGGAGGTTTGCCATTGCTGCCGAGAAAAGGCCCGCCTGTTCAGCACTGTCCACCCGCAGCAATGCCTGTTCGGGGTTCTTGTACAACATGTCATGCAATTCGTTTTTCAGCTGTGCCGCCTCCTCGCTGCGGTCTGGCTTCGTGCAGCCCACCGTCAAAGCCAGCACGGCACATAATAGATTAACAACAAGGAATGTCCTTGCAATAGTAATTCGGTTTTTGTGTATCATGGCTGCAAAATTAGCAATAAAATACGAATTAAGCAATAAAACAAACCATTTTTTAATCAATATGAAAAAAATGTTATGTGACTAAAAAAAGAGCCTATCTGAAAATCAATCAGTTAGGTTCTTTTTCTGTCGGGATGAGGCGCTAACTCCTGCTTATACCCGATTTTATCAGTTTTGACGAGAATGACTGCATTTCTCTGAAAATGAGATAGATAGCGATTTTCGAAAATCAAAGGCGGTAAACCCAAATCA
>JAEEGK010011168.1_pt1 | contig 20568 bp, 16 predicted proteins | sample 8958771 | NCBI WGS metagenome assembly JAEEGK01 (sample SAMN16246547, study PRJNA631951) | gut metagenome | biome: gut microbiome; feature: rumen; material: SC-attached | host: Bos | place: Iran: Karaj | collected 2018-10
GCAATAGTGCCAGTGGCGAGTGGATGGTCATCTTCCAGTTCAGCCTCCCCCCAACCCCCTCCAATGAGAGGGGGAGCTGGGACGACGAGAACGGACAAAAAGCGTTTGCGTTGATGCAGCATATCGCTGACAAGTTCCCTCAGATTACCTCGCTGATGTATCTCGACAACCAGAAGTGCAACGACACCATTGGCGACCAGGATATTCTGGTATTCAAGGGCGAAGACCACATCTATGAACTGATGGAGGATTTGAAGTTCAAGGTGGGTCCAAAGTCGTTCTATCAGACAAATACGGAACAGGCTTACCATCTGTATAGCGTGGCTCGCGAATTTGCATTCTCGGACATCCAACATCAGACATCAGGCACCAAACCTCTCGTCTACGACCTCTACACGGGTACTGGCACGATTGCCAATTTCGTGGCAAAGAACGCCCAAAAGGTTATCGGCATCGAGTACGTGCCAGAGGCTATTGAGGATGCTAAAATCAACTCTGAAATCAACGGCATTACCAACACGCTATTCTATGCTGGTGATATGAAGGATATTCTGACAGACGACTTCATTCAGGAGCATGGACGTCCTGACATCATTATCACTGACCCGCCACGTGCCGGCATGCACCCCGATGTGGTGAAAACCATTCTGAATGCGGCTCCCAAGCGTATTGTCTATGTATCGTGCAACCCAGCCACACAGGCTCGCGATTTGCAGTTGATGGATGCAGACTATCGTGTTGTTGCCGTACAGCCCGTCGACATGTTCCCACATACGCCACATGTAGAAAATGTGGTATTATTGGAACATAGGGGTTGATAATTCGAAAAAAGTTTGGAAGTTAAAGATATTTTTCGTATCTTTGCCCCATAGTACTAATCTTTAATAAAACAAGTATGAGAAGACTTACATTACTCATGGCGCTATTCGCTACTACCGCCATTAGCGTCAGCGCAGAAGAACAGGAATCACAGGAGACCAATGCCGAGAAGGCAACCATCGAAGTGCCTGCCTGGGTGAATAACATCAAGTTAAGCGGCTACGGCATGCTGCAATATCAAGGACAGGACCAAGAAGGTGCTGAATCGAACACGTTTAATCTTCGTCTAGCACGTTTCATTCTGGATGGTAAGATTGGCGACTTTGACTGGCGTGCCCAGATTCAGGGAACTAACGTCAAAGGTCCCGGCGAGCCTACTGTTCAATTGGTAGACCTCTATGCAGAATGGCGCAAATATCCAGAGTTCAAGATTCGTGCAGGTCAGTTCAAGCGTGCCTTCACGTACGAAAACCCCACCCACCCCATTACGCAGGGCTGGCGTGCTTATGCTGACGTCATCAACAACCTGTCTGGTTTCGGCGACCGTACAGGCGAGAAGAGCTCTGGTGGTCGTGACATCGGACTTCAGATATCGGGTGACTTGTTCCCCAATGCCGAAGGACGCCGCCTGCTGCACTATCAGGTAGGTGTGTATAATGGTGAGGGTATCAACTCGAAGGATAAGGACAACAAGAAGGATATCATCGGCGGATTGTGGGTGATGCCAATCAAGGGTCTGCGCATTGGTGCCTTCGGATGGACGGGTACACGTGGTGAGATGTCTTCAACTTACTATTATCTTGAGGACCTTGGAAACGGAAAAACGCAATTGAAAAACCAAGCTATGACTATCCAAAGTGCTCGCAAGAACCGCTACGCTCTCTCTGCCGAGTATGACAAGGACGAATATACATTCCGTGCTGAGTATCTGCACAGTCAAGGATGGGGTTCAAATCTGAACTTTGGCGACAAGGCTGATGGTTGGTATGTATTTGGTATCGTTCCCGTCATCAAGTCAAAGCTCCACGCCAAAGCTCGCTACCAATGCTACCGCCAAGATAAGAGTTGGAATAGACACGAACTTGTAGACAGTGATGGTAAAACATACACCTATGGGGGTGCCAAGACTTCGTACGAAGTTGGTTTGAACTACTTCTTCACGAAGAATTTGGAGATGCATTTAGAGTATGCCCGTATTAACGACCGTTCGTTGACTAAGCACAACTACAACATGGTTGATGTGGAGCTCGACTTCAGATTCTAAACTTACTTCTTGAACTTCCGCATCAGGGCCTCCCAAAGGTGGGTTTTCTGATGCAGGATATACACCGAATGAGCCGTACTGACAAGTGTTAGTGCGGCTTCTGTTATCCAGTAAGTCCAACCATCGGTCCATCGTGTGACGCCATAAGCCAAAACGCCGATTGCTATCTGCACAAAGGCATAACTGCCTACACGCCACGTAGAACGGTAGCTATACTGCCAGTAGGCAAAGGTATTGACCGTCAGATATTCCACCACATGAGCAACCACGATGGCCACACCCGTTCCCCAAATGCCCCAATAACGATAGCCCACCACGATAGCAACGACCAATACTACAAAATAGGACGACTCCAGCAACAGATAGGCCAACGAACGGCTACGTGCCAACGTGATATAGGCTACTGGCAGAGTCAGCACCTTGAAATACATAGCCAGTACGGCCACCTGAGCCATAGCCACCACAGGCAGGAAGTCGCGACTGAACAACATTGGAATGAGCACAGGCAGCAACATGATCAATGCCACCAGCATGGGCGACAATAACAGCAGCGACACCTCCGTCTGCTTGTTGACCGTCTCGTTGGTAGCCTTGATATCCTTGTTAACTGCCGACAAACGGGGGAAATAGTCGCTCTCCATTGCTGAGAACACCATTCCGGCATAGGTAATGGTAATCATGAAGGCTGCATTATAGAAACCCACATCGTCCATGCCACCTTCCACATTGATGAAAGCACGGATGGCCATCTCTGCACCACTACCGATAGCAGCAGCCAATACAAACGACAAGCCTAATCGTATCATGCTATAGCCATCGCGCAAATGCTGCTTGCGGAACCGCATCTTTAACGGATAGCAACGATAGGAGTGTACTACTGTCAACAAGGTGTTTAATGCCGCTATCAGCACAATGGCTGGTATGACACCCGATTGCCCACAATAATAGTAAAGAGGAACCGAGAGCACCACAGCACCAACAGCACCATATATCTGAACCCTGGCCAATGAGCCCATTTGTCGCGTAGCCTTCAGAATGGCCGTCTCGCCACCAGCTATAGCCAGCATGGCCACCGATATGCCCAACATGGCATAGTGAAGGGTATGGTCACCCCACGTAAACGTCATGTTATCAGCCAGTCCGCTTGCCACTACGCAGAACAGCAAACCCAGCACCGCTGCTATCAGGCTCCACAAGCGGATGACCTGCACATAGTCATTCAGTTGTGAGTGGTTTTCCTGCTCGTAAACCTCAGACAGCTTGGGCACAGCTCCGAACGACAATCCCAGATTAGTAAACTGCGCAGCAAACGTCTGCACAGACATCATCAGGGCGTTGAAACCCATACCGCCTGCCCCTAACAGCACAGCCATAGCCTTGTTGCGTACAAGGCCAATCAAGATGATCAGACCCTGTACACCACCAAACAAGCCTGTATATTTCAAGACATGCTGATAACTGTCTTCGCCGTTTTTCTTCATACTTTTTCAGAAAACCAGCTGCAAAGGTACGAAATAATTCATAATTCATAATGCATAATTCACAATTATTTCGTAATTTTGCAAACGATATGAAGAATGAAAAGCCTCTGGTCAGTTTCATACTGACATATTACAACCAGCCAATACAGTTGCTATGCGAGTGTATCGACAGTATTCTGGCATTGTCGTTGCGCCCATTTGAGCGAGAAATCATCATTGTGGACGATGGCTCAAGGGTTAGTCCGATGAATGGTCTGATGCAGTATGGCGACGAGATTATCTATGTGCGTCAGAAGAACAGCGGATTGAGCGTGGCCCGTAACAAGGGTATCGAAATGGCACAGGGCATTTTCTTGCAGTTTGTGGATGCTGACGACCATCTGATTCAGACACCTTACGAACATTGTCTTGAACTGATTCGTCTGAATAGCGACATCGATATGGTAATGTTCGACTTTACAAGTAGCGACACAACAGAAAAGGATTATAACGACTCAGAAGTGATGACTGGTTCGACATACATGCTGAGACACAACATCCACGCTACGGCATGTGGCTATCTGTTCAAGCAGACCACACTTAGCGAACTGCGCTTCACACCCGGCATCTGGCATGAGGACGAAGAGTTCACGCCACAGTTGCTCATCAGGGCTGAACATGTGTGTGCTACCGATGCCAAGGCCTACTATTACTATAAGCACAAAGGCAGCATTACCACGCACGACGACGAGGAAAGCAAGGCCAAGCGGTTTGATGATATCCGTGGCGTATTAGACAGGCTGCATTATCTGTGTGACCGTGTGCCCCAGATAGACCGTGTAGCCCTGCAACGACGCGTAGCCCAGCTGACCATGGACTATATCTATCAAGTCATTGTGCAACAACGTTCCCAGAAAGCACTTAATGCGTGCATCGACGAACTGAGCAGCAAAGGACTGTTCCCCCTGCCCGATCGCGACTACTCACAAAAGTATAAATGGTTCCGTAAGATGACGAACACCCGACTGGGACGTGCCATCCTGCTGAACACACTACCCTACTTGAAACGCGAAAGATAATGGAGAACCTGATATCTGTTGTTGTTTGTACTTATAACCAAGAGGATACCATTGCCCGCACCTTGGACTCTATCCTCATGCAACAATGTCACGTTCCATACGAAATCATCATTGGCGAAGACTGTTCCACCGACCAGACACTATCCGTCTGCGAGGCTTATGCCAGCAAATTTCCTGACAAGATTCGGCTTATAGCCAACAAGCCAAACAAAGGCATCATCGACAACTATTTCGATTGTATTCTGGCCAGCAACGGACAGTATATTGCCGACTGTGCAGGCGACGACTTCTGGACAGACCCGCTGAAACTGGAAAAAGAGGTTACGATTCTGGAACAGCACCCTGACGTGACATTGGTACACACAGATTGGCATATTTACCATGAGACAACAGGCAGCAGCACACCTTCAGCCCCAAAACCGTTTACGGCTCCTGTCACTCCTGGCAAGCAGATGCAGGAAGCCATCATCACCCAAACAAGGGTTCCCGTCATCCACCTCTGCACGTCACTCTACAGGGCTTCCGTCATCCGACAGGCACTCAACGACGATGCTTTTATGTTTCGCAACAAGGAGTTCGGTTGTGAAGACATACAAGTGGCTTTTGTGATGGCCCGACAAGGCAATATCGCCTATTTGCCCGATGTCACACTCAACTACAGCCAAGGTCAAGAAACAATATCGTTCTCGCCAAACTACCACAAGCAATTTACTTTTGCAAGACGCGTTGGTGACCTCAGCCATTATATCGCCACCAGGCACGGTATTACGAGTGAGCATACGGAACGATACTTTGATGCACGCGCTTTTGAATTGGGAATGTATGCTTTCAGGGCTTACGACCAACAGCTGTTTCAAGAGGCAGAAGCACACGCCAGCAAATGGGTTCGCAAACCTTCGGCATCACTCCAATGGCTGTTTTTCGTTATGCGCCACCCTGGGCTATGGCGCTTAGGGTTGCAGGCTCGCAGGGTATTTGTCAATGCGAAACAATTGCTTCGCCGAAAATAGTCTGCAAACACATGCCAACAACCTGAGGGGAAGCCAATGCCTTGACTTGTTCCGACAACTTCTCGCCATCCACCTCAGGCCCAGTCATCACTTGTGCCATAGCTTGCGACAAGGCCGCAGCATCGTCAACAGGCACAATGCTACATCCGCCTTCTATGCGTAAACATTGTGGAATACAATCTGTCGCAATCACAGGAATACCTGTCGACATAGCCTCTAACAATACCAAAGGCTGCACCTCGCTACGACTGGCCAATACCAGCGCATCACACTCATAGAGCAACTGACGCACACCAGCCTTGTCCAGCAGACCGTGCACCTTCATACCCGACGACAGCTGAGCACGAAAAGCCTTCGTATCAGTATCTCTGCCCGCAATATGCAGTTCTGCATCTTCACCAGACTGTCTCAGTTGCTGAAAAGCCGGTATCAGCACATCATAGCCTTTCAAGGGCCAGAAATTAGCCAAACAGCAGAAACGGAAGGTACGCCCCTCACGAGGAGCACGTGGCCGATAACAAAAATACTGGGTATCTATCGTGTTAGATATCGCCATCCATCGATAATCCTTGCCAAAGTAGCACGCAATATTGTCTACCAGTTCCTCAGCAACGGGCATCACCATCTTTGCCTCGTGATAGCACGCCTTTAACATAGGAATCTGCCAAGCATCGCTAGGGGCTGGTCCGAATTCCTTCTCAAACAGCAGTTTGGATAGATGTTCTGAGATGACGTATGGAATACCATACTTCTCACTGATCTTCATCGCCGCATAGCCAGCCCACTTGGCACAATGGGCATGCAACACATCGGGCTTGCCATACTTCTTGACATAGTCGTCAAACATGGAGCAGACGATGTTTACCCAACGGTTTACATTAAAACGAATCACGCCAGGAAGGCCACGCTGGTATGACTGACAGACGGTAATGCCATCCATCACGTGTTCGTAACGAAGATAGGGTCGCACGACATAATCGCGCAACCCTATCGTAGCACCTAATTGTACATTGCTTAAGATACGAACCTCATGTCCCAAAGCTTTTAAAGCCTTAGCCTGATCCAGACAGAACAGGCCGCCATAAGGGGGGAAAAAAGATGGTATCTCGAGAATGTGCATTAACTCAACAGTTATGCTTCAGCGGGAGCCTCAGCAGCCTCCTCAGCGGGAGCCTCTGCAGCAGCGGCAGCAGCCTCGGCCTCAGCCTTAGCAGCAGCCTCAGCAGCCTTCTTCTCGGCTACCTTCTTAGCCTGCTCCTCGTTCTGAGCCTTCTCAGCCTTCAACTGAGCAGCAGCAGCATCCTTCTTAGCCTTAGCCTCGTCAGCAGCTACCTTCTCAAGACCCTTCTGCTTGTCAGCCTTCCAGGCATCGAACTTCTTCTGAGCTGTAGCCTCATCGAAAGCGCCCTTCTTAACGCCACCCTTCAGGTGCTTCATCAAGTAAACGCCCTCGCGGCTGAGGATGTCACGAACTGTGTCAGTAGGCTGTGCACCACACTCGACCCAATAAAGTGCACGCTCGAAATTAAGATCTACTGTGGCAGGATTGGTGTTTGGGTTGTAAGTACCAATCTTTTCAGTAAAACGACCATCACGTGGTGCACGAGCGTCAGCGATAACGATGCGGTAGAAAGCATAGCTTTTACGTCCGCCGCGCTGCAATCTGATTTTTGTTGCCATTGTCTAAATGTTTGTTTTTTAATTGTTTAACTATAATTTCATGCTACTATCTCGTAATAGCGGCTGCAAAGGTACACATTTTAAATGAGAAATGTGAAATGAGAAATGAGAAATGGTCATGTATTAACGTTAATTAACCAATCTTCAACTCTCTCACCCTCTATTGTTTCTTCAATGATACACCAGCCTGCATGCCATCCACATTCTTCATCAGCGAGGTAACGGTCTGGATATTCTTGTTGGTCGATTTGGCACCAACCGACTTGAAGAGCTTCAACAGTTTGGTGGCGTCGGTCACGAACATCATATTCTTACCATCTATCTGGGTGGTAATCTGCAGGGACTTGATGCCTCCCAACGTCAATACCAGCTTCGAGTCCTTGACCTGCCACTTACCTTTCATGGTCTTACCGTTCAGTGTCTCTGTGCAGGTGCCGTCCTCATTGAAGGTCAGCACCAAGGCACCGGGCTTGACACCATATTGTGTCAGATACGACTGCAGCTTGTCCTCCAACTTATTGGCAGCCACCTTGGCAGCAAGCTTTGTCAACAGGTTGTCCGAGGTGAACATGATAGCTGGTTCGGTATAGCTCCACGTACCTATTATATTATTCTTATTAGCCTGCTTGTCGCTCGAGAAGATACTGGTAATACCTGAAACCATATCCTCACTCTGTCCACCACCCAGCACGCCGTTAAGAACGCTTTGCCAATCCTGTGCATGCACGCTGGGAGCTGCCAACATCAGCAGCATGGCAGCCAACAATCTCATCATATTCTTCTTCATAGTGATTCAAATTGATTAAAAATACGGGGCAAAAGTACGACTTTTCCGCTTAATGACAAAATAAAATGACGAAAAGCGAGGTTTTATAACTTTTTTTCGCTATTTTTGCACGCTGATGAAGGATATATCGATACTGATACCTACTTATAACCACGTGTGCGTGGCACTGGTCAGCACGCTACAACAGCAGGCCAGCCAACTTCCCATCAACTACGAAATCATCGTGGCTGACGATGGCTCTACTCTTGCCTCAACCGTCGAGGCCAACAGGGCCATCAACGATTATACCAATAGCCAATATATTGAGCTGCCTGAGAATATAGGGCGTGCTGCCATCCGTAACTATCTGGCAGGGAAAGCTTCGCAACCTTGGCTGCTGTATATTGACAGCGACATGGTGGTGCGACGTCCTGACTTTCTGCGCTGTTATGTGGACACTCCTGACGAAGAGGCTGTTTGGGACGGTGGCATCAGCGTGGGTGGCGATGCCCATCAACTGAAGCACAACCTGCGCTATCAGTACGAGCGGGCCAACGAGCATCTGCATACAGCAGAACGCCGCCAGCAAGAGCCCTATCGCGATTTCCATACTGCTAACTTCATGATTCCCAAACAGTTGATGACGAAATATCCTTTCGACCTGCGTTTCCGTTATTATGGCTACGAGGACGTGCTGTTTGGCATGCAACTGGAACAGCACCACATTGCCATCTACCATATCGACAATCCGCTGAGTTTCGAGGTGTTTGAGGAGAACGAACAGTTCTTGTACAAGACGGAAGAGGGCTTGCGAACGCTATACACCTTTCGTCAGGAGTTGAAGGCTGGCTCACGCCTGCTTCAGCGTGTGGAACAATTGGCATGGCTCATGCCCTTGTTGCGCCTATACCACCAGACAACAAACAAACTGGAGCGACGCTTCTTGTTGCGCCACCCCAGCCTATTCCTTTTCTCACTTTACCGTCTGGGCTACTACGCCACCTTGAAATACGATAAGAAATAACCACAGATTACGCAGATTATACAGATTATAGCTGCGCAACACACAGTCTGAAAAAAAATCTGTGAAATCTGCGTAATCTGCGGTAAATTAATCCTCGATACCCTCGGGCTTCATATTGGTGTACACAGTCTGTACATCGTCGAAGTCCTCGAGCTTCTCAATCATCTTGTCGATGGTCTCGCGCTCCTCAGGCGTCACGTCCTTCAGGTCGTTAGGAATACGGGTAAACTCAGCACCAGTAACCTCGAAACCGTTCTCCTCAAGGTGCTTCTGAATGGCACCGAAGCTTGATGGATCGCCATAGATGGTAATTGAGTTCTCCTCCTCGTCCTCGTCGTACTCATCCTCTACACCGTAGTCAATCAGGTCGAGAATCATCTCGTCCATATCCAGACCGTCGGTCTTCTTGAATGTGAACACGCACTTGTGGTCGAACAGGAACGACAGGCTTCCCTGAGTACCCAGGTTACCATTGAACTTGTTGAACACTGAACGAACGTCGCCTACGGTACGTGTGGTGTTGTCTGTCAGGGTGTCAACGAAGATGGCTACTCCGTGAGGACCATATCCCTCGTAAGTGACCTCCTTGTAGTCGCTCTGGTCCTTACCCATAGCGTTCTTGATGGCACGCTCGATGTTGTCCTTCGGCATGTTCTCACGCTTGGCATTGGCGATGATGGCACGCAATGCAGGGTTCATGTCGGGCTCCGGACCGCCAGCCTTTACGGCAATGGCAATCTGCTTGCCAATCTTGGTGAATGTCTTGGCCATGTGGCCCCATCTCTTCAGTTTCGCAGCTTTGCGATATTCAAATGCTCTTCCCATAAGTTTGAATAATTAACCGCAGATTACACAGATTACACAGATTAATTAATAATCATTAGCGAATCTTTCATACTGCAGACTTTTGTTTTTGAAATTTATTAATAATCCTTTTTTAATTTTTGTCGCTTTCAGATAATGAATCAATTGAGACCGATGGACATCTGTAATTGTCTCAACAGTTTTCATCTCTATTATTAAATCACCATAGCAGACGAAATCAGCTTGGTAGAATGTCTTGATAGGTTTTCCTTTGTAAAAGATATGAATCAGTTTCTCCCTCTCATAAGGAATCTTTCGTTCTTCAAACTCCATTTCAAGAGCATCTCCATAAGCAGATTCAAGAAATCCAGGGCCCAACTCACGATGAACAGCCATAGCGGCTCCAATAACAGCAAAAGTCTGATCATCACGATACTTTTTCAGCAAGTTGTACTCTTCTTTCATTCAGAATAGAAATCTGTGAAATCTGCGTAATCTGCGGTTATTTCCTATCTCAGCTCTGCGTTAAGCTGTTTCTTTAGGTTGGCAATCAGTTTGGCCATGATGGCTTCAATCTGCTTGTCACCCATCGTCTTCTCAGCATCCTGGAGGATGAAGTTGACGGCATACGACTTCTTGCCGGCAGGCAGCTTGTCACCCTCATAGACGTCGAAGAGTTCGACCTTCTTCAGGAACTTCTTCTCCGTCTGACGGGCGATGTCCTCAATCTGCTGGAATTCAACGTTCTTGTCAATGAGCAGGGCGAGGTCGCGGCTGACAGAGGGGAACTTGGGAATCTCCGTGAATTCTACCTTCTGCTTGCGGACGACCTTCATGAGGGCTGTCCAGTTCAGTTCGGCATAATAGACGGGGGTGTCGATGTCGAACTGCTTCTGCAGCTTCTTGGTCAGCACGCCCAGTTCAATGAGCTTCTTGCCACCACGGTTCTCGATGGTCAGTCCTGCAGCGAAGATGGCGCTGTCCGACTTCTTGCGAACCAGCATGCCAGGCTGCACGCCAATGCGAGCCAGGATATTGTCGACATGGGCATCCAACTCGGCAAACGAGGTGTCCTCGTTCTGATGTGCCCACGAGCCTTCAACGCGCTTACCAGTCAGCCACAAGCCCATGTGGTACTGCTCCTTGTAGGCCTGCATGGGGTCGTCCTGATTCTCCTTGGCAGGGTCAAAGCTATAGACGTTGCCGAACTCGAAGAAACGACAGTTGGGATTCTTGCGCTTGGCATTGTGCTCAATGCTCTCCAAACCACCAAACAGCAGTGTACCACGCATCACGTTCAGGTCGCTGCTCAGCGGGTTCATGATCTTTACCAGATTCTCTTGGTCAGCATAGTAAGCAGCCTTCGTCAGCGAGTTGTTCAGGATTTCATTGAACCCGGCACCCACCAGCTGCTCTGACACGAGGTTGGCCAGCTTGTGCTTCTGGTCTTCGTCGCCCTTGATGACAAGGCTCGACTTCAGCTGTGTCGGAATCTCTACATTATTATATCCATAGATGCGCAGGATGTCCTCTACCACGTCGCACGGACGCTGAACATCCACACGGTAGGCAGGGATTTCAAGTCGCAAACCTGAGGCACTTTCCTCCAGCACCTTCATCTCCAGACTCTCGCAGATGCTCTTGATGGTCTCTACGGGAATGTCCTTACCCACCAATGAGTGAACATAGCTGTACTGGAGGTCAACGACGGCATTCTGCATCTTCTCGGGATAGACGTCCTTGATGTCCATCGACACCTTACCGCCTGCCAACTCCTTGCACAGCTGGGCGGCATATTTCAGGGCGTCAATGGTGCCGTTGGGGTCAATGCCACGCTCAAAACGGAACGAGGCATCAGTGCTCAGACCATGACGACGGGCTGACTTGCGAATCCATGTCGGATGGAAGTAGGCCGACTCCAGCACCACATTCTTCGTGGTTTCGTAGGTACCACTACCCTTTCCGCCAAACACGCCAGCAATACACATGGGGTCTTCGGCATTACAGATAGCCAGGTCGCGGTCGCTCAGCTTGTGTTCCTCGCCATCCAGCGTCACAAAGGGTGTACCCTCGGGCATCGTCTTCACCACAATCTTGTGGCCCTTCACCATATCGGCGTCGAAGGTGTGCAGGGGCTGACCCAAGGCCATCATCACGTAGTTCGTAATGTCCACGATATTGTTGATAGGACGCAGGCCAATAGTGGTCAGCTTATTCTTCAGCCAATCGGGCGATTCCTTTACCTCACAGTCAGTTACACTAACGCAGGCATAGCGCTTGCAGGCCTCGGTATTCTCGATGACTACGTCTATGGGCAGGTCGTGGTTGTCCACAACGAAATCGTTAGCCACGGGTTTGTGAGTAGCCGTCTTGTAGCCGTTCTGCTTCAGCCAGGCATACAGGTCGCGAGCCACACCCCAATGACTCAGGGCATCGGCACGGTTGGCTGTAATGTCCACCTCGATGAGCCAGTCGCTCTCCAGGTGGTAATACTCGGCTGCAGGGGTACCCACCACGGCATCCTCAGGCAATACGATGATGCCCGAATGGTCGTTGCCGATACCAATCTCGTCCTCGGCACAAATCATGCCCAGCGACTCTACGCCACGCAACTTCGACTTCTTAATCACAAACTCCTTGTCGCCATCGTAGAGCACACAGCCCAGATCGGCCACAATCACCTTCTGACCAGCGGCCACGTTGGGGGCGCCACACACAATCTGCTGGGGCTCGCCCTTGCCCAAGTCAACGGTGGTAACATGCAAATGGTCTGAATCGGGGTGCATCTCGCACGTCAGCACCTTACCGACGTAAAGACCCTTCAGACCGCCTTTAATACTCTGTACTTCTTCGAGTGCGTCAACCTCCAGACCTGTCGATGTCAATGCGTCGCACACCTGCTGCGGTGTCAGGTCGAAATCCACGTACTCTTTTAGCCATTTATACGATATATTCATTGCAATGAAATTTAATTTCCTAAAAAAATCGCGTGCAAAGGTACGAAAAAGTGAGCGAAATGCAAAAGAAAAGGCCATTTTTTTGCTTTTTCAATAGAAATCATTACCTTTGCCCGAAAAATAAAACAAAACGAACCCGTTATGAAATTACAACAATTGCTTACAATAGCCCTTGTTTCCATCTGCAGCCTCATGCTGACAGCATGCGAAGTAGACAACAGCGAGAATGGCACCGACTACCTTGCCCTGCTAAAAGAAACCCATTGGCAACTCAGCCAGACGTATGTTGACCACGAATGGCAGACCCCTGCCGTCTATGACGAAGTGGACATCAAAGACCTCTGGTTCCATGGCGACAAGAGTTACCAGATTTCCATCTTCAACTTTGACGGCAACAGGGGCGACAACACCATTCAGGGCAGTTTTAACATCGAAAGCAACACCATCAATTTCTTTACAAACGACATCGATGGCACCCTGTTCTCCCTTTACATTTCAAGCATCGACAAAACCCAACTGGAAGGCATCCTCACCTTTTACGAAGGACAAACAGCAACACCAAACACCGACGGCAGCATATCCTTCAGCCAAAAGTCGAAGACATACACCATTCGGATGAAGCGCAAATAGCAGATTCCTACAGGTTTATATACAAAAAAATTGGTTCCGGTTCTCTAACCAAGGTTAGAGTGTGGCGTTGCAATCCGATTTTCTACGGTTTTCTATTATTTACGCGCTATACAACTTACGTTGTAATTCAAAGTAGTGCGCACGTATATCGGAGACAGACATATTTAACCTTTCCTTTGCATCACTCATTGAATTAAATTTGATGGTAATAAAAGTTCTCAGATTTTCAGTGCCGAGTTCTTTAAAGCCATTATTAATATAGTATTGCAAGATAAGGTTGTCGAATTCTCGTTGCTCCTTGTTCAAAGAATCCACATATTGTTTCTTCACAAGCTCCACTCGCTTTGCCCTCTCTATGGGTGTAGAGTCGTAGGCAATATATTCCAGTACATCCAGCAAGTCGCATTTCTGCATTTTCAGCATGTTCTTCAAAAGTAACAGCTTTTCTTCTGCAAAACCAGCCTCATCAAGCGTTCTGAGCAGTTGCTCACGAGTTTCTGGATTAGACCATTTTTCTCTGAGATCATCTGCACCAGAGAAGAAATCAGGAATCCTACCAAAGAGTTTCTTTACATATTCATCAAGACTGATGAACTCGTCGCCAAAGAATATCTTCTGCTCCCATGTCGTTTGAAGCGAAAGTTTTCTTCCGTTAGACAACTTAATGTCTATCAGGTTTGTTCTTGGCCCTTCACACGTACAAGGCAGATGTCCACAAATAGGACAAGGATCGGGTTGAGGGGGAATATAATCTTCCATAGCCCCGTGGAAACCTTCTTCTTCCTCATCATAATCAATTCTTCTCTTCTTACAAGTACAAGGCCAGTTGCCACATACAGGACAATATACATCTCCATCCCATTCAGGGTCTTTGAACATGTCGCATGCACCTACAAAATCATAGATTGTGAAATAGTACTTCTTGTCGAACAAGCGTGTACCACGACCTATAATCTGCTTAAATTCAACGATGTTCTGAACGGGTCGCATCAATACGATGTTGCGTACATTACGGGCATCAACGCCTGTACTCAATTTATAAGATGTGGTCAGTATCGTTGGCAACAGCTTTTCGTTGTCTTGGAACGTCCTTAGTGTTGCTTCTCCCACTTCTCCATCATCAGCAGTCACACGTTCGCAATAGTTGTTAGCTGGGCGTTTCTTGTGCTTGTTCACCATATCACGCACTATCATGGCATGTTTCTGAGTAGCACAGAAAATGATGGTCTTTTCGTCTGGGTCAATCTTGTTCAGCAGCTCTTGCACGCGATGTTCGTCGCGCTCCTTTATCTGAATTCTGCCATTATAGAAGTCCGACTCCGAGTAAACCTTTTCAAGGTCGATTTCTCCACTCTTCACGATGTCGCCTTCCTGATACTTGTAGTCATCAATATTACTCGTCGAGATTTCAACACGGAATGGCACAAGGAAACCATCCTCGATGCCTTGTTTCAGCGAGTAGGTATATACAGGAGCACCGAAGTAGGCGTAGGTATTGGCATTATCCTTTCTTTTGGGTGTGGCAGTCATACCCAGCTGATAAGCACTGTCAAAGTATTCCATCAGCTTTCGCCACTCGCTTTCATCGTTAGCTCCACCTCTATGACACTCGTCAATAATGATGAAGTCGAAGAAGTCACGCTCATACTGCATGTAATATGGCTGGTCGTTCGAGCCTTCTGCCAACTTAATACCCTGCTCTTCTGCTTTCTGTGCATTGGGTGACGTCATCATCGTCTGGAAGATGGTAAAGTAAAGATTGCGGGCTGTTGGCACCTTGTAGTTGTTCTTTCTCAGCTCCTTGGGTGTTACGCGACACATTGCATCTTCAGGGAATTGGTCGAAGTCGTTGATAGCCTGATTGGCAAGAATGTTTCTATCTGCGATAAACAGAATTCTTGGAGCACGCTCCACACCCTTTGTGTTCCATTTTGTCTGTGTCAGTTTCCAACAAATCTGGAAAGCCGTATAGGTCTTTCCTGTACCTGTTGCCATTGTCAGCAATATACGGTTTCTTTGTTTAGCTACTGCCTCCAGCACATTCTTGATAGCAATTTCCTGATAGTAGCGAGGCTGACGGCCACCACTACGATTAAGTGCGCATAGATTGAACTTGTCGCGCCAAGGATTCTCTTCAGGGAAGGTCATCTGCCACAAGTCCTGTGGTGTTGGGAACGTGTCTATATCATGTTCCTTGCTGTCGATAATGTATTCCCCTCTGCTATTCTTCACACCCATGTCGATGAACCAAATCTCATCGCCATTGGTGCTATAGGTATAGCGAATCTTCAGGGCATCAGCATATAGTTTGGCTTGCGCCACACCTTCAGACACGTCTTTCTCGTCGCTCTTGGCCTCTATCACAGCCAGTTTCATACCCTTGTATTCAAGGATATAGTCAGCCTTCTTCGGGTTCTTGTTACCCGTTGTTGTGATGCGACCAGGCGCAATATAAGCACTCTGTTCTACCAGAATCTTACTCCCAGGAACAATACCCCAACCAGCATCCCTTAGCTTAGGGTCTATCTTATTAAATCGTGTCTGCGCTTCGTTCATGATGCTATTTGTTATCTTTATTATCTTCTTGTTCCAAGACTTTTCTTTCCAAATCCTCCAGCATCTTCAGGTCATCTGCATCAGCTGTTTGTGCCTCCACCTGTTTGCGCTTGGTGTTGAAAACATCATAAACCTGCTTAGCTGTTTGTTCAGCTTCATAGTTAGTAATACTACCGGCACCTTGCAGTATGTCCTTTTCTTGGAATGTCAGCAGGCTGTCCACATTCTTGCGCCAATAATCAAGAGTAAGATCACGGCGACCCTTCACCCGTTCTTCGGCACTTGTCAGGAAGATATCAACCAAACGATTCAAAGAGTCGATTTCATCATTCTGCAGATAGTTCTTGGCTATGATAACATCACCCTTCCTCACGATGCTGCCTTTCCATGTGGTGAGTCCCATATTGGGCTGGGTGGCATCTGCCCGACTGACTATCAATTCTGCAGCCGTCTTATGAGTAACGGCATAGAGCAGTTTGTTCTGCGTCTCTGCAAAGAACATCTGAGTTGCTTTGTCGCTCTTCTCATAATCGCTGCTTAGTGCAAAGAGGTCTCGTATCTTCTGATAGAAGCGTTTCTCTGAAGCCCGGATATCACGGATGCGAAGCAGCAATTCATCGAAGTAGTCTGGTCGTCCGTCTGGATTCTTCAGACGTTCATCATCCATCGTGAAACCTTTCACAAGATATTCCGTCAGGTGCTCTGTGGCCCACTGTCTGAACTGAGTGCCGCGAACACCTCGTACCCTATATCCTACGGCAATAATCATCTCCAAGGAGTAGAATACAACGTTGTAATTCTTGCCATCAGCAGCAGTAGTTAAGTAATTCTTAACAACTGAAATCTCATTTAATTCTTTCTCTTTCAGTATGTTAGCTATGTGCATACTGATATTAGGCTTCGAGGTGGCAAAAAGTTCAGCCATCTGTTGCTGGTTCAGCCATATCTTGCCATCCTTAGCAAAGAGGGCTACTGATGCTCGCCCGTCAGCTGTCCGATATATGATGATATTCTGTTGTTCGTCCATATCTTGTTTATTCAAATACTTGTCGTAATATCGCTTGTTTCAATGCGTCGCACTCCTGAGAAATCTTGTCGTAGTTCTCTTGGAGGCGGTCAACCTTGGATTTGAGAGAGTCGAGAGTATCAGCTATTATATTTTGCTCATTCATTGGAGCAATTGGGATAATGATTTCTTTTAAGGAAGGTATATTTGTGTGGACAACTTTCAGCTTTGTTTTACCGTGCCCCTTTTGCTTTATAGCTGATGGAGTAGATAGAGCATAAGAAATATATCGAGGCTCATAATTGTGCTTCATAACTACTATATCGCCACCAGCTATGCACTTGTCCTTTCCTGTATAAGCTATGCTTTTACCTATTTCTTCAACGCTTTCCCCTGTTATAGCAAACAGAATGTCTCCATATTCAAAATACTTCGGAGAATTTACATATTCCGTTAGTGTATGCGAATCACATTCATTAAAATGGTAGTTATATTTTGTATATATTTCTCCATATCTTACACATGATATGCCTTCTTCGGTTACTTGTTCTCTTTTTACACCTGAGCCACGATACATATCGGTTGCAAAATCTTTTAGAGCTTTCTCTTCCCACCCTTCTTTTGGTTCAAGCATTTCTTTGAGTGATGCTTGAAAGAGGGCTTTGGCTTCGTTGAGGGCTTTTTCTGCATTAGCCTTCATCGCATCTATCTTTGCAAAAGCAGAGTCAAGATAATCAACAATGGATTGCTGCTCGGAGAGAGGGGCTAATGGGATGCTTATTGCTTTTAATGCTGGTGCATTTGTGTGGACAACTTTTAGTTTTGTCTTTCCTAATCCTTTTTGCCTAATTGCATCAGGTGTTGCTAAGGCATATGCTAGATATTTAGGGTTTTGGTGATGCTTCATGCAAATAATATCGCCTCCACACAAACATTTTTCATCACCCAAATATGCAATAGTCTTACCGATATCCTCAACACTTTCTCCAGTTATGGCAAAAAGTAAATCACCATATTCAAAATATTTAGGAGATATAACGTTTTCTATCTTTGTGTGTGAAGCACATGTATCAAAACTAATGTTATAAGTGGTGTAGATTTCTCCATATCTTACACATGGAGTACCCTCTTTGGTAACTTGGTCGCGTTTGATCCCGGAACCTCGATACATTTCTGTCGCGATTTCCCCTAACTTCTTATATTCCCAACCTGCTTTCATTTCACCATCTCCATTATTTCGTTAATAAGAGCCTGATTCTCGCTATTGAGGGCAAGGATGGTTTCTGCTATCTCACTGGGTGTACGCTCATCCACTTCTTCTACCTTGTTGGGGTTCTTCACGCTGAGGTCACAACTGTCGTCGAGGGTACTAACATCGAGTGTCCATGAATGTTCGCTTTCTCCTTGTGTTTTCTGCAAAGTGAGGAACTCTTCCATATCAGCTTCTGTTAATGGCTGCGTCTTGGTGAAGTGCTTATCTACCTGATAGTACCAAATCTTCTCTGTTGGCTCGCCTTTGGTGAAGAACAAGACAACGGTCTTCACACCTGCACCTGTGAACACACCTGATGGAAGGTCGAGGATGGTATGGAGGTTGCAATTCTCCAAAAGCATTTTTCTGATGGCACTTGCGTCTCCATTGCTTAGGAAAGTATTCTTGATGACAATACCAGCACGACCTCCAGCCTTCAGCATCTTGATGAAGTGCTGCATGAACATATAGGCAGTCTCAGAAGTACGAATCTCAAAGTTCTGTAACACCTCGCCACGCTCATTGCCACCAAAGGGAGGGTTGGCTAAGATAACGTTCTTGCGGTCGCTCTCCTGAATCTGGCTGAGATTCATAGCAAGCGTGTTTCCATGAGTGATATTGGGGGCTGATACACCATGGAATATCATATTCATGGTGGCGATGATATACGGCAGACCTTTCTTTTCCTTGCCATAGAAGGTCTTTTTCTGTAAGGTCTCATGATCGCTTACACTCTTGATCTTGTCCTTCATATAGAGGAAAGCCTCACAAAGGAAGCCAGCCGAACCACAAGCAGGGTCATAGACCGTTTCACCTATCTTGGGATCAACCACCTTGATGATGCTGCGAATCAATGGACGTGGTGTATAATACTCGCCACCATTACGGCCAGCATTACCCATGCGCTGGATGTTGCTTTCGTAGAGCACAGTCATTTCGTGCTTATCCTCAGCACTCTGGAAGTGGAGTTCATCAATCATGTTGATAATCTCACGCATATTGAATCCAGAGCGAATCTTATTGTGCAGCTCTCCAAAGATTTCGCCTATCTTGTATTCAAGGCTGTCCGTTTGGGTAGCTGTGTTCTGGAAGTCTTTGAGGTATGGAAAAAGCTTCTGGTCAACAAACTCCACAAGGTCGTCACCACTCATAGCGTTGACGGTATCCAGTACCATCTTACCCGTCTGAGGGTCTTTCTTCTTAGGCGTTGCCCATTGGCTCCAACGGTAGAAGCCTGAAACTAATCGCTTGTAGGTCTTACCTTCCAGTTCGGCTTCATCCTCACGTTCCGTTTCCAGGTCATCAAGGTATTTCAGGAACAGCATCCATGATTTCTGCTCCAAGTAGTCCAACTCACTACCGCAGCCCTGCTCCTTCCACAGTATTTGGTCTATTGCCTTAAATGTATTTTCGTATTTCATATATCTTGTTTTAAGCTATTTCTTTTAAAGCTCCACGATACTCTCACGTAGTAACTTAAATTGATGCAAAGATAGTGAAAATAAAGTGAAATACCAAAACAATTCGTATTTATTTCCAAATATTTTTGAATAAGCAAAAAATACTCTCAAAATTTTTGGAATAATGTTCAGTTTGCTCTATCTTTGCAACAAAATACTGAACGATGGAAGAAAAGAGTCTCACAAGATTCAGGTAAAAACCAAATGTTTGTTGTTTTTTTGTTATTCTAGCGACAAATGCGACATGCGACAAATGCGACATTTGCTATTTTCAAAATGATGATAGAGAATGGGGGAAATGCGACAAAATAATAATTTATAATATATATATTTATAATTATAATATAATAATTATAATTATTATATTATAATTAAATATTTGTCGTACTTCCTGATGTAAAAATGAAAAAGGCATTTGTCGCAAATGTCGCATGTCGCAACCCGCCAATCTTTGTACTGATTGGGGTGACACCCTTTATATCTGGCATCATGAATAAGAGCCACTCGCTGCTCAACAAATAAATCTTATGAGACAGCCGGTGGCTCTTATTGAAAATCCTGTGCCGCGCGCCGCTACGGCTCGCCAAGCAGGCTCGGCTTTTTTTGTGTCAGTTTATTTTAGTTGCACAGCATGCTGACAATGCGCTCGGCTGTGCGACCATCCCAACGGTCAGGCAATTGGCCTGTGACCCAGTCGCCGGCCAAGAGGCGATGAAGTTCTGAGGCCAGACGGTCAGCATCCTCGCCAACGAGCACGTTGGTGCCCTGTTTGACGGTTTCCTGATGCTCGGTATATGAGTT
>JAEEGK010011170.1_pt1 | contig 20566 bp, 18 predicted proteins | sample 8958771 | NCBI WGS metagenome assembly JAEEGK01 (sample SAMN16246547, study PRJNA631951) | gut metagenome | biome: gut microbiome; feature: rumen; material: SC-attached | host: Bos | place: Iran: Karaj | collected 2018-10
CGGTATAATCTGCCTGCGTTGAATTGTAATTCACAAACCAATTATACGCCGACAGCCGACTCTTTCATAGAGCCGGCTGCCGTCATTTTTCATTATTTTGGGGTTTTCTTAGTGAGACAGCCCCTTTGTTATATTCTATACTTCTTATAGACTAATACTAATATCCAATTAAAAGACGAAAGATCTGTGATATAGTATCTGCGTCAAGCGAAGCGGGCCTTACCGAGCATAATGACTAAATATGATCAACAAGCACAAGTACAAGGCCTTACCTTCAGGTTACTTCTAAAACTTCACCCTCAGTAGATACCGTCACTACCTGCCAGGGGATTAGTTTTCCGCTTTCCTGAAGCGCATTCTTGACGGCAAATTCTATCCCACCGCAGCACGGGACCTCCATCCTCAGCACCAGGACGCTCTTAATGTCGTTCTGTTTCAGTATCTCTGTGAGTTTTTTGCTGTAATCGACGTTATCAAGCTTAGGGCATCCGATAAGGCTTATTCTATCCTTCATAAAATCCTCGTGGAACGAGGCGTAAGCGTAAGCAGTACAATCCGCAGCTATCAGGAGTTTAGCGCCGTTAAAATAGGGAGCGTTTATTGGGGCAAGCTTAATCTGACAGGGCCATTGAGCAAGACGAGAAACGAGCTTTTCTGTTTTTGACGTCACGGAAGCTTCGTATGCCTCATGCTTAAGCTCTCGTGCCTGTGAACTGGGACACGTATGAGAATTATTGCCCGTAATTTCCATTTTACTCATCTCCTTATTCTTTTTCACAGCCGATTCGTCATAGAGCGCGGCCTCGCGTTCCTCAAATGTTATTGCTCCCGTCGGACATGCAGGGAGGCAATCTCCGAGCCCGTCGCAATAGTCCTCTCTCTTGAGCTGAGCCTTACCGTCAACCATGCCTATTGCGCCCTCATGACATGCCGCAGTGCATGCTCCGCAGCCATTGCACTTATCCCTGTCTATCTTGATTATTTTCCTTATCATCGTTCTCCGCCTCCTTTTTTTCGCGGTTATTCATCCGTTCGGCAATCTTCATCATGTATTCATACATTTCTTCACCAACACACTTTTTTGCGTATTTGCACCATTGTACGCAATTGAGCGTGTCATTATATATTGTGAAGCCGCACTTTTCGCAGACGGCCTCGGTATCAACCGACATTATTTCAATTTCCGCCCCGCAGTTGGGGCATGTTTTATCAAGAATTTTTAATTGAGGCTTCCCCTGGCAGCCCTCCATAATCATTTTGCGCGCCTCCAATCCGTTCAATTTGAATTTCTATTTTCTTGGTTTCTTGCTTTTACGCCTTTATTATAATATAATCAAAACAATAAGTATGTTGTCATGGCAACGAAAGGTGGCTTTTTATGGATTTTTCTTTTATTGCGAACATTCCCTTCTTCAAGGGCTGCTCGATTGAAGACCTTGACAAAATGTCCCACTGTCTTGCAATGCGCTCCATGAGTTACAAAAAGGGTGACGTCATTTTACAGAGCGGCCGCTTCGTATTGGAGCTTGGTATAATTCTTTCCGGAAAAGCGGAAATCCAAAGCATAGACGTATGGGGCAACAAGAGCGTGCTTTCCATCGTTGAACCCGGCGAGATATTCGCGGAAGCTTATGCCTGCCTGAGAGGACAGCCGCTGTTAGTGGACGTTATCGCAGATGATAATTGCGAGGTTCTTTTCGTTAATACAGAACGGCTGTTTAACCCCTGTGAAGCTCCATGCGGTAGTCACAAGCTGCTTATAAGTAATCTGCTAATAATATGCGCGGCAAAAAATATCGCTTTATCTAACAGAATGTTCGATATATCCCCAAAAACCATTCGCGGCAGGCTTGATTCATACTTTTCACGCCAGATATCCATGCAGGGCTCTAACGACATAACCATCCCCCTCGACAGGCAGCAGCTTGCCGATTACCTCGGCGTAGACAGAAGTGCGCTGTCAAAGGAGCTTGGAAAGATGAAAAGTGAGGGACTGCTTGATTATAAGAAAAATCATTTCATTATAATGGTAGATAACTAAAAAGCGGGCGTAAGACAAGGAATGATCCTGTTTTACGCCCGTTATCTACGCATATTAAAGCGCCGCAATCGCGTCCGCAATTATCTTTTCGGGATTGCTTCCGACTATGTCCAGCATTTCCGCTTTGATAAGCTCTGTAGTCCTAATGCCGAAATATTGCTCAGCCAGCGATTTCCAATAGCCGAAGCTGAAATCAGCGACATAAGGCCCCCCCGCTGTCGTTACATAATATAGCTTATCTGCTTGGCAAAGTCCCCTCGGCATACCGTCCGGCCCATATTCGGAAACGATGCCTGTAACGTATATGTTCTCTGCATAAAGCTTTAGTATCGCAGGAAAAGAGAGATCCCAAAAAGGCGCGGCAATAACGATAGTATCTGCTGAGGCAAACTGTTTAGCATATCTGAACATCGGGTCTGAATAATCGCCCTTACTTATAAGTACCGTTCGTTCATCGAGTCTTTCGCGGCTCAGAGGCAGCAGATTTTCCTTCGGCAGATATAGCTCTGTATACTCTCCGCCGAGTTTATTCAGCAATGCCCTTGCAAGCCTGTCTGTCCTCGAATTGTCTCTAACACACGCGTTAACGTATAATATCATATGCCCAGCCTCCGTCCTTGATTATTTCACGTTGAAATTAAGAGTCAGCTCGCTGATATCCGTATCAAGATGGCGGAATTTCACTCCGGCAGAATAAAGCATACGTTTGGAAGCCTTTGTCGCGTCCGTGTCAGCGTATTTATCGGATAGGTATATTACCTCCTTCACTCCGGACTGGATTATTGCCTTTGCGCATTCGTTGCACGGGAAAAGAGCGACGTAAATCTTTGAACCGATAAGACTCTTTCCGTTTGCGTTGAGAATGGCATTGAGTTCCGCATGTACGACATATGGATACTTCGTCTCGTCGCCTTCACGGTCCCACGGATACTCGTCATCCGAGCATCCGGCGGGAAAGCCGTTATATCCCGTGGATAGGATGATGTTATTTGCACTTACTATGCAGGCGCCCACTTGTGTGTTAGGATCCTTGCTGCGCTGGGCCGCAAGCAGCGCTACGCCCATGAAGTATTCATCCCAAGAAATATAGTTTTCCCTTTTCATTGCGCTCACTCCCACTCTGCCCATGTTTCGGGCTCATACCCGGCGGTGGCCTTTTTCCCGTTTCTCACCACCGGTGTTTTGATAAAACGCTGCTCTTCAAACAGCTTTTCTGCCTTATCCTCGTCATAGGCAAGATATTTGAATATCTCAGAATCCTTTGCCTTATCGTTTATTAGACCGTTTAAACCCACCGCTGAAAGGACATTTTGAAATTCGCCCCGGCTCATGCCGTATTTGTCTATGTCGATATACTGGTATTTAATCCGGCGTTCTTTAAAATAACGCTCGGCTTTTTTCGTGTCAAAGCATTTCGACTTACCGAAAATCTGGATGTTCACCTCGTTAAGCCTCCATGATTATCGGAAGAATCATCGGACTGCGGCGCGTTGTCTTAAAGAGGTAGGACGAAAGCGCCGTCTTAATAGAAGCCTTCAGCGTCGCCCAGTCCGTAATGCCATTAGCGTCGCACGCGACGAGGGTATCTGATACGAGAGTCCTCATTTCTTCGATGAGGTCTGTCGCTTCCTTGACGTATACAAAGCCGCGTGTTATGATATCCGGTCCGGAAATGAGACTGCCGTCTTCGCTGCTGAGGCTCAGGACCACAACAAGCATGCCGTCCTGTGCGAGATGCTTTCTGTCGCGCATAACTACGTTGCCGACGTCGCCCATGCCAGTTCCGTCCACAAGGACCTTGCCGGAAGGAACGCTGCCGTTAATGCAGATACCTTTTTTGTTTACCTCGATAACTTTGCCGATATCGCTTATCACGATGTTTTTATGGTTTATGCCAACAGCCTTCGCGAGGTTTGAATGGAAAACAAGATGCCTTTGCTCGCCGTGGATTGGTACGAAATATTTCGGTTTAACGAGCGCAAGCATTATTTTGAGTTCTTCCTGGCAAGCGTGACCCGAAACATGAAGGTCGTCCATGCTGCCTCTGTAGAGGACCTCAGCACCGCGGCGGAAAAGCTCGTCAACAATGCGGCTGACAGTCTTTTCGTTGCCGGGAACGGCGGAAGCGGAAATTATCACCCTGTCACCAGGGATGATATCAAGCTGTTTGTGACCCGAAAAAGCCATTCGGTAAAGGGCGGACATACTCTCGCCCTGGCTGCCCGTGGTGATGATAGTAAGCTGCTCCGGCGGATAGTTTTTCACCTGATTCAGGTCAATGAGCGTGTTTTTCGGGATATCGAGATATCCAAGCTCAGACGAAACATTTATCATGTTCTCCATGCTGCGCCCCGTAATTGCAACTCTGCGCTTATAGCGCGCGGCGACGTTTATAATCTGCTGAATTCTGTAAATATTCGAGGCAAAGGTAGTTACTATAATGCGGCTCTTGCAGTTTTCAAAAAGCGAATCGAGCGTGTAGCCGACAGTCATCTCGGATGGAGAATATCCCCTTCTCTCTGCGTTGGTCGAATCGCTGAGAAGGCAGAGTACGCCCTTCTTCCCGAGTTCTCCCAGGCGGGCAAGATCCGTCATCTGGCAGCCTATTGGCGTCGGGTCTATCTTGAAGTCGCCGGTATGGATAACCATTCCGGCAGGCGTGTTAATCGCCAAAGCAACAGCGCCTGCTATGCTGTGGTTTACGTGTATGGGTTCTACGGTAAAGCAGCCCACGCGGAAGGATTTTCCTGCTTCGATTATATTAATGTCCGCAATATCGAGAAGCTTATGCTCCTCGAGCTTGAGTTTCACAAGCCCTGCCGTGAGGTCGGTAGCATAAATAGGGGCGTTTATATCCTTTAAAACGTAAGGCACGGAACCAATATGATCCTCATGTCCGTGGGTTAGGATAATGCCCCTAATCCTGCTGCGGTTTTTCACGAGATAACCGACGTTGGGGATTACGACGTCTATTCCGTACATGTCGCCGTCCGGAAAGCCGATGCCGCAGTCGATTACAATGATGTCGTCCTTGTATTCGAGAACGGTAATGTTCTTTCCAACCTCGTTAAGTCCGCCGAGAGAAATGATTTTTAGTTTATCTGACATTATTTTACTCCTTTATGTTCCGGCAAAAGCCGTCAAACAGTTGCGGCAGCGCAGCAAAATCCATTATAATACGACAAAACTCTGCTAAAACACGCAAAAATGCGCGCAAAAACAAAAGCCGGACGATAATAAAGATTTGCCGGACGCTCCTTATGTATATTTAAAAACCAAGAACAAGAAATAACCGACGGATATCGCGCGATCTAATCCTGCTCTAAAAAATACTGATTAAAGTACGCAGCCCAAAAAAACAAAAGTGAGGGTGCACTGAAGAAAGGCCCTGAAAAACATCAGGACTTAAATATTAATATGAATATATGTATAACGTGAATTCCCTTGGGAATTCTAAACTACTTAATTATATACTCAGGGACGAATTATTAAACCCTAAAACAAACGCGGCAATGAAAAAAGCGTCTTCCTGCTTTCCGGCAGTAAGCGGCAGTTTCGTTTCGATCTCCGCCGCCGAAACTATATATAGTGGAGTGGATATAATAAGTGCGTCAAGCACATGTTTTTCCGCTTATCTTATTTATAATATCACATTTCATGCCTTATGTCTACTAAAATTCATCCATAAAATTATGCTATAGAAGATTTATTTTGAGTCAATTTATATTATTTGCCAATTTCTTGTATCGTTTACTAACGCTAAATATTATTTTTTCAGCAAATATTTGCCCATAACTTCTATTGTTCGGGCATTATCATTCATAATTAGTAACATTCTGTAATTGACTTGCCGATAGCGCGGAGGTACTATATATGCAGTCATCAATCAATGGGTACACACAACATATTGTGAGTATGCATGATTTTCATATTGGAAAGGAACACAGCGCAATGGAAGTTATAAGCATAAAAAAGAGAGACGGCAGAGTAGTCCCCTTTGATATTACAAAAATTGAGGATGCCATCAGGAAAGCGTTCGAAGCCACATATAAACCGGATAATGATGAAATAGCCCGAGAGCTTTCGGAAGAAGTATTAAAAAAGCTTGAGGAGGGTGAAAATAGTTCCCCCGAAGTTGAGACTATACAAGATATAGTGGAAGACGTTCTCATGAACAACGGTTATGTAAAGACGGCAAGAGCCTATATTCTTTACAGACATGAACGCAGCCGCGCCCGCGAGATGAACACCCGCCTCATGCAAAAGTATGAGGAAATTACTTTTGCCGACGCGAAGGACAGCGATATCAAGCGCGAAAACGCCAATATAAACGGCGATACCGCTATGGGCATCATGCTCAAATACGGCTCCGAGGGTGCAAAGCAGTTTTATGAAATGTATGTTCTCAAGCCTGAGATTGCGAAAGCACATACCGACGGTGACATACATATCCATGATATGGACTTCGCCTCTACGGGCACAACTACCTGCACCCAGATAGACATTATCTCTCTTTTCCGCGGCGGCTTCTCCACAGGCCACGGCATTCTCCGCGAGCCGCAGGATATAACCTCCTACGCCGCTCTCTGCTGCATCGCCATCCAGTCCAACCAGAACGACCAGCATGGCGGCCAGAGCATCGTAAACTTTGATTACGGCATGGCGGAGGGTGTTGCCAAATCCTTCCGCAGGATCTATTCTCAAAACCTCGCCAGAGCCTTTATGCTCCTTTCCGATAACGGCGATCTTGAGAGTGATTTGCGCGAAATAGCAGCCGATATCGAGCAGAAGCAAGGGCTTTATCCGAAGCTTGAGGGCATCGAGGATTATTTTGCCGCCGAGATGCCGCGCCTCAAGGAACTCACAGGCTGCGACGAGGAACTAATCTCAAAGTCTCAGAAATTTGCACATTATCGCGCCACCAAGGAAACAGACCGTGCCACCTTCCAGGCCATGGAAGCTCTCATTCACAATCTCAACACCATGAACTCCCGCGCCGGTGCGCAGACGCCGTTCTCTTCCATTAACTACGGCACCGACACCTCTCCCGAGGGCAGAATGGTTATGAAAAACCTTCTTCTAAGCACGGAGCAGGGCCTCGGAAACGGCGAGACGCCCATCTTCCCCATCCAGATTTTCAGAGTCAAGGACGGGATAAACCTCAACCCGGGCGAACCGAACTACGACCTTTTCAAGCTTGCCTGCCGCTGCAGCGCGAAGCGTCTTTTCCCGAATTTCTCTTTCATCGACGCGCCTTTCAACCTCAAGTATTATAAGCCCGGTCATCCCGAAACGGAGATTGCCTACATGGGCTGCCGCACAAGAGTTATCGGTAACGTATACGATCCCACGCGCGAGATTTGCAACAGACGCGGCAATCTTTCCTTCACGACCATCAACCTCCCGCGCATCGCTATAAAGGCCAAGAAGGACATAAACGTATTCTTTGAAATGCTCGACAGCAAAATTGACCTTGTTATAACCCAACTCCTTGAGCGTTTTGAGCTTCAGCGTCACAAAAAGGTCCGCAACTTCCCCTTCCTGATGGGCGAGGGCGTTTGGATCGACAGTGAAAAGCTTGAATGGAACGATGAGATAGGTGAGATTTTGAAGCACGGAACCCTTTCCGTCGGCTTCATCGGCCTTGCAGAGACCCTTGTTGCTCTCACCGGAAAGCATCACGGCGAAAGCGAAAAGAGCCAGCACCTCGGCCTTGAGATAATCAGCCACATGCGTTCCAGAATGGACGAGCAGAGCAAAAAAACCGGCCTTAACTTCACGCTTCTCGCCACGCCGGCAGAGGGTCTTTCCGGGCGTTTCGTAAAGCTAGATAAGCGCATATACGGCGAAATTCCCGGCGTTACTGACCGCGATTACTATACTAACAGCTTCCATATCCCCGTATACTATCCCATAGCCGCGTTTGAGAAAATAAAGCTCGAAGCGCCATATCACGCGCTCACGAACGCCGGCCATATCACATACATCGAAATGGACGGAGACCCGCTTGATAACCTCGAAGCCTTCGAGAAGGTTATTCGTTATATGGAAAAGTGCGGTATTGGCTACGGCTCCATCAACCATGCCGTTGACCGCGACCCCGTCTGCGGCTTCTCCGGCATAATCAAAGACCAGTGCCCCGGCTGCGGCAGACATGAGGATGAGCTCCCCTTCGAGCGCATCCGCCGCATCACGGGCTACCTTGTCGGCACGCTTGATCGTTTTAACAACGCAAAACGCTCCGAAGAGCATGACAGAGTAAAGCATGGCTTAGGATCTGATGACAATGTCTGATACAAAGCTCAGAATTGCAGACTGCATACAGGATTCCATTGTGGACGGTCCGGGCATGCGCCTCACGGTCTTTACTCAGGGCTGCCCTCACCACTGCTCCGGCTGTCATAACCCGCAGACCTGGGCTCCAGAAGGCGGCAAAGAAATCAGCGTTGACGAAATCATAAAAAAGCTTACATCCAACCCCCTGACGGATGGTGTTACTCTATCAGGCGGCGAGCCGTATTTTCAGGCCGCAGCCTGCGCGGAAATAGCTGAACGCGCCCACGCCGAGGGCTATAACGTATGGTGTTATTCCGGTTATACCTTTGAGGAAATAACAAATAAAAGCAAAACGGACGAAGCTTTCGCAAGGCTCCTTTCAAGCACTGACGTTCTCGTGGACGGTCCCTTCATCGCCGCCGAAAAGAGCCTTACTCTTAAATGGCGCGGCAGCAGGAACCAGCGCGTAATAGACGTTTCGAAAAGCCTTGCGGCAGGTCTCGTCGTTCTCAATGATAATCGCTGATACGAAATAGTTTTGACAACGCCGCTTATTTCCGTACTCCGGAGATTTGATGGTCTTGTCATTGAGGTCGCAGGTGATACAGCTTGAATACTTTTAAAAACTCAAAAACAGGCCGTGCCATAATATGCGTCTCCATTTTGCTCGGTATCGTTTTCGCATCATCCGTCGCCTGCGTCGCTATGCGCGGCGAGCCGGAGGATGAAGGCGCAGCGTCGCAGGACTCCGGCATAAGCGCACGGGTCACTCCCGCGGAAATTACTCCGCTGCCGGAACTGTCTCAGAGTTCAGGTGAGAATATCGAACAGAGTTCTTCTCTTCCGGAAACAGGAGACTTAAGCACAACCGAGCCTTCTGCCGAACCTGAGCCTACTTCTGAGGATGATAATGTTCCCGAGGAACTCATTCCGTCCGAGGACAAAAGCGGCGTTGATGAGCCGGGTGCAGATGAAGAAGCAGGCGTCGAAGAAAGTGAGCCGATAAACGAGCAGGCTGCAACGCAGGATAAATGTACTATTTCATTCCTTGGAAACTGCATTCTCGGCCAGCAGTATATTTCAGACACATTTTTCACCGAGTTTCCCGCGCATCTGCTTGACGACGACCTCACGCTTTGCTGTCTGAGCGGCTGCTTCTCCGAACCTGACGCGGCACAGATTTCCACGCCATACGCCGTTTCTTCCGAATACGCTCAGATAATCCGTGCTTCCGGAGTAGACGCCGTAGACCTTGCTAACTCTTATACTTCTTCCGCTTCCGAGGCAGAATACGACGCCACGGTTGCCTCCCTTGAAGCAAACAGTATTGCATATATCGAAGACTGGTCAGATTGTGTTTTCGTTGCGAATAACGGCGTTAAGATCGGTCTTTACGCCTCCGACGGTTACGTTGGCAGCAACATCAAACAGAGCATAGCCGCAATGCGCGAGGCTGGCGCGGAGCTTATCGTCGCCTGCTTCACGTGGGACGCTGATAATCTGGATTATTACTATGAAAACCAAAACTATGGCGCGCATTACGCGGCTGACTGCGGCGCTGATATAGTGTTCGGCCAGGGCGGGGACAGCTTGGAGAACATTGAGCGCTACGGTGATTCAATAATTATCTACAATCTCGGAACTCTTATTAATTCCGCTTTTATCTCCGAAAGCTCAGAGACGGCGATAGTTCAGCTCGTCTTTGAGCGTGATGATAACAGTTCTTTCCAGCTTTCAGAAACGAGCTACATCCCGTATCTGTCCGGCGCTGCGGGAAATCGCCCTAAAAAGCTTGAGCCCGGAACTGAAGAGTATTACAGCGTTCTGTCTAAGCTTGTCATTCAAATCTTTGAACCCACTGATGAGCAATAAAAACGCAGCATAAAGGATAATATAATGGACTCTATTCTCAACAACATATATAATCAGCTCGGAATATCTGCTGAAACGCTCGATTTTGCGGCTGAAACTGAAGAAAAGCTTCGCTCGCGTTTCAATGAAATAGACCGGACGGCGGAGTATAACCAGGCTAAGGTCCTTCTCGCCATGCAGAAAAACCGCGTGAACGCGACGCATTTTGCCGCAACTACAGGTTACGGCTATAACGATGCAGGCCGTGAAACGCTCGAAAAGGTGTATGCGGACGTTTTTCATACGGAGGCAGCGCTCGTCCGCCCGCAGATAACCTGCGGAACACACGCCCTCGCCGTAGCGCTTTCGGCCATCCTGCGTCCCGGCGACGAGCTGCTTTCCCCCGTCGGCAAGCCATACGATACGCTGGAGGAGGTTATCGGCATCCGCAACTCCCCCGGCTCCCTGCGCGAATTCGGCGTGAGCTACAGGCAGGTAGACCTGCTGCCCGGCGGCGGCTTCGACTATGAAAACATCCGCAAAGCTATAAACGAAAAAACAAAGCTCGTCACCATCCAGCGCTCTAAGGGCTACCAGACGAGGCTTACCTTCTCTCCCGAGGCAATAGGCGAGCTTATCGCTTTTGTAAAATCAGTTAAGCCCGACCTCATCTGCATGGTAGATAACTGCTACGGCGAGTTTGTCTGCCGCAACGAGCCTTCTGATTACGGCGCGGATATGGTCGTCGGCTCCCTTATAAAGAACCCCGGCGGCGGTCTCGCACCCATCGGCGGCTATATCTGCGGCACGGAAAAATGCGTTGAGCAGTGCGCGTACCGTCTCAGCGCCCCCGGCTTGGGGCAGGAGGTAGGCGCAAATCTCGGTATTCTTCCGGCCTTCTATCAGGGCTTTTTCCTTGCGCCCACAGTCGTCGCCGGGGCGCTGAAGGGCGCTGTTTTTGCAGCCGATTTATACGAAAGGCTCGGCTTCAAGGTCGTTCCCTCCGCAGCCGAACCCCGTTACGACATCATTCAGGCAGTAGAACTCGGTTCCCCGGAGCGCGTTATCGCTTTCTGCAAGGGTATTCAGGCTGCTGCGCCCGTTGACAGTTACGTTACGCCGGAGCCTTGGGCCATGCCGGGCTACGATTCCGAGGTAATCATGGCGGCGGGAGCATTCGTGCAGGGCTCTTCTATTGAACTGAGCGCCGACGCACCCATCCGCCCTCCCTACGCCGTTTATTTTCAGGGCGGACTTACATGGTATCACGCGAAAACCGGCATACTTATGAGCCTGCAAAAGCTCCATGACGCGGGTCTAATAAGCTATAATCAGTGAAAATGACAATAATAGTTGTGAAAATGCCTGTCAAGCAAAATTGCTTGACAGGCATTTGATTTGTAAGGTTAAAGCACTTTACAGAGATTTTTCGTTAAAAAGTGATGTAAGGTATATATCCTTTACGGCGTTAAGCAAGTTTCTCTGCAATAGTCTTTATGAACTCCGCAGTATTTACGCTTTTTACTTCAACACCCTCGGCAAGCGAAGCGAGGTCTTTAGTCATAACTCCGCTTGCTAAGGTATCAAAGCAGGCTTTTTCAAGCTTATCGGCGAAAGCGGCGAGCTCGGCGTTGCCGTCCAGCTCTCCCCTTTTTCTGAGTGCGCCGCTCCATGCAAAAATCGTCGCCATCGGGTTTGTTGAGGTCTCTTCTCCGTTCAGATAACGGTAATAATGGCGGGTAACGGTGCCGTGCGCTGCCTCATACTCAAACTTTCCGTCCGGCGAAACGAGGACGGAGGTCATCATGGCAAGGCTTCCGAAGGCTGTGGAAACCATGTCGCTCATAACGTCGCCGTCATAGTTCTTGCAGGCCCAGATAAAGCCGCCCTCAGAGCGGATAACGCGGGCAACGGCGTCGTCAATAAGCGTATAGAAATATTTAATTCCCGCCTCATTGAAGCGCTTAGCGTATTCCTCGTCGAATATTTTCTGGAATATCTCCTTGAAAGCGCCGTCGTAAATTTTGGAGATAGTGTCCTTCGTGGAAAACCAAAGGTCCTGCCCCAGCTCAAGCGCATAATTGAAGCATGAGCGCGCGAAGCTCTCGACAGAAGCCTCGGAATTGTGCATGCCCTGGAGCATACCGGCGCCGAAAAGCTTCTGAATGGTCTTGCGGCTCACCTTTCCGCTCGCGCCGGTAAAGACAAGCTCTGCCGTTCCCGGCTCGTCGGTTCTTATTTCCACCGCCTTATATACGTCGCCGTAAGCGTGTCTTGCGATGGTGATGGGCTTTTTCCAGTTTTTCACGACGGGCTTGATGCTGTCGATAATTATTGGCGTGCGGAAAACGGTTCCGTCAAGGATGCTTCTGATAGTGCCGTTCGGGCTCTTCCACATCTCCTTGAGCTTATATTCCTCCATGCGCTGCGCGTTCGGTGTAATGGTGGCACACTTTACAGAAACTCCGAGGCGCTTCGCCGCCTCCGCCGCCTCATGGGTAACTTCGTCGTTCGTTCTGTCGCGTTCGGGCAGGCCAAGGTCGTAATACTCCGTGTTCAGCTCGACGAAGGGCAAAATGAGCTCGTCCTTTATCATTTTCCAAAGAACGCGGGTCATTTCGTCGCCGTCCATCTCGACTATCGGGGTCTGCATTTGTATTTTACTCATACCGTTCCTCCATCATTTGCCGTGACCGGCAGCGTAATAGTTCATGAGGCAGCCGTCAAGCAGGATAGTGCGCTCGTTATCGGTGAGGTTCGTGAGGGTAAGCGTTATATCCTCAACGCCATTTTTGCCGATGACCTTCGCGGGGATTTTTTCAATTTTCTCCTCAATAGCCTTTCTTATGCCGGGGATGTAGATAAAATCGCCCGCTTCATATTCAAAGGCGCAGCTCTTGTCTATCGTAAAGGGCACAAGTCCCCAGTTTATGCAGTTGGAGCGGTAACGCTTCGTAGCGTACTCGTAGCAGATATTTGCGCCGCCGCCGAGAACCTTCTGGCAGGACGCCGCCTGCTCTCTGGCGCTGCCATCGCCGGGCTTCTTGGCAAAAATGCAGGATACGATGTCCGTGTTTTTAAGAAGAGCGTCGGCGCCGACCTTTTTAAGAGCGTTTACGGCTTCCTCCGGCGTTTTACCCGCCAAACGCTGCTCATTGAGAGCGCGGATAGCCTTGGACGCGGGAACATACTCGGGAACCCTGCGCGAAAGCGCAAAATCTGAAAGACGGATGGGGTTGGAGCGGTAAGATGAGGTCTCTCCCGAGGGAATGAGCTCGTCAGTCGTCGTGACTTCATCCTTTATTACGGCGGCGAGGCGGCAAAGCATATTTTCGCCCATCGCGCCGAATTTCGGCCAGTCAGTGATGTTGGGGCCGAACTTGAGCTCAGCGTCCGGCTGAGCCTTGCCGAAGCCGAAATACACGCGCTTTTCGTAGGCCGAGGGGTCAAAGACGTATTTTGTCTCGGGAACGTCGTAATCAATGTCGGTGGCAGCCGTGATAACGCCGCCGTTTGCCGCAGTCGCGGCGATGCTTCTCGCGTCCATGAGCGCGACGGAGGCTATCTGACCCTCGCCGGGCTTTGAGCCCTCGCGGTTCGGGAAGTTGCGCGTTGCGTGGCGGATGCTCAAGGCATTATGCCCCGGCGTATCGCCCGCGCCGAAGCAGGGGCCGCAGAACGCGGGCTTAATAACCGCGCCCGCCGCCATGAGCTTCGCGGCACTGCCGTCCTTGGTTATTGCCATGCTTATCGGAGACGAGGACGGATAAACGGAGAGGTTGAAATAATCATTACCGACGCTCTGCCCGTCGAGTATCGCGGCCGCTTCCTCGATATTATCGAACATGCCGCCGGAGCAGCCGACGATAACGCCCTGATCGGCGACGACCTTGCCGTTCACTATCTTATCGGTAAGCTTGAGCTGTACCTTATCGCCGAGCTGGCGGTTGCATTCATCCTGTGCTGCGCCGAGTATCTTCTCGGGATTTGCCTGAAGCTCTTTTATCGTAACGGCGTTGGAGGGGTGGAACGGAAGCGCTATCATGCACTCCTGCGTGGAAAGGTCAACCTTTACCATCGCGTCGTAATAAGCCGTGGGCGCGGGAGAAAGCTGCTTATAGGCTTCGGGTCTGCCGACGGTCTCATAGTATTCCTTAACCTTTTCGTCCGTTACCCAAACGGAGGAAAGGCAGGAGGTCTCGGTGGTCATAACGTCGATTCCGATACGGTAATCCATCGAAAGCTCCTTTACGCCGGGGCCGGCGAACTCAAGTATCTTGTTCTTAACAAGCCCCTTGCCGAAAACCTCGCCGCAAAGAGAGATCGCCACATCGTGCGGGCCGACGCCGCGGCGGGGCTTGCCCTCCAGCCAGACGAGCACGACCTGCGGAGCGTCAACATCATAGGTGTTTTCAAGCAGCTGCTTAGCCAGCTCGCCGCCGCCCTCGCCTATGCCCATAGTTCCGTAGCAGCCGTAACGGGTATGGCTGTCGGAGCCGAGAATCATAGAGCCGCAGGAGGCTATCATCTCGCGCATGAACTGGTGGCAGACGGCCTGATTTGCAGGAACGTAAATGCCGCCGTATTTCTTCGCGGCGGAAAGGCCGAAGCCGTGGTCGTCCTCATTAATCGTTCCGCCGACGGCGCAAAGGCTGTTGTGGCAGTTGGTGAGAACATACGGAATGGGGAATTTCTTCATTCCGCTGGCTCGCGCCGTCTGAATGATGCCGACGAAGGTAATATCGTGGCTCATAAGAGCGTCGAATTTTATGCGCATCTTGCGCTTATCGTCGGACTTGTCATGCGCGCGCATGATAGAATACGCTATCGTTCCCTCTCTCGCTTCGTCCGGCGCGGGAACGCCCTTCGCTTCCTTCGCGGGGACGATTTCGGAGCCGTTTATAAGGTATACGCCGTCTTCATAATATTTCACCATCTGAGCACACCTCTGTTATCCATTATATTTATTCATCGCGGAATCGATTCCTGCGGAAATTATCTCTTCAACTGCATCCACTGCGCGCTCGGCTGCGGCACTGATGGTCTTGTAATCATTGTCGCCTATTCTGCCGATGACCCAATCTATCATATCGTAATCCGGGTGCGGAGGCGCGCCTACGCCGATTTTCACGCGGGGAAAGGCATCTGTTCCGAGGCGCTGGATTATGCTTTTTATGCCGTTATGCCCGCCCGCGCTGCCGGAACGCTTCACGCGAAGCTTGCCGGGCTGTATGGCAATATCGTCAAAAACGACTATCACGCGCTCGGGCGGTATCTTGTAAAACGCCGCAGCAGGCGCTATAGCGTCTCCGCTGAGGTTCATAAAGGTCTGCGGGCGGACAAAAAACACTTTTTCTCCCGCAAGCTCGCCAAGCCCCGTAAGGGCCTGAAATTTTAGTTTGTTTATCTTTATCCCGAGCTTTTTTTCGAGCGCGTCACCCGCCATAAAACCGGCATTGTGGCGCGTTTTTGCATATTTATCGCCGGGATTGCCCAAAAAGGCGACGAGCCACGAGGCCCCGCCCTTGTTTTTGCTCCCAAAAAGCATGGTTTTCCTCCAAAATGCGCTGAAAACGAATGCGGGAAAATTCACCATTTTCGCGCATTGCATATATAATTAGGTATTTTATCACAATTATTCCGAAAAAGCAAAAACAAGAAGTAAAAAAACGGCACCTATTTCAATAAATAATCGAAATCAATTTAAAATTTAATTGTGCATTTTTGTATTGACAAGCTAATACAGCTGTGCTATTGTATTAATACGCTCAGTACAGTTCATCGGTGTACTATATCTCAAAAAGGAGGTGCGCCCTTGCTAAGCATCAACTATAAGGATGGCCGCCCCATATATGAGCAAGTCAAAGAAGGCCTAAGAAAGCTTATAACAACCGCGGCTATCAAGGAAGGTGAAAAACTCCCATCCGTAAGGGAATTGGCCTCTTCCCTTGCAATAAACCCCAATACCATACAGCGGGCATATAAAGAGCTCGAAGCCGAGGGATATATCTATTCCTCCGCAGGAAAGGGTTCGTTCGTTTCCTCGTCGGACGAAACTGTTCTCAAACGCAGGATGGAGCTCACTGAGCAGCTCAACACCATCATTTCCGAACTCGGCGAGCTCGGCATAAGCAAAGACGACATAATTTCCCATATCAAGGGAGGACAGACCTTATGATTAAAGCAGAAAAGCTTGTCAAACAATTTGATAAGTTCCGCGCTCTGGATGAATTTAACATCAATATCCCTCAGGGCTGCGTTTACGGCCTCGTCGGACCGAACGGCGCCGGCAAATCCACCTTTCTCCGCCATGCAGCCGGCGTTTATAAGCAGGATTCCGGTACTATTGAGGTTTTCGGCGAAAAGGTTTTTGAAAACCCAAAGATAAAAAACAAAATTGCCTACATCCCCGACGACCTGTTCTTCTTCCTTCAGGCTTCAATACTGGACATGCGGAATTTTTACCGCAATATCTATACGAATTTCAGCATGGAAAGATACGAAAAGCTCAAGGACGTATTCCGTCTTGATGAAAAAGCCCCCATCCGCAAGTTTTCCAAGGGAATGCAGAAGCAGGCGGCATTCTGGCTCGCGCTCTGCATGAGACCGGAAATCATGCTCCTCGACGAGCCCGTTGACGGGCTTGACCCGGTCATGCGCCGCCAGATATGGAGCCTCATACTTTCCGACGTTTCCGAAAATGGGACTACGGTGCTCGTTTCCTCTCACAATCTGCGTGAGCTTGAGGATGTTTGCGACCACGTCGGAATAATGCACAAGGGCAAAATGCTGCTGGAACGCTCTCTTTCTGACATTCAGGGCAATACAGTCAAGCTCCAGATTGTTCCGAAGGACGACGTTCTCCCCCAGAACATCACCATACTGCACGAATCAAGCACCGGCAGAATGAAAACTCTCATCGTTCGTGGGAATCCGCACGATGTTTCCGAGGCGGCGAACGCCGTCGACCCGGTTTATTACGAGCTTATCCCCCTGACCCTTGAAGAAATATTTATCTACGAACTCGGAGGTGTGGACTATGCGGTCAACGAAATCATACTTTAATCTCCAGCTCTTCAAAAAGACCGTGACCCGCTACTGGCCGATTTGGAGCGTTTATCTTTTCATTCTTTCGATTGCAAATTATTTCATCGTGCGCGAAAGTGTATATTATAGCTATGCAGACGTAGTTGAATTAGACAGTCTCTATAGCTCGACTATTACCTTCGGGCTTATTTTCAGCGCTATTTTCTGCCTTGCGACGGCTATGTTCTCCCATTCATGGATGTATACCGCTCGCAGCGCAAGCGCCTACGCCTGCCTGCCGATAAAACGCGAAGGACTTTTCCTCTCCACTTCGCTTGCCGGAGTGGTGCCGCTCATTCTCTCAAATCTCTTTGCGATGATAGTTATGTCGCTCACGGCGCTTTATTTCGGCGTAAACGCCTTTTATGCCGCACTGCTCTGCTTCCTCGCGCTGAGCCTGTTTAACGTATTTTCTTACGGCTTGGCGACCTTCTGCTGTGAGCTTACCGGCAACGCCTTCGTAGTTCCCTTTATTTACGCGATATTCAATTTTCTCGCGGTGGTCGTCGAAGCTCTTTTAAAGGTTCTGGCGGGATTTTTCATTTACGGAGCAAGCTTTTCCTCCTCCTTTTATTTCAGCTTCCTCTCCCCCATATACGAAATGATTACCAAGGTACACACTATACGCACGCCTGAATCCGGCATAACGGGCTGGTCTTATATCATCGCTTATGCCGTCGTGGGGCTGATACTCTGCGCGCTCAGTCTGCTTATCTTCAAAAAGCGCAGGATGGAAACGGCTTCCGACATAGTGGCCTTCAATCCGCTCAAGCCGGTATTTAAATACTGCCTCAGCTTCGGCTGCGCGCTCACGCTCGGAATGCTGTTTTATTCCATAATCGCAAATGATTTTGACTATAATTACGCCTACGGCTGTGAGCTTAAAACCATAATAACGCTCGGTATCTGCATGATAATTGCAGCTTTTATCGGTTATTTCGCTGCGGAAATGCTCATACACAAGTCCTTTAAGGTATTTAAAAACAAATGGAAGGGCTTCATCTGCGTCTGCGCCGTCATTGCGCTTCTTATCGCGGGAATGTATTTCGACCTTTTCGGAATCGAAAAATACGTCCCCGATACGGATGATATAGGAAGCGTCAGCTTCAGCGTTTTCGGCTGCACCACGGAAATTGAGGACGCAGACACCATCGAACTTCTACGTGAAACTCACTCCGCCATCATTGCCGACAAGGACAGGAACCGTTCCCTTCTGAAGGATTGGAGATATGAAGATGAAACCGAAGAATTTCTCTATGACTTCAGAATTACTTATGTCCTTGATAACGGCAGAAGGGTCAACCGCGAATACACCATCTTTGCTTCTGATTTCCATGAAGCGAACTGGCAGACGCTTTCCGGTATAATCAACCGTGCTGACTGCATAAAGGCAAGAACAGCGCCGCTCTTCACTGACGACATAGAGTACTGCAATATTTATTACACCGTCCCCGTCGCAGACAGCAGCGCGAACGAGAAGGACGCAGATTTTGCCGAAGAAGACGCGGAATATGAAAGACTTCCTATAGACAAATATCCCGATACCGAAGGCAAATACATCGAGCTTACCGCATCGGAGGCCAAAGAGGCGCTCATACCTGCGATAATCGACGATATAAACCACGGGCGCATATCTGATTTTCATAATTACTACGGCAGCCGGTCTCTGTCCAGAGAAATTTACGAATGTTCGATAAACTTCTCGATTCCAATAAAGCGCGATAACAGCGAGTATTTTTATTATAATAACATAAGCTTCAATCCTACGGTTAATTCGACAAGCACGAACGAGGCTTTAAAATCTCTCGGTATCGAGCTTTATACGGTTGCGGAGCTCTACGAATAATGCTATAATACTGATTAGGCTATAATAGTTATCATTACTCGGGGAGGGCATCGCCATGAAAAAACGAAAATTGCTTGTAAGCATCATCCTTGCGGCAATCGTTTGCATGGCGACTGCCCTCCCCGTTTCTGCGTCCACACTTTATTTTACGTCTATAAACAACATCCTCATGCCGCTCAGTGACGATACCATGCCCATCAATGTAGACGGTATAATGTACGTTCCTTACTCTGTATTTAATTCATCCGAACTGGGAACCTATTCCGTTTACTCCAAGACTTCGCAGGTTGTTCTCGTTTTCCGAAGCGATTTGCAGCTTAATTTCGACCTGAAGGATGGCTCGACCTACGACAACACGAGCGAAACCTACAGCATCTCCGCAGTTTACTCAAACGGCGTCGTATATATCCCAGCCGCCTTCACTTGCGAGTTTTTCGGCATACAATACAGCGTAATCCGCGGCAACGACTACGGCCCGATAATTCGCATGAAACGCGGCGACGTTCTCGACGACGAAACCTTTGCCAAGGCAGCCGCGGCACTCATGAAGAGCCGCCTCAACCAATACAAAAAGGGAACGAGCGAGACGGCTGCCCCTACTCCGACTCCTTCGCCGACCCCCACTCCGACGCCCGGTCCCGTCACGCCTACGCCTGCTCCGAACGACGAGACACAGCTTCATACTGACGTAGACGTATTCATAAATATCTATGGGCTTGACCCTGGTACTACGCCTCTTATCCTGCGCACGCTTGAAAATAACGCCATTCCCGCGACTTTTTTCCTCACTCAGGAGGATATACTTGAGAATGCCGATCTTGTCCGCCGCATTTTGGGGAGCGGCTTCACTGTCGGGCTTGTAGTCGGTGAAGATTATAAAAGGGACTATGAACTGTCCTCCGCCCTTCTTTATGAGGCATCTCATCAGGCGTGCTTTATTGTAGCTGCAGGCGGGAATTATGGATCGGATTATTATAATAAGCTCTCCGCCGACGGTCTCATTCTTGCCTCTAACTATACGAAACTTGACAGCATCTGGAACTATTACTATGGCTCTCCGTTAAATAAGAAAAACGGAAGCGTCGAGATAGCCATACCAGGTGACAGCAAAACGGCAGACGGGCTTACAACACTCATTCTGAAACTCAAAAAAGAAGAATACAACATTATGCGTCACGCTGAAACAGCGTCTTTTGGATAAAGGAGGATATTCCATTGAACGGTAAAAACATCAAGGCCCTCATTCTCGCCGCAGGACAGGGCAAACGCCTCGGCTCCGGCGAAGCGGGCGTTCCGAAGGTAATGAGAAAGGCCGCAGGTCGTCCGCTTATCAGCTATGTTCTGGACAGTCTCTCCTTCATTCCGCCGCAGGATACGGTTATAATCGTTGGTTTTATGAAGGAGCAGGTCATTTCCGCATATCCCGATTATTCCTACGCCGTGCAGGCCGAACAGCTCGGAACGGG
>JAEEGK010011175.1_pt1 | contig 20558 bp, 19 predicted proteins | sample 8958771 | NCBI WGS metagenome assembly JAEEGK01 (sample SAMN16246547, study PRJNA631951) | gut metagenome | biome: gut microbiome; feature: rumen; material: SC-attached | host: Bos | place: Iran: Karaj | collected 2018-10
CAAACATCGGAAGATTCCTTTCTAGAAGTTTCCTTCGGTTATTCCCCATTTACATCTGTTAGTCTTAACTAACCGACAAAGAATATACCAATTTGTTTGTGAGATGTCAATAAAAGATTTGCGTGAAATAGAAGTTAATTCCTATCAGACAGGCAGGATTACCTGAAACGCCTTGATTTACTTTGAATTACTACACTTTGTATACTTGTTGATATATACTGTTTTCGAGATTTCCGACACATATTTACTAGGTTGTATGTTAATTCCTATTGACTTGGTGGGTTTATAGGTTTATCATACATGCATGCCATAAAAACCTGTCTCAGGCGGCGCACCCTTAATAGCATCATGTTTCTAATCTTTCCTCTATTCTGTACATGATCGCCCGCCTGACTCATGATCTTTTGTTACGTCAGTAACATGAATAATCGCCCGGGAGCCCACAAGTTTCCGGGCTTTTTAATAGGAGACATGAACATCCCATAGACCATATCCTGAAGTTCAGAGACCGGCGGCTGATCCGGCAGTGCGGGATATAATGCAAAAACAAGGACCTCAGAACAGTGTGCAGATCCAGGCGATAACAGCTGATATCGGGAAGAATGCGATGACGTGTGCAAGATGTGTTTTCCAGTTGTATCCGAAAAGATAATGGCCCAGCACAGGCTTGCACTCAGGATAGAAACTCGGGAAGAAAGTGAATCCGGCATTGCAAAGCAATACCCAGTCAAAGAAGCCGATATCGTAAGCTTTAAGGAGCAGGAGCATGATGAGGAACCTTCCAAAAAGCTGCCAGAATGTAAGATCATCGCGGATGCCAAGAACAGCACCGGTCACGACTGCTCCTATCATCAATGCAAAGGCCAGGATGATGATCATCCATCCGACTATGTGCTGGCCTTTGAACCTCTCGGGTTTTGTGTCAGGTACCGCGTCTCTTACTTCCTTGGGTGCAGATGAGAAAAAGCTCTTATTCTGCACAAAACCGACGCCTCCCAGAAGGAGCAGGAAGAGCCCTGCCATCATCATGACTGCAAGTAATAACGTGATAAGTATCTGCATAATATCACCTCACAAAAATGTACAAATGAGAGCAATGATCAGACAGCATACAGGTATCATGATGCACTGCCTTATCTGCTGCTTACGGTTAAAGCCAAAGTCTTTCCAGCCTTTGCATCCTTCCGTCTCAGGAAAGAAGTGCTGAAAGAATCTTGTTCTGGTCAATATGAAATAATCGAAAAATACTATGTCAAAAACTTTAATTGACGCGCCGATGATCAGGAAACGCAAGAGGAACTGCCAGAATGAATATCCGTTCTTTATGCCATCTGATGCACCATAGACGAATAAACCAATATAAAGAATACAAAATGCCAAAAGGATCACCCATCCCATAAACCTCTTAAAAGTCATCGGCTGGTTTTCGACACGGGGTCTTAATCTTTCCTGCACGTCTTCAGGGAAAAAGCTGATAAGTCCCGGCGACGGTAAAGTTACCGTGACACCCAATATCAGCAAAAAGAAAGCAATGCAACCTATCAATGAAAGAACAACAGTTACGATCATTTCTTTTCGTCCTTGCGCCAATAGATATAAGCCGGAATGAAAAACGTCATTTCGAGAAGACTCTCGACAGAGCCTAAGATACCGTATTCACCGGTAAGTTTTGCTATTAAAGCAAATGCCAGTACGACAAGTGCATATCCGCCGAACATAAGAGATACAAGCCTTTTCCTAAGGCCGAACTTTCCGCTTAAGATACCGTAGATAAGCACTATCTCAGTTGAGTAACCAAGGATGACCAATACAATGGTTAGAGGGTTCATATAGCTTTCAGCATTCGCGAGAAGAACCGAAAACTGCTCAGCCGTAATGCCTGCTTTGACTGCGGAATTATATGTAAGAGGAGCGTAAACGCCCAAAGCAAAATGCATATAGAGCACGCCGCCGATACAAAGGAACGCAGGAAGGATCAGGAATCTGCCTGCCTTCTCGAACACCTTATCGAACATCCTTGCAAGGCTTATAAATCCCAAAAGCAGCATCAGACTTCCTATTACACCGATCCACATCGATGTCATGAGGCGCCATTCAGGGACCTGCCACAGTGTTATCTTATTATCCGAAGCTATGTCGGTGCCGAGATAAAGAAATGCATCAGCAACCGCATATACAATGGTTCCGATGATTCCGGCTAAAGCCAGCTCCCAGTTATTTGATGCCATAGATAAATTCCTTACCGGGGCTTTCTTGCCACACTGTGCAGTCTGCAGAATCCGCGCTTCTCAAAAAGCTCCATCTTAAGGCCCGCATTCCTGCAAAGCATATCCACATCTTCTTTTCCGTAGATCCTTACATCACCGTGACCTATGAGATTGATGAGAGGCATCTCTATGTGGTTGCAGAACCACCTTACAGCCGCACTTTTCATTGTCATGTCACGAAGGATCAGTCTTCCGCCCGGCTTAAGCACCCTGTAAACGCTGTTGAAGAAATCCTGCACATTCGGATAGTGATGGAAACTCTCGCAACAGATGACCGCATCAAAGGAATTGTCTTCAAAAGGCAGGTTCTCACAATCACCTACCACAAACTCCGCACCGGGTATGTTCTTGGCTTTTGCCACCTCGATCATCTTGGGAGTCAGATCAATACCGGTGTAATGCTTCTCGGGATATTTCTCATATAAAAGAGAGATCATCGGAGCCGTTCCGCATCCGCAGTCAAGAAGGCTTTCAAATGGTTCCTTCTCCAGTTCGGCGAGCACATCGGGATAGTCCTTTTTGCACATCTTGTAGACGCCGGCCTGGTCAGTCTCATAGACGCTTGCCGCCTTCGTGAATTCTTTTATCGAGATCTCTTTATATTGTTTATCGTTCATGTCAGGATATCTCCATAAATTCATCGATCGCCTTAAGGACGGGCTCGGCATACTTTCTCTCGCCGAACAGCCACTGTTCATGCTGCATGTCGAACTCCCTGATATCAGGATCACGGAAGTATTTGAGATATCTCTTCAGGTACTTCCCGCCCATCTTTTTCGCATAGATGAAATGCGCTGTTGTGCCTTCAACATGTATATCGTCTTTTAAGTGAGTCAGAAGATCTGTGTAGTATTCGTTCTTTATCGATCTGACATTGAACTTCGAGAATGCTTCGATGAAAGAATTCGCGACCTCATCGCTCATCTCGAAAGAATCCATCATCATCTTCTTTATCTTCTGCTTTTTCTTCTCGCTCTTGGTTACGCCCGTAAGCAGAGGGGTTACCAGTGCCGCCTGAAGTTTTGCTGCCAGCACGCCGCTCTGGTCGAGATCGGAGCTTCCGAATATACCGTGGTCAACGTGAACCTTCTCACGCATTATGAGCTGTCCTACAAAGGTCCCTCCGAGAGAAGAACCGAGAGCTCCGTCGATCCTGCCGCCGAAGTTATCTATGATGTATTTTTCTATCTTCTCCGTGACGGTGATCATATCCGGAAAGATGAGATCACTTCCGTCAAAACCGTCGTAGTTAACGCAGATCAGATGATACTTCTCTTTAAGGTCATCTGTGACGTTTAAGAAATTCGACTGCCAGTCGCAGCATGTGCCGGGCAGGAGCATCAGTATCTTGCCCTGCTTGTTTCCCATCTCATCAAATGTCATCCGAATATCCCCCTCTTCTTATAGGGTTCAGATACGCATCCGAGGAAATCATAGCCCGTATCTTTAATGGTCTTTTCCATAAGAGCGGGATCAGGCTGATCGTCACTTATGAACGTTGCTTCCTTCTTCGCCCTGGAAGCCTTAACTTTCTTAGCTTCAGGAAACGCTTTCCTGACAGCATCGCTTACGTGTGCTTCACACATCCCGCACATCATTCCGTCTACCTTGATCGTTGTCTTAAACATAATTACTCCCTGTTCTTTAATACTTCTGCCGGTGTTATCTTTCTTATCCTGTTTGTAAGAGCAAGATTTATTATCAGGTAAAGTCCTATGATCACTCCGAAGATCGCCACATACATCTCAGGTGGGTAATCCGGTCTTATACCGACGCCCACATTGCTTACGAGATATCTCGGATAGACATAATCCATGATCATCTTACAAAGCGGTATTACGATAAGTGCGCCAATTGCGACCATATAGAAATTGCCGTCCAGATACATCTTACGGACTTCTCTTCTCCTGAATCCGAATATCTTCATTAGCGATATGTTGAATGACGATCTGTCTATCATCATCTTTATCATGAGATACATTACGACAACAAAGATCACTGCTGAGCCTGTTGACATGGTTATGATCATAGGTCCCATCATGTCGGAATAGATTCCGGCGGATTTTTGGATCTCGCTTTTCGAGACCGTGGAATAAAGCCTTCCGCTGTCGATATCAAGGGCGTGATCTGAGAAAACGACATTGTAGTAATCGTCAGCCAATCCGAACATATCCCTTGTCCTGTCAATGTCCATGAACACCATCATCGACGCGGAATAATCGAAGATATTCGACACCCTGAAAGCATATAATCTGCCTCCGTTGGTATCCTTGAGTGTAAACTCATCGCCAACAGAAAGGTTATATTTGATAGCCACTGCAGAACTTAATACGATGTCCGTATCGTTATCCGGAAGATCTCCGGTATCAAAGAACGGATTATCCCTGGTTATGCCCATGAGAGTTACATCGAAAGTATAGCCGTATATATCTTTCTTAAAGCCTTGTGCAATGGCCTCATATCCGCCTTCAGGCACTTCCTCTGTCGGGTATTTGTAGTTATACATGTATTCGTATTTAGTCTGGCTTACATAGTAGTCTTTGACTTTTCCGCAATACACATAGGTATTGAGCGACATGAATGCTACAAGAAGGCTCATAAACAGGCCCAGGATGACCGCAAGTCCTGCGCGGATCTCACGCAGCATCTGTCTGATCCTGAACAGGTTAATGAACTTCAGTCCCTTGATCTTAAGCTCCTTGCCGCGCACAGCCTTCTTCTCATTCCTGAGCAATGCCAGTGGCGTCTTCTTAAGCCTCTTGCGGATAACAAGAACATTTACGATAAATGCTGTTACCGGAGGTACTACAAGTCCATAAATAAGAATAAAGGGCGTTATCTCGACTTCTATCGCAGGCATCGAGTAATAATTCAGAGAGTCCGCAAGCTGTGCCTCTATTCCAGCAGGCGTCAGAACGGCAATCAATGTACCGATCACGCCTGAGATAAAAGTCACGATTACCGGCACTGCGACGTAGCTTAAAGTGAGAGTCCTTCTCTTTATGCCCATCGAATAAAGCGCGCCTATGACGGAGCTTTCCTGGTCGATCGTATGAACGATGAATACTGATATTACGTACGCGAAAAGAACTACGAGCAGTATTCCGAAGATGATGCTCGCAGAGTAATTGATCTGAACGTCATCAGCGGCCGTATCGATCCTCGGATTATCACCGTGGTTCATGAACATCATCAGATTGGATGTCTTAATGTCGAAAACATCATCTACAAGTTCATTCGCCTCATCAGAGAGTTCATTTACTCCGTCTGAAAGATCTCTTGCGCCCTTGGCAAGATCCTTTGCGCCTTTATTGAGCTCATCCGAACCGTCGTACAGTTCATCGACGCCTTTGGAGAATTCGTCTGCGCCCTTCTTAAGTTCAGATGTGCCTTTGTGAAGAGCTGTTGCGCCGTTCCTTAAGGCATTGCTGTTGTCCTTGATCTTCTTGAGACCGTTATACAATTCATTCGCACCGCTCTTTAATGACTTCGCGCCCGAATCGACGCCTGAAGCGCCGTTCTTTATCCCGGAAAAGCCGTCAGATAAATCTTTTGCAGGACCTGCAAGGCCTGCTGCAACGCCTGCCACATAAGGATCTTCGCTGTTTGCCATTGCGGCAGCACCCTGTGCATACTGGTCAACGGCGCTTCCATATTGCTTTGCACCGTCATTTAAAGACTTGGTACCGTCAGCAAGCTGCGAAGCTCCGTCTTTGATCTGCGAAGCGCCTGATGCGGCCTTTCCTACGCCGTCAGTATATGCCTTCACGCCTTTCTCGAGCTCTGTTGCGCCATTATCAAGCTCTTTGATGCCGTCTTTAAGATCCGGAACCGAGTCCTTCAGCTTCTTCATTCCGTCTTTGAACTCGCCCGTGCCGTCATACAGATCCTCTGCTCCGTCAGCCAGTTCGCCGGCACCGTCCTTTAATTCCTTGATACCGTCAAGGAGATCATCCTTTTTCTTTGTCAGCCTTTTCCAGTATTCCTTGAAATACTCGTCATCGATATCATCAACATCGAATTCTATATCTTCCAGAGTATTCTTAAGCTCTTCTTCGGTCATTGCGCCGTTAAGAAGATATGCATAATAGTATTCCTCTGAAGACAGCGAAATACCTGTGGAATACAACTCTTCATAAGCTTTTGAAGTCAGGAACAAAAGCCCGAATGATTTACTGTCGATAACAGAATCAGAGACCTTCTTCAGGAGGTTGTTATAATCCGGCACGGCACCGATTCCCGATACCGTGAACTCTTTACTTCCGATCCTGACCTTATCGCCCGGATGGACACCGTTTACTTCTGAGAATCTTCTCTCGATGACTGCTTCCCCGTCATTAGCAGGAAGAGATCCTTCGATCAAAGAAATCCTGTTGATATTCTCTCTAACCTGGAAGACTCTTAATACCTGCTGATCGTTTAAAGGATAATCGGCATAGAACATCTTCTCGACAGTAACACCTCTTGAGGTGATCTTCGAGAGCTCCTCATCACGCAAGGGCACGAAAACAGAGAACTCGCCGTCTTCCCTGCAAAGCTCCCTGTCTCTTAACTCCGTGTAATCGATTACCGTAGCTGCAGCGCCCATGAGGCTTGTTACAATAAAGATAGAGAAAATGATAAGGAGCGATAAGGCTATGTATCTTGTCCAGCCGGCTTTAAGATCTCTTACCGCTCTTTTAAATAATATCCACCCCATGTCAGAGATCCTCCAGTTCCGCTGCAGGGGTCTTCACTTCGTTGTAGTAATCCTTGTATATCTCTCCGTCTTTGAGATAGATAACATGATCCACCATGTTCTTTATTGAGTTGTTGTGGGTTACGATCAGCATCGTCGTGCCGTACTGCTTGTTGATCTTCTCAAGGAGGACCAGGATATCCCTGGATGTCTTGGAATCCAGCGCACCCGTCGGCTCGTCACAGAGGAGCACCTTCGGATTCTTAACAAGGGCTCTTGCAATAGCACAGCGCTGCTGCTGGCCACCCGACAGCTGTGACGGGAACTTTTTCTGATGCTCCGTAAGACCGAGTATATCTAAGAGCTCATCAACATTAAGCGGGTCCTTTGACAGGTATTCGCATACCTGTATGTTCTCTCTTACAGTAAGATTCGGAACGAGATTATAGAACTGAAAGATGAATCCCAGATTGTCTCTTCTGTAATCTGACAGTTTCTCGCCCTTAAGTCCTTCAATCAGTGTGCCTGCCACAGAAACGTTACCCGAATCAATGCTGTCAAGGCCGCCAATGCAGTTAAGAAGCGTTGATTTGCCGGAACCTGATGTGCCCTGAATAACGCACATCTCGCCCTTCTCAACGCCGATGTTCACACCTTTAAGAACCTGCGAGAAGCTCCCTCCTTCACCGTAGGATTTCTTAAGATCTTTTGTTTGAATGTACATAATTACCTTCTCCGTTAGCTAATACAATTCTATGTTAGTACACGCTAACCACAAGATGAATCTATGATTTGAACAAGGATTTAAATCGTGAGGACGTTTAAAATTGTCATTTAGTTATATAAGACTAATCTTTGTATGTTATAAATAATTTTACCCTATTTATATAATTGAACCCTCAAGAGCCTCCGTTAAAAGTTCTTTGAATATATCCCGCGATCGTGCGGATTGACGTTTCTTCAAATTTCCACTTGCAGATTGCAAATTCAGATATATAATGTTAGCCGTAACTAATTAGGTAAGGCTAACTTATGTACATTTATCCTTACTATTTATTATTTTAATTAGGAGTAAGACATGATGCCTATTGTAGTAGCCGACTGCGGCGAGGAAATGATCGTAAGAAAGGTTGGCGGAAGTCCGGAAGTAAAACTTCACCTTGAGAACCTCGGTATCGTTCCGGGCGGGTTCGTAACCCTGATCAGCGTTAACAACGGAAGCGTAATCCTTAAGGTAAAGGAATCCAGGATCGCGCTCAACAAGGATATGGCCATGAAGATCATGGTCTGATGACGTTTATTAATTAAACAGGAGGAATATATGAAGACACTAAAGGAAGTGAAGGTAGGACAGACCGTTAAGGTCGTAAAGCTCCACGGTGAAGGCGCCGTAAAGCGCAGGATCATGGACATGGGAATCACCAAAGGCGTTGAGATCTATGTCCGTAAGGTAGCCCCCTTGGGTGATCCTGTCGAAGTTACGGTAAGAGGTTATGAATTATCTCTTCGTAAGAATGACGCTGAAATGGTCGAAGTTGAGTGAAATTGCATTTGCTCGCTAAAGTCCTCCGCGCTTCGCTTGTGCGGAAGTCGCTCGCAAACAAATTTCACTCATTCAGGTAACTAAACCGATAGTTAATGGAGGAAACATATAATAATGGCTAAAGAAATAAAGATCGCATTAGCGGGTAACCCGAACAGCGGTAAGACCACGCTCTTCAACGCTCTCACGGGTTCCAACCAGTTCGTCGGCAACTGGCCGGGCGTAACAGTCGAGAAAAAGGAAGGTAAGCTCAAAAAGCACGACGGCGTAACCATCACAGACCTTCCGGGTATCTATTCCCTCTCCCCTTATACATTAGAGGAAGTCGTAGCACGTAATTATCTCATCGATGAGAATCCTGACGTTATCCTCAACATCGTAGACGGTACGAACTTAGAGCGTAACCTCTACCTCACAACACAGCTTACGGAACTGGGTATCCCTGTCGTAATGGCAGTAAACATGATGGATATCGTAAATAAGAATGGCGACAAGATCGACCTCGACATGCTCTCCAAGCAGATGGGCTGTAAGGCTGTCGCTATCTCCGCTCTCAAGGGCACAGGCATCATGGAGGCAGCCGAGGAAGCTATCAAGGCTGCAAACGGAACAAAGACAGTTCCACCCCACTCTTTCTCCGGCCCCGTTGAGCACGCTCTGGCTCACATCGAAGAGGCATGCCTCCACGATATGAATCCTGATAAGCAGAGATGGTATGCAATCAAGATTTTCGAGCGCGACGAGAAAGTAATCGAGAAGCTCGGCATCTCCAAAGAGACAATGGACCACATTGAGAACGATATCAAGGCAGCTGAGACTGAGCTCGACGACGATGCAGAATCCATCATCACAAACGAGCGTTATGTCTATATCGCTTCCATCATCAAGAGCTGCTACAAGAAGCAGTCAAAGGCTAAGCTCTCAACATCAGATAAGATCGATAAGATCGTAACAAACAGAATCCTTGGTCTCCCTATTTTCGCTCTCATCATGTGGCTTGTTTACTTCATCGCAATGACCACATTCGGCGCAAACCTTACAGACTGGACAAATGACAACCTCTTCAGTGACGGTTTCTTCCTCTTCGGCATCGGCCAGAAGCAGTACGACGAAGACGTTGATAACTGGGCAGGCGAAGCAGTATTCGTTGACGGCGTTAAGGCTGTTATCGACGAAGCTGTCGAGAACGATATTACAGGTGCAGAGAACCTCCAGGCTGACTTCGAAGATGCTGATTTCGGCGCTTTCGAAGAAGACTATGGTTTCTTCGCAGATGAGCTCATGGACAAGGGCTACGACATTGAGGCACCGCTCGTTGAATCAGGCGCTCTCGATGAAGAAGGCGAATTCACTGCACCCGGTATGGATGAGACAGAAGGCGCAGTATTCGTTCCGAGTATCCCTGATCTGGTTACAGGCCTCCTCGAGAAGGCCGGCGCTAATGAGTTCGTAACAGGACTTGTAGTTGACGGTATCATTGGCGGTGTCGGCGCTGTATTGGGCTTCGTTCCCCAGATGCTCGTCCTCTTCTTCCTCCTCGCATTCCTTGAGTCCTGCGGATACATGGCAAGAGTCGCATTCGTACTCGACCGTATCTTCAGAAGATTCGGTCTTTCCGGTAAGTCCTTCATACCTATGCTCGTATCTTCAGGTTGCGGTGTTCCGGGTATCATGGCATCACGTACGATCGAGAATCAGCGTGATCGCAGAATGACCATCATGACAACAACATTCATCCCTTGCGGTGCTAAGCTCCCTATCATCTTCCTTATCACAAATGCACTTTTCCGCCACACTGCAATGGCAGGCGGCTGGGTAACTCCCGCGTGCTACTTCATCGGTGTTGCAGCAGTTATCGTCTCAGGTATCCTTCTTAAGAAAACAAAGATGTTTGCCGGCGATCCTGCGCCGTTCGTTATGGAGCTTCCTGCATACCACTGGCCGACACTTGGAAACCTCTTAAGATCCATGTGGGAGCGCGGCTGGTCCTTCATCAAGAAGGCCGGAACAGTCATCCTCATCTCCTCTATCGTAATCTGGCTCGGTTCCGTATTCGGAAACACAGACGCAGGCTTTGGATTTGATCCTGACATGGAGCTTGAAGCTTCCGTATTGGGAATCGTCGGCGGTGCTATCAAGTGGATCTTCGCTCCTTTGGGCTTTGCTAACATCAAGGCAACCATCGCAACGATCATGGGTCTTGTTGCCAAGGAAGAAGTCGTTGGTGTATTCGGTGTACTCGACTTTGAAGGCTTGAATATGCTCTCAGGCTTCGCGTTCCTCATCTTCAACCTCCTCTGCGCTCCTTGCTTTGCTGCAATCGGCGCTATCAAGAGAGAAATGAACAACGCTAAGTGGACATGGTTTGCAATCGGCTACCAGTGCATATTTGCTTACGCTATCGCTCTCATCGTTTACCAGTTAGGCCTCCTTTTCACAGGCGCAGTAAACGTAATCGGATTGATATTCGCTCTGCTTGTTCTTGCAGGACTTGTGTACCTCCTTGTAAGACCTGCCAAGAAGACAGCAAAGTAAAGGACTGTTTCTATGATCGGCTGGCTTGCTGCAAACTGGGTAAACATCTTAGTGATAGCATTAGTTGCTGTTATGGTCTTCTTTGCGGCAAGAAGCCTGATCAAAGACAAAAAGGCCGGCAAGAGCTCCTGCGGATGCAACTGCTCCCACTGCGCCCTTGCAGGCAAATGCCACAGTCAGAATAAGAAATAAAAGAATTCACATGCCATAAATGACTTGGGCTGTCTCTTAAAAGAGGCAGCTCTTTTCGTTCTTATGTAAATCAATTTTTGTCTTCGATTTTGCGGTCATTTTGCTAGCCAAAAAAGCGACTTTCGCGAAAAGTCAACTTTTCAGACATGTTTTTGTCCCATTATTCAAAGCTAAAAGTTGACTGCCGTTTCGGAGAATAATCACCCGAACGCCGAGTAATCGAATTCGCCTTTATTTCCGTCGATATCCGTGTAGTAGATTATCTTCTTCTCAGGATCGAATGATGTGAGATATTTGCCCCACAAGGGCGCGAAAAAGTCATCGTCAGCAGTATATTCGCTGCCGTTCCTGTCGCTCTTATAATGGCAGGCGACACGGTTTTCTTCCTTCTTAAAACCGCCTTCCTTGTAGCGCTGTTCATCGGTCATCATGAAGTAAGACAGACAGTTGCCGGATTCCATGGCGAAAGTAGGATCCACATGGTAGTTCTTTCCGTTTATCGTCACATAGGTCCACGCATGGCCCTCACCGTCAGATTCACGGTTGCCGCCGCATCCGACAGCATCCACACCTGCCTGAAGGAGCATGAATGAGAATGCTGCAGAGCATTCAGCACAGATGCCGTGCTTTGTAGTGAAGAATCTGTATGCACAGATCCCCTTAACAGCTTCATCGTTCATCTTGTAATAAGTATCGTAATCGTAAGTATAATTGTTGGAAAAGTAGATATAGAGTGCAAGGACCTTTTCGACATCAGAATAATCGTCCCTTAAGACTTCATTCAGAATGCCGGTGACCATTTCCTCAAATTCTGCCTGCTTCTGAGCAAGCTCTTCTTTTGGAATCTTATACTGGAATGTAGCCTTTCCGTCCTTAAATGCCCCCCCGTAATTAGACTCTGTATACACTTCGTATACGGGCTGGAAATTGCCCGGAAACTGCCCTAACATCCAGTCGTAATCATTCTCGGACTTTACCGCGAATTCCTCTTCTCCGTTCTGTACCGCCTTTATATAGTTCTTGTAGGCGTCATACATGTCTTCACCCATGATATCCAGGAATATCGAAGACATGACGACCGGCTTATATTCATAGTGACCGCGCGCTTCTGTTGTAGTAGTCGCTTCAGTGGTCTCAGTAACCGCTTCCGTAGTCTCAGTCGCTGTTACAACTGAACTTGATGACGGAGTTACGTCAACAGGAGCAGAACAGCCTGCCAGAATGCAGACTGTGGCCAGAACCGTCAGACTTCTTATCAATGATCTCTTCATAACACTTCCCGCTATAGATTATTTTCGGCAGCATTATACAACAAGAATAATAAAATATTGCGGCAAATAAAAATGACTCTGCGCAACGCACGCACTAACAACAAAAGATCACATGTCCTTTAAAGCCGACAAGGTCTTTAAGTCGATGTTGTTAAAGGTGAAGCGGTCAAATTTAGAAAGACTGCCTTCGAAGAGGACTATCCTTCCGTCAGGCATGCTTTCCGTGGCTCTCTTGGAAGCTGACAGCGGGCTGTTCTCCGGTTCCAGGATCGCGGTCGGAACAGTGCAGTCAGGGAGGATTTCATAGAGCCTTACCATAAGCTCGGGATCTTCAGAGAACTTCAGTGCCTGGTTCTCATTGAGATACGGCTGGACGATCACCATGCCCTTGATCTCATCCTGTCTTTCGACGCCGGTGTAAAGCGAGATAACGCCTCCGAGATCATGTCCCCACAGATAGATATTATCCATGTCGATCTCAGGAATGTATCTCATCTCATCGATTACCGCGAAGTGGTCTAGGACCTGCTCGAAATACACATCTGCAACGGTCTTGACGCCGCTTCCGCCCGAACGCCTGATTATCTCGCTCTCATGCGTGTTCTTTACGAACAGTACAGCATAGCCGTTCTCTTTAAGCGCATCTGCAATGGTCTGATATTCGTAATAAGTGCTGCCCAACTCACCGCGCATTACCACAGTCTTAAAAGGACCGCTGCCTTCAGGAAGCAACATTTTCGCCTTTACGGCATTATCATCTCTAAAGAATGTGATGTCCTTCTCATAAGAGGAGACCTGTGATACGGCAGGCTTTCTTATCTCATAATCAAAAGGAGCCTCGCGCTTTACGGGCGCTTCTATGACCGCTTCATTTACGAGCTCGTCGATTATGCTCTGATCGCTCTCTGCAGCCTTAGGCTCAAGCACGGCAAAGCCTGAGATAACGATAAGTGCTGCAAGGCTCATAGCAATGGCCTTAAAGCTCTTCTTGGCAGGATGCTTAATGCTTACGATCCTTCTTCTCATCGACTTATAGCCGCTTCTCATTCCTGTCGTCATAGTAAACCGGTAGAATTCAGACTTCCTCTGCATCTGCATTACCAGAGCCTCAGCGTAGGTCTCTGCATGATCTTTGCCGTAAACACTTACTACTTCTTCATCGCAGGCAAGTTCGCAGTCTCTTCCCGAGAGGATAAATGCCGCCCAGATAACCGGGTTATACCAGTTAAGGGCAAGTACAAGATGCCTTAAGATAACCCACACGAAGTCGCCGTGCTTAAAATGGCAGGCTTCGTGGCAGATGGCATATTCACTGGTCCTTGAAGGTTCCGGATCGACATAGATCCCATTAAACAGAAGGAACGGCACGCCCCTGTGGGATATAGCGTACACCTTGAGTCCGCTTTTAGGGTCAGTGCCAAGATACGTGCTCTTTCTTCTGCAGAAGATAATAAAACCGGCATTATATACTGTCAGCGCTATTACTGCCGCCGCAGTTACCGATACATAGATGCCGTTAAGCACCGCACCTATATTAACGTGCTTTTTTACTGTCCTGACGGATGCGGCGTTATTGCTTAAGACCTCAGTATCTTCAGCCTGTTCCTGTACTTCGCCCTGCTCGAAAAGCACTTCCGGAAGGTCATCTTTTTCGAGCTCTGCAAAAGGAACAACATCATCGATGTAAGTATTATCGTAGACGGCATTCTCAAAGGCTGCAGGGATCAGAGAACTGATCTCATCTGCAACGGGAACGCTGATCTTCAGGAACGGCGATATGAGCATGTATAACGGGATCAGGAGCCAGAGGGCATACTGATGCCTTTTGAGCATCCTGCCGTCCGCAAGACGCCTTATGAGCATTATGGCTGCCGCTATGAGCGTGACACCGATAATGTACCGAAACATTTCAGCCTTCCTTTATGATCCTTCGAAGCTCTGCCAACTGTTCATCCGTAAGCTGGTCGGAATCAATGAGATTGGAGATCATGAGGCCGACATTGCCATTGTAGACCTTGTCAAGAAAAGAAGCCGTCTCCTCGAGTTCAGCTTCAGTCCTGCCGACCGCAGGATGGAATCTCTTTGCCTTATCTTCCTGAACGAAAGTTATGGCGCCCTTCTCGGTCATGCGCTTAAGGAGCGTTATGATGGTATTCTTGCCCCAGCCTGTAACGGGACGGAGCTCTTTTGTAAGCTCGGTTATGGTCATGTCTCCCTTGTTCCAGAGACAATCGGCGATCTTCCATTCTGAATCTGATAAACGCATCTTATGTTCCTCCATCTATTACAAGAAAAATATAGCACTCGGGTAGACAGCTATCAACCTGATCAGGTCACGCGGCCTTAAGCCTCTTTCTCTCTTCCATGCGCTCTTTTCTTATGCGGCGCCTGTATCTCGCTTCTTCCCTGTCCCTTATGAATATAAAGTAGATCACGCCTGCAAAGAACGCATAGAGCGCAAGCATTATGAGGCTTGCGGCAGACGTCCTGTCATAGGCAAAAGATCCCATGAAGAACTGGTTCTGAAGGTACATCATGAGCGTAAGGTTCGTTCTGAAAAGATCATAAGGACTGCTGATCATGGACGGGACATCATACATTCCGACTCCGTCAACAACAGTGATAACCGTTATGAAAAACAATATCGGACGCATGCACGGAAGCGTTACGCGCAGGAACGTCTGAGTCCTCGTGGCACCGTCGATCTCCGCCGCCTCCATTACTTCCACAGGCACACCTGTAATACCCGCAATGACATAGATAAACGTGATGCCGAAATGGCTGTAGATACTCAGGAGGATTATGAAGAACCTGTCCGACAGGAAGAACTTAAAATCATCTGCCTTAAATCCGAAACCGTTCATCGCAGCCGCTGCAACAACGAAGAACATCGTGCTTCCGACAGTCGACATAAAATGACCGGTCAGAACAGAGCCAATGTTGGTTCCGTCTACGAGCTTCGGAAAGAAAAATGCAGTCTTATAAAGGAGCCTGCCCTTGATCTTCAGTCTTCTGTCCGTGATCACTGCAGCAAGCCAGAACGTGAAAATGAGCTCTGGTACGGCATAAGCCACCCACATGATCATGGTATTCCTGAACGCATCGTGAAATGACGTCGACTGGAAGATCTCCATGAAATTCTTATACCACGGCTCTCCGATCGAAGGCAGGAACTGCGGAGGATCGGTCCTTCCCTGTCCCTTTATATAGCAGAAGGCGTAGTATACGGTGTTTGCGAGCGGATAGAAGTGGAAGATCATAAACGCAACAGCAAACGGGATCATGAAGATATAACCCCATTTGTTATAGTGACGTTCTATATTACGATGCTTTCTTCCCATGCTTTTTTCGAAGCCCCTCGAAAACTATTTCAAGTACAATTTTACGCTGTGATTTTTGTGCAGGTACACGAATGTATACCGATATAATATCATTCGGTAGACATAAGTCAACCTTAATGCTATATTGACGGTATCATTCTAAGGTAGAGGTATGCCGCTACGAGCACCAATGTTCTGACAAGATCTAAAGCCAAAAGAAGGGATACTGTTCTGAAGATAGTATTCTATTCAATATCGCTTCTCATGGCATTCTTAAGCTTCTACCCGTTCTTCATCTTCCTCAAGGAGTCTTACAACTACACATTCGTCGAGAAACAGGTCTACATAGGAAAGCTTGTCACCGCTCATTATCATCAGGCTTCAACATACATCGACGCGTTCTGGAAGAATTACAAATACCTCTTCATCGGAGTCGGAAATTCCCTTCTGGTATCCGGTCTCAGCACGATCTTAACCGTATACTTCTCCGCCCTTACCGCATATGCACTCACTGCATATAAATGGAAGCTTCGAAAAGTATGCAGCGCAATAATCATGTTCGCCATGATGATCCCTTCCACGATCTCCACTTACGGATTTCTCCAGCTCATATTCCAAATGCGCCTGACCAACAAGCTCTTCGTCTACATACTCCCGGCTATGGCCTCACCGATGACGGTCTTCTTCATGTGCATGTATCTGCAGGCATCGCTCTCCCACGAAATGATCCAGTCAGCAAGGATCGACGGCGCCGGAGAATTCCGCATCTTCAACCAGATCATCCTGCCCCTCATGAAGCCCGCCGCAGCAACCCAGGCGATCTTCGCATTCGCCGCAAGCTGGAACGACGGCTGGATGCCCGCCATCACGATCTCCAAGATGGAAAAGAAAACTCTCCTGCTCATGTTCGGTCCCATCTTCTACCTCGACAGCAATGACTTCCTTGTGGTTCTTGCAAGCGTTATCCCACTCCTGATCCTCTATGCCGTGTTATCGAGGCACATAGTCGAAGGCATAACTTTGGGAGGGTTGAAGGAGTAAGGTTTTTCGAGGCCGTCGGCCTAAAACTGTTTTTTCGAGAATTAGTACGTAATTTCAAAATAAACTTACGGACTAAAAATGCTTATTTATAAATTAGTACGTCAGCCCCTTTTCCATGCTAATATAAAAAAGTTGAAAAAATTTTCTCGACCACCGAATAATTCGCATCAGTTATTCGTCTATAGAGTAGATGCGGATAGAAAGGAGCATAGAAAGATGACCGGCAAGGAACTCGAAAAGATCTACAACGAAGCGTACAAGGCAGTTTATTGGACAGCTATGTCACTCCTCAAGAACGAGGCTGACGCAGAGGATATCGTCCAGGATACTTTCGTATCTTTCATTGAATCTTATTCAGATCTGACTGATACCGCCAAGACAACGGCTTTGCTGAAGAAGATTGCCGCCAACAAGTGTCTCGATCGCATTAAACTCGCGAAAACGGACAACATGGATGAAGAGTTCTTTGATAATGTCGAAGCTGTCCCCGAGGACTTCCTCCCTGATTCGATCGTCGAATCAGACGAGATGCGCAGGATCGTCATGGACATCATCAACAATTCATTGTCTGAAGATGTCAGAAGAACACTTATACTCTTTTATTTTGACGAGATGAGCACCAAAGAGATCGCCGAAGCACTAGGCGTTCCACAGGGAACGGTTCTGCGCCGTCTTAACTATGCCCGTAACAAAATCAAGAAGGAGGTCGAGAAGTATGAAGAAGAAAACGATACGAAGTTGTTTGGCATGGCTATCCCATTCCTGAGCAAACTCTTTATCAAAGAATCAGAGCAGGTGGTCTTAAAGCCCATGCCTGCTTCACTTTGCAATCTGTCCGCATCAGTAAAGGCTCCGTCAAACGGAGCAGGAATCAAGGCTTCGGCAGAAGTCATTAAGAAAGGGACAGATATTATGAAAACAAAGATCTTGATCGGCAGCATTGCCGGTGTTGTAGCAGTGGGTGCAACGGTAGGAATTATTGCAGGTGTTGCGAGCAAAAAGGCTGATTCAAAAGATAAGCCTGTAAATCGTACAACTGAAGAAAGAATCATTGATGACGATGATGACGACAACAAGAAAAGTTCATCTGACTCCAGCGATAAGGATGAAACAAAAGATACAGCTAAGAAAACAACAACTACAAAATTCGTAAATGACGGCAACACCGTATATTGCGATCTGTCCGGCATGTCAGCCACAGATATCTACGATAATCTCATGAACACCAAGAACTTTGCTCAAGGAACCGTTTACGAAGATTACTTCAAAAAATACGATCAGGGCAACGGCGCATTTTTCCGCAACGAGAACACTGACGATTCCTGGGATTATGAGAATGATGACAGTATGGCAAAAATAACAAGGATCGGACTTGTACGTTTGTATGAATACAAACCGAATGTAAAGACCGCAAATGACACCGTACTGACTGTAGATAATAGATCGTATATTTATATCACTTTTGAAGTAGATGATCTTGATAAAGCCTATGAAGTCTACAACAAGTTCATGGAATATTTTGCAACTATCGGTACTGCTTCAGAAAGAATGGATATCACAACGCTGCACGGTTCTGTCAAAACTGAGGATGGGAACTTCTTCAGCGTAACGCTTCAGACTGATGACGAAGGTCCATACAGAATGTCTGTAGAGATTCCTTGCAATTACTGATCTTCAGCAAATAACCACTGCAAATTAAAGAGGCTGTCCCACATGAGGCAGCCTCTTTAACTTTAACCTTTCGACGCTTCAATAAACTTCCTGAAGATCGGATGAGCCCTGTCAGGTCTGGACTTGAACTCAGGGTGATACTGAACACCAAGATAGAACTTGTGGCCGGGGATCTCCATTTCTTCGACGAGCGAATCGTCAGGAGCTGTTCCTGCGAAGCGTGCTCCGCTCTCAACGAACTTAGTCCTGTAGTCGTTGTTGACTTCGTATCTGTGTCTGTGGCGCTCCTGAATCTCGTATTTTCCGTAGCACTCGAAAAGAAGGCTGCCATCTGCAATCTTACAAGGATAAGCACCTAGTCTCAGCGTGCCGCCCTTATCGATGTCGTCGCTCTGGCCGGGCATAAAATCGATGACCTTGTTTGCACACTGCTCATCGAACTCGCCGGAGTTCGCATCAGCGATACCTAATACATTGCGTGCATATTCGATTACCGCGATCTGCATGCCGAGGCAGATGCCGAAGTAAGGAACGTTGTTCTCACGGGCATATTTTGCGGCGAGGATCATGCCGTTGATGCCGCGGTTGCCGAAGCCGCCGGGAACGATTATTCCGTCAAGGCCTGACAGCATGTCATCTACGGTCTGCTCAGTTATGAGTTCAGAGTCGATCCAGTCGATAACGACCTTTACGTCATTTGCATATCCTGCACTCTTAAGGGCTTCTGCAACTGAGAGATATGCATCGTGAAGGTGGACGTACTTGCCGACAAGACCGATCTTGACTTCTTTATCAATGTGGTGGATCTTATCGACCATCTCTTTCCAGTGGGTAAGATCCGGCTCACCTGCATCAAGGCCCAGCTCCCTGCATACGATCTCTGAGAAGTTTGCTTCTTCGAGCATCAGGGGTGCCTCATAAAGAACGGGCAGTGTGATGTTCTCGATTACGCAGTCTTCCTTGACGTTGCAGAAGTGAGCGATCTTCTTCATGATCTCGTCTTCAAGCGGCTCGTCACAACGAAGGATCAATACACCGGGATTAACGCCCATTCCCTGGAGCTCCTTCACGGAGTGCTGTGTGGGCTTTGACTTGTGCTCATCAGAGCCTCTTAAGAACGGAACGAGTGTTACGTGAATGAAGAGGCTGTTCTCTCTTCCGACTTCCAAAGATATCTGTCTTACTGCTTCTATGAAGGGCTGTGATTCGATATCACCGACCGTACCTCCGATCTCTGTGATAACTACATCAGCATTTGTTTTCTTGCCTACGCGATATACGAATTCCTTTATCTCATTTGTGATGTGCGGAATAACCTGAACGGTCGAGCCTAAGTACTCTCCTCTTCTTTCTCTGTTGAGGACGTTCCAATAAACTCGACCGGATGTGAGGTTAGAATATTTGTTTAAGTCTTCATCGATGAATCTCTCATAGTGACCTAAGTCGAGATCCGTCTCCGCACCGTCTTCCGTAACGTATACTTCGCCGTGCTGGTAAGGGCTCATTGTACCGGGGTCGACGTTGATGTAAGGATCAAGCTTTTGCGCTGCGACCTTAAATCCCCTTGCCTTAAGGAGTCTTCCCAAAGAAGCAGCTGTGATACCTTTTCCCAGTCCTGAAACAACACCGCCTGTTACAAATATATACTTAGTCATACGTCATCATCTCTTTTCTTGAATTAAAAATTTATTTTCTCTAAACAAAATTCTAAGTAATCCCCAGAGTTCGGAAACTCCGGGGGTTACTTAGTTGGGTGGAATATGAGGATCTGTTATTTTACGCTGAAGAGCAGGTCGCCGTAGGAAGGAAGCGGCCAGCATTCCTTGGAGACATATGTCTCAGCTTCGTCAGCTGCCTTACGGATGTCATTCATTGCTGTAATGACGTTGTCCTTGATCGATAAGCTCTCTGCAATGATGTCGCCTTCGCCGCTTGCTGCGCTGATAGCCTTTTCGAGATCATTAGCGCCGGCATAAACCTTATCAGCGAGATCTGAGAGCTTGGCGATGATGTCGCCTTCGTAAGCGCATGCAGCTGAAG
>JAEEGK010011178.1_pt1 | contig 20555 bp, 17 predicted proteins | sample 8958771 | NCBI WGS metagenome assembly JAEEGK01 (sample SAMN16246547, study PRJNA631951) | gut metagenome | biome: gut microbiome; feature: rumen; material: SC-attached | host: Bos | place: Iran: Karaj | collected 2018-10
GAACACGCCCATTCTGCTGGTCTCCGCCTATGACTGGTCGGACATCGAGGACAAGGCAAAGGAGGCCGGGGCAAACGGATTTGTCAGCAAGCCGCTGTTCCGCTCCAAGCTGTATGATACGATCAACACGCTCCTCGGGACCGAATCCAAATCCGTGGAGCCGGAGAACGACTATTCCGACCTGGAGGGGCTGAATATCCTCATTGCGGAGGACAACGACGTCAACTGGGAGATCATTTCCGCCATGCTCGGTATGTTCGGCATCACGGCGGAGCGCGCCGAAAACGGCCGCATCTGCGTGGATAAAATGCGTCAGGCGGCAGAGGGAAGCTACGCCCTCATCTTCATGGATATACAAATGCCGGAGATGAACGGACTTGAGGCCACAAGGAATATCCGTGCGCTGGATGATCCCTGGGCGTCCTCCATCCCGATCATCGCCATGACGGCGGACGCCTTTTCGGAAAACGTCACAGAATGTATGAACGCCGGCATGAACGGGCATATCGCAAAGCCGGTAGACATCAAACTTGTCATCAAAGAGATCCGCAGGATCAAGGAGGAAAGATCATGAAAAAGCTGCTCAGCGCCATTTTGGTCGTCTGCGTACTCCTGTCGCTGGCGGCCTGCGGCGGCAAGCCGAAGGAAGAAACCGCCGCCGGGTTCAAGCCGACTCTCGACACAAAGACCAGCTGCAAAATCACCGTCGCCGGAAGCTATGACAATTTTGAGGCGCTGGAGGCCGTATTTGACCGGTTCAATGAGATCTATCCGGATGTGCAGCTGAGCTATGTGAAGCTGGACGACTACAACAACATGCTGGGCACGGTGCTGGACAGCAAGGACAAGCCCAATATTTTCTTCTCTCATTCCTGGATGATCGGGAACGAACAGTACGATTCGGTATTCGCGCACATGGAGGATCTTTCCGACGCAGCCCTGGGGCTGAATCTGAGCTGCATCCGCCCCGGCCTGATCAACCATGATGAAGAAGGCCATGTGCTGATGGTGCCGGTTTTCTCCAGGACCTATGGCATGCTGGTGAACAACGACCTGTTTGAAAAGGAAGGCCTCAGCATCCCGACTACATGGACGGAGCTGCTGGCCGTGTGCGAAGCGTTCCGCGGCAAGGGCTACGCCAGTCCCATGATGGGCTACAGCCTCAAATCCTCCACCAGCTGTTTCATGAATACGGTCGCCTATCCGCTGTGTTTGGCCGAGCTGGCCAAAAACCCGGAGGCCCTTGGGCCGGCCAATGAGCTGGATCCCGCCGGGGGAGAATACATGCGTCCGGCGCTGGAAGCCGTCGAAAAGCTCATCGGGAGCGGCTACATCGACATGGAGGCCTGCGACAAGATCGAAGACAACTACACCCAGGTGATCCTGCGCTTCTTTGAAGGCGACGTGCCCATGATGATCTGCACCGCCGACACCGTGTCCGGCACCAAAAAGCGGGAAAGCCAGTCTGAGGCTTTTTCCGGCGCGCCTTTCAATTACACGTTCTGCCCGATCCCCATGACGGACGACGGGGTGTATTTCATCGACAGTCCCTCCGTGCAGTTTTCCGTGAACAAGAACTGCGATAACCTGAATATGACCAACGAATTTATGCGGTTTCTGATCACGACCAAAGAGCTGAACGAGATGGCTTCGGTGAAGCGTCTGGTATCGCCCTGCTCGGAGCAGTCCATGGATTCGGTCTATGCGCCCTTCAGCCAGGTGCCCTCCGACCATACCATCTCCCCGGAGATGCTCGGCATCCTGGATCCCATGACGGTCCAGATCCGACAGGCGGCGTTCCAGGTAGGAAAAGGGGAAATCACCGTGGATGAAGCCATCGCAATGTACGGGAGCTTCAAGTAGAAACGGAGCGGTTTTCCTCAGTTCAAGTTGAAGAAGCAAAGCGCAACTGCGGCAGCAGAGAAAAACTGGGAGGTCAGAACGCTGACCTCCCAGTTTTTTCTGTCCATTGTAAACCGTCAGAGGATTTTCTCGACTATCTCCAGGCGAATTACTCCGCCATCTCCCAGGAAAAGCCGATCCCCTTCGCGGAAGAGCTTCGGCATGTAAAAGCCTACCTGGGGGTGGAGGCTGTGCGCTATGACGGGCTGCTGGAGGTGCAATACGATACGCCCCACACGGAATTCCGGCTGCCGCCCCTCACCCTCCAGCCCATTGTGGAAAACGCCGTCAAGCACGGCATGAACCGGGAACGGGCCGTTCTGCTCATCACGGTCCAGACCCGCAAAACCGGGGATGGCAGTCAGATCGTCATCGAGGACAACGGGCCCGGCTTCGATCCCGAACAGGAGCCCTCCCCTCCGGATGGCGGCGCGGAACCGGCGCAGGAGGCCTGCATCGGGCTGGCGAATGTCCGCGGGCGCCTGGAGCTCGTCTGCGGCGGCACTCTCGCCATCGCGCCCCGCCCCGGCGGCGGCACCGTCGTCACCATCCGCATCCCGGACCGCCCGCAGCGCCGGGAATCCTCCGACGCTACTGCCTGAGGCGCGCAGGCGTTTCACCTGTATGTCCGGCGCACAGGGCTTCACGCTCTGGCTTCCAAAACCTTCTTTTCGTATGCCCGGATCTCCGGGAACCATTCGCCGTCCGCGGGCTTTCCGCAGCGGCGGCAGTATTCCTCCCATACTTCCCCGAAGGGAGCGGTCTTGAGTTCTTCCTGCATCACCATGAGCTGCGTGAAATCGCCGGTATCCTGCAGGGCTTTCAGCTCTCTATTCGGCTGCAGCAGGGCGAAAAGCAGCGCTTTCTGCATGTTGCGGTAGCCCGTGACCCAGGCGCTGATGCGGTTGATGGAGGCGTCGAAATAATCCAGGGCGATATGGACGCGCCCGTCCAACCCGCCGCAGCGGACGATCTCCCGGGCGATCTCCTTCGTTTCATCGTCAAAGAGCACCACATGGTCGCTGTCCCAGCGGATGGGGCGGGTGACATGGAGGGCGATCTCCGGGAAGAAGGCCAGCAGCGCGGGGATCTTGTCGGAAACCACCTCGGTGGGGTGATAGTGCCCGTTGTCCATGAGGGGGATGCACTTATCCCGGTTCACGGCGGCATAGGAGAGGGCAAATTCCCCGCTGCCCACGGTGTAGGCTTCCACGCCGATGCCGAACACCTTCGACTCGATGCAGGGCTTCACCTTGCGGAAATCGTAGGGCTCGGAGAGGATGGCGTCGATGCTCTCCTTATACCGCAGCCGCGGCCCCATCCGGTCGGCGGGGATGTCCTTGAAGCCGTCGCCGGTCCAGATGTTCATGATGCAGCTCTCCCCCAGCTGTTCCGCCAGGAAAGCGGAAATGCGGATGCTTGCTTTTCCGTGCTCGATCCAGAAGCGGCGGGTCTCTTCATCGGGAGAACTCAGGGTCAGCGGGTCGCATTTGGGGTGGGAGAAGAAGGTGGGATTGAAGTCGCAGCCCAGCTTCCGCTCCCTGCAGAAATCCACCCACTTTTGAAAATGCTTCGGCTCCAGCCTGTCCCGGTCTGCCCACTGTCCATCCCCGAAGATGGCATAGCTGGCATGGAGGTTCATTTTGGGCCTGCCGGGGATCAGCTTCAGCGCCATATCCAGGTCGGCCATCAGCTCCTCCGGCGTGCGCGCCCTGCCGGGGTAATCCCCCGTGGTCTGGATGCCGCCGGTGAGGGGCTTGGCCGGATCCGTGTCGAAGCCGCGCACATCGTCCCCCTGCCAGCAGTGGAGGGAGACGGGGACGGTTTTCAGCTTTTCCATCGCCGCCTCGGTGTCAATCCCGAGAGCGGCGTATTTTTCTTTTGCTTCCGGATAGCTCATTTGTCCGCCTCCATCTGTACCTTAAGGTTGCCCAGGGCCGTAGCCTCGATGGGCAGGGCGACCACCTGTTTTCCGGTGGTCCTCTCGGTCAGCTCGTTCAGGAATGTATTTTTGGCTCCGCCGCCCACGATGTAAAGGCGGTCAAAGCGCCTGCCGGTGTTCTGTTCCAGCTCCCGGACGGCATCCCGGTAAGCAAAGGCCAGGCTGCGGCAAGCGCAGCGGAAATAATCGGCCGCGGTCGGCAGCTGCCTGCCCAGCGCCTCGTCAAAGGCCGCCTTCATGCCGGCAGGTGCCAGGAAGCCTTCGGCGTTGACGTCCACGATCCCGGCGAATGTGCTTTCTTCCGCCTCGGCCATGATCTCCGAGAAGGGTTTTTCCGGGCAAAGCTCCTCCCGAAGCCGGTTTATTAGCCACATCCCCATGATGTTCTTCTGATAGCGGTTGTAGCCCACGCCGCCCTCGTTGGACCAGTTGGCAGCCTGTGAAGCCTTGCCGGTGATGGGCTTCGGCGTCTTAACCCCCAGCAGGGACCAGGTGCCGCTGGAGATGTAGGGCTGATTCCCCTCCATGGGGATGCCCTCTACGGCGGAACCGGTGTCGTGGGTGGCGCAGAGGACGACCCGGATGCCCGCATATTCTCCCAGCGCCGTTCCCGGCTGCTGCAAAGGGCGGAACAGGTGCCCGGGCATGCCCAGCGCCCGGATGACGTCGGGGTCATACTCCCCCGTTACCGCGCTCACCGTGCCGGTGGTGGTGGCGTTGGTGTATTCGTGGGCCTTCACGCCGCAGAGCTTCCACAGAAGGTACTCCGGGATCATGAGGAAATCCGTGACGCCGTCCAGCCGCCCGGCCAGCAGGTCCGCATAGAGCTGATAGACCGTGTTGAAGGGCTGGAACTGGGTGCCCGTATGCCGGTAGAGCGCGGAGAAGTCCATTCTTTCGTGGACCTTCGGGATGACCGCCTCCGTGCGGCTGTCCCGGTAGGCATAGCAGGGGCGCACTTCCCCGTCCCGGCGCAGCAGCACATAATCCACGCCCCAGGTGTCGATGGACAGGCTTTCGATCCTCCCGAAGCGCTCTCCGGCCTTGCCGATGCCCGCTTTCACATGGGCAACCAGCGCGTCCAAATCCCAGGTGAGGTGTCCGGCCTTATCCTTCACGCCGTTGGGGAAGCGGTAGACCTCCTCCGTTTTCAGCTCGCCGCCCTCCGTCCAGCCTACGATGTGCCGCCCGGAGGAAGCCCCGATGTCGATGGCAAGGTAATATTTCGGCATATGCGATCCTCCGTTTATCGCGCCGGCGGTCACGGTCTCCCGCCCGCCGTGCTGAGGATGACCCTGTCCTCTCCCGTCTGGCAGACGCGGATCTCCGCATCCGGGCGCAGCAGACGGGGATTGTTGGGAATGAGCAGCCTTTCCGGCGAATCGAAGGCGGTGTTCTCATTCCGTTTTCCGTTTATGTAGACGACGCTGTATTCCGTAAAGCCCGATCCCAGGATCTCAACGGTCGTGTCCCCGAAAACCACTTCGTTTACGGTGATCTCTTCCAGGCCCATCTTCATATCCGTTTTTTCGTATGGGCTGACTCCGCCATAGGCGATCTGATCTCCGTAAAGCAGGTCATACTCCAGGAGCTCCAGCCCCTCCTGGTAGTTCTCCATTCCCCTGTGTTCCCGGTGATAGTCCGTGATGACGCCGCCCTGGATCCCGACGGCATCCAGCAAGCGGGCCGTCAGCTGATATGCCCACAGATCCGCATCCTCCCCGCCGATCCCGATGCCGCAATTGCTCCAAAGGAAATACTGCGTCTCAAACAGGCTCCCGTTCACCAGGTCCTCTTCGGTCAGATCCAGGGTGGGCAGATGATCGCCATACGCGACGACGACCGTTTCCTCGTCACAGTCCTTCAGGGCTGCGATCAGATCCCCCAGGAACTGGTCCGTACCCTGCAGCTGGCTCGCAAAATACAGGAACTGCTCGGAAGCGCCGCCCTCGAAGACCTCGTTGCCCCGAAAGGCGATGTCCTCGATCCCGCCGTCATCCGGGTATTTCCCGTGACACTGCACCGTGACGGTGAAGATGAAATCCGGCGTCTCCGTTTTTTCCATCGCCTGCAGGATATATTTCGTCAGCACAGCGTCCTTCGGCCAGCCTTTTTCCGTGAATTCAAGGCCTTCCATGTACTCGACCGAGGTGAAATCGTCAAAGCCCAGATTGGGGTATACCTCGTTCCGGCCATAGAAAGAACCCGCGTAGTCGTGGATCGCGTGGGTCCCGTATCCCAGTTCCTTCAGATAATACGCGATGCTTTCACAGGTATTGTCACGGAGTATGGATTCGTAGGGATACTCGCTGAGGCCGAAGAAATCCAGGCTCATACCGGTCAAGACCTCGAACTCGGCATTGACGGTCCCGGCCCCCAGCGTCGGCATGCGCAAAAAGCCGGAAGCGCAGGAATCCCGCAGAGAGGTGAAGTTCGGGATCGGGTTTTCGCTGAGCTCGACGCCCTTGATGAGGGCGGGATCAAAGAAGGACTCCAGCTGCACCAGGATGATGTTCGGCCTTTTTGCCGCCGTCACGGCGGGATCCACGTCCAGTCCGTTCACCGCTTCTTCCGAATAGTCCTCCGGACGGCTCACGCCGCTTTTGAAAAGGCTGTGCGCGAAGCAGTAGGGAAATCCCCGCATTTCAAAGGCTTCGTTGATGCTTTCATACTGCTCGGTGAGGTTGCTGTGCCTGCTTCCGAAGAGGCCGAACAGCCCAAGGGCGACGGCGACAGAAGCCACGATCACGATCTCTTTTTTCAGATCCGGCGCCTTTTGGCTGCGGGGCGCGCGGGCATAGAGAAGAACGACGAACAGGGCAAAAGCTGCCCCCGCCCCACAGAGCAGGGCGATCTCCCAGGGGGAGAAATACACGTCCGCGATCCGGAGCCCCGACGCGGCGATGGACAAGTCTCTGGCTGAGAAGGGCGTCGCACGCATGGTAAGCAGAGCCAGGTTCACGATCCCGAAAACGACCCAGATCAGCGTGACCAGTATGCTGTAAAACGCTTTTCGCCTCAGCAGCATGGTGAACATCAGCGTCGAGAAAATGATCGCCGTATTCAGCAAATAGATATGCGGGCTCCTGACAAGGAAAAGCAAAGCCTGGACAGGCTCCCGGTGCCCAAGCAGTTCGATGAACAGTTCTATGGCCGCCGACAGCACGGCAAGGGCCGCGACGGGCCTGGTATTGAGAAGTTCGTTCCATGACGACAGCAGCTTTGATCGCTTCATGTATCCTCCCAGTAACCGATGATTCAATCGGCGTGTGCGGATTGTCGAGCAGATTTTTCGCCTGAGGAAGGCGAAAAATCGCAGGAATACTTTGTGTATTGCAAGAATTTTCGACAAAATCAGGCGGAAAATATGCCGGCAAGACGTGCGCGGTGATTGAATCATCGGTTACGTCAGGGATCCGCAAGGTGCTTCGGCGGCAGCGCGGGTCATTCTCCGGTATCCGATCCGCCGGCACGTCCGCAATGACGGATCCGGTCTTTTTCTGCCGACAGGAGGGATTATAACTCGAATCGGTGCATTATTCCAGCCTGAGCTTGTATTTCTTCATGATTCCGCGATCGCGGGTCTCCCCGCTTCCGCCTCTGCGGGACTTCGCCGGTCATGGGCGCGGCTTTATTCCCGGGAGCTTACTCTATAACGGTTTCGGTCCTGTCAACCCGGTTTTGTCCGTCGGTCCGCCCTTCCTGCAATTATCTCTTGACAAAGAACGTTAATGGTTTTATAATGCCACCAATCCAAAAAGGAGATGCGACCTGACATGATGTTCCGCGCTGCTTACTACTTTTATTATAGCTTTACCGTCCCGACACGGTAGGGCTGATTTGTGATGCAGGCGGAAAGACAGGATGAGGATTCCGATGTGCGGCACAGATTGACCCTGTGCCGCACGTTTTTTATCCAAGGAGGACGTACCGATGATCGTAGTAATCAAAAAAGACGCAGACAAGGAAAAGCAGGACCGGCTGGTGGATTGGCTCAAGACCATGGGTCTGGGCATCCACGTTTCGGTGGGAGAGTATCAGACGGTGCTGGGCCTGATCGGGGACACCAGCAAGGTGGACATGGACCTGCTGGAAAGCCTGGATATCGTGGATTCCGTGAAGCGGGTATCGGAGACCTTCAAATGCGTCAACCGCAAATTCCACCCCGACGACAGCGTGGTGGAGATCGGCAGCGTGAAGGTGGGCGGCGGCCACTTCTGCATGATCGCCGGTCCCTGCTCCGTGGAAACGGAGGAACAGATCGTCACCGTAGCCAGGGCGGTGAAGGCCGCCGGCGCGAACATGCTGCGGGGCGGCGCCTTCAAGCCCCGCACCTCCCCCTATGACTTCCAGGGCCTGAAGGCCCAGGGGCTGGAGCTGCTGAAGATCGCCCGGGCGGAAACGGGCCTGCCCATCGTGACGGAGATCATGAGCGCCGACGCCCTGCCCCTGTTCGAGGATGTGGACCTATTGCAGGTGGGCGCCCGGAACATGCAGAATTTCGACCTGCTGAAGGAGCTGGGCCACTTCGGCAAGCCGGTGCTGCTGAAGCGGGGCCTGGCCAACACGCTGAAGGAGCTGCTGATGAGCGCGGAATACATCATGGCCAGCGGCAACGAGCAGGTGATCCTCTGCGAGCGGGGCATCCGCACTTACAGCGATTACCTGCGCAACACCCTGGACCTGGCAGCGGTGCCCATGCTCCATGAGCTGAGCCACCTGCCGGTCATCGTGGATCCCAGCCACGCCACCGGCATCGCCCGCATGGTGCCGCCCATGGCCCTGGCCGCCGCGGCCTGCGGGGCGGACGGAATCATGATCGAAGTGCACAACGATCCCATCCACGCCCTCTGCGACGGGGCCCAGTCCCTGAAGCCGGAGGAATACGCCGCCCTGGCAAAGAAGGTCCAGGCGGTGCGGGAGGTGCTGGCATGACGGTGGGCATCCTGGGGCTCGGGCTCATCGGCGGTTCCTTTGCGCGGGCATACTCTGCCGAAGGGCACACGGTCCTGGCCCGGGACACGGACCAGACGGTTTATTCCTTTGCCCGCCTCTGCGGGGCGGTCTCCGGAGAGCTGAACGCCGAGACCGCAGCCTGCTGCGACCTGATCCTGCTGTGCGTCTATCCCGGGGCGGCCATCGCCTGGCTGCGGGAGATGGGGGACCGTTTCGGCCCCGGTCCCCTGGTCATCGACTGCTGCGGCACCAAGCGGGGCATCTTCGCGGAGGGCGTCGCCCTGGCGGAGCAGCATGGCTTCACTTACCTGGGCGGGCACCCCATGGCCGGTACCCAGTATTCCGGCTTCAAGTATTCCCGCGCCAACCTTTTCCACGGCGCGCCCATGGTGCTGGTGCCCGCGGATCACGACGACATCGCCCTGCTGAGCCGGGCGCGGGAGCTGCTGCAGCCGGCGGGCTTCGGCAGCGTCACCGTCACCACGGCGGAGAAGCACGATGAGATGATCGCCTTCACCTCCCAGCTGGCCCATGTGGTGTCCTCCGCCTATATCAAGAGCCCCACTGCCCTGAGCCACAAGGGGTTCTCCGCCGGCAGCTACCGGGATATGACCCGGGTGGCCTGGCTGAACCCGGAGATGTGGGCGGAGCTGTTCCTGGACAACCGGGACAACCTGCTGCGGGAGCTGGATATCCTGGCGGAAAACCTGGACGCCTACCGCAAGGCCCTTCGGGAGGGGGACCGGGAGGCGCTCACAAGGCTGCTGCAGGAGGGCAAGGAGCGAAAGGAAGCGGTGGACGGGAAATGAAGACCATCCGAATCGACGCCTCCCGCAGCTATGACGTGGTGATCTCCTCCGGTCTGCTGGCGGAGGCGGGAAGGCGCATCACCGCCCTGACGGGCAAAGTCCGCGCCATGGTCGTCTCCGACGACCGGGTCTTTTCCCTCTACGGAGAGACGCTCATGGACAGCCTGCGCGATGCAGGTCTGGAACCGGCGCAGTTCGTGTTCCCCCAGGGAGAAAGTGAGAAGAACCTGGCCACCTACGGGCTTCTGCTGGAGGAGCTTTGCCGCCTTCGATTTACCCGCAGCGATCTGATCGTCGCCCTGGGCGGCGGCGTGGTGGGGGACCTGGCGGGCTTTGCCGCCGCCACCTATCAGCGGGGCATCCCCTTTGTCCAGCTGCCCACAACCCTGCTGGCCGCCGTGGACGCCTCCGTGGGCGGGAAAACGGCGGTGGACCTGGCAGGAGGAAAAAACCAGGCGGGCGCCTTCTATCAGCCGTCCCTGGTGCTCTGCGATACGGACTGCCTGCGCACTCTCACGGAGGAGGAATACCGCTGCGGCTGCGCCGAGATCATCAAATATGCCATGATCGGCAGCCCGGAACTCTTTGCAGAACTCGCCCAAACGCCGGTCCGGGACCGCTATGAGGATGTGATCGCCGCCTGCGTAGCCATGAAAAGGGATTTCGTGCAGGCGGACGAATACGACACGGGAGCCCGGATGCTGCTGAACTTCGGCCACAGCTTCGGCCACGCCGCCGAAAAATGCAGCGGCTATACGCTCCCCCACGGGCTGGCGGTGGCCATGGGCATGGCAGCCATGACCCGGAGCGCGGCAAAAGCCGGGCTCTGTCCTCCGGAGACGGTCGAGGCTCTGGAAGGGCTGCTGCGCGCTTACCGGCTGCCCACGGCGCTTCCCTATTCTGCGGAAGCCCTGGCGGAAGCCGCCCGGGCAGACAAAAAAGCCGTGGGGGACCGTCTGAGGATCGTGGTGCCGGAGGCCGTGGGCTGCTGCCGCATCCAGTCCATCCCCGCCGGAGATATCCTTCTCTGGCTGAAACGGGGTGGCGCGGCATGACTAGGCTCGTTCCTCCCGGAGCACGCCGGGGCAGCGTCACCGTGCCCGCCTCCAAATCCCAGGCCCACCGGCTGCTGATCTGCGCCGCCCTGGGAACGGAGGAGACCCGGATCCGCTGCGACGGCATCTCCGACGACATCGCCGCCACCGTCCGCTGCCTGAACGCCATCGGCGCAGACATCCGGGAGACGGCGGAGGGGCTGCTGGTCCGGCCCCGGACCGGCCCGGAGGAGGCGGCGGAGCTCCCCTGCGGGGAAAGCGGCTCCACCCTCCGCTTCCTGATCCCGGTTTTGGGCGCCCTGGGGCAATCCGGCACCTTCCGCATGGAAGGAAAGCTCCCGTCCCGGCCCCTGAGCCCCCTGAAAGAGCTGTGCTGCGAAAAGGGCATGACGATCCGGGCGGAAGGGACGCTGCTCCATTGTGCGGGGCAGCTCCGGCCCGGGGACTATGAGATCCCCGGGGACATCTCCTCCCAATATATCTCCGGGCTGCTGATGGCCCTGCCCCTGCTGCCGGGAGACAGCCGCCTGCGGGTGACGGGGAACGTGGAATCGGCGGACTACATCGCCATGACGGAGGACGCCTTGGGCGCAAGCGGCATCCGCTGGGAAAAAGAGGGCTGGATCTACCGCATCCCCGGCGGTCAGAAGCCCGCTCTGCCGCCGGAGCTCACCGTGGAGCGGGACTGGTCCGCCGCCGCCTTTTTCCTGGTGATGGGCGCTCTGAGCCCGGCGGGGATCACCCTGCGGGGGCTGGACGCCGCCTCCCGGCAGGGGGACAAACGGGTGCTTTCGATCCTCCGGGACTTCGGCGCGGTCCTCACGGAAAGCCCGGCGGGCATCACCGTCCGCCGGGGGAAACTCCGGGGCGTCACCCTGGACGCCTCCCAGATCCCGGACCTGGTGCCGGTGCTGAGCGTCCTGGCCGCCGTCTCGGAAGGAGAAACGCAGATAATCAGAGCCGGGCGTCTCCGGCTGAAGGAATCCGACCGGCTGCAGACCACGGCGGCTATGCTCCGCGCTCTGGGGGCCCGGATCCGGGAAACGGAGGACGGGCTGGTGATCCTCGGAAGTCCAGCCCTGACCGGCGGCTGTGCATACGCCGCCGGAGACCACCGCATCGCCATGTCCGCCGCCGCAGCCGCCGCAGCCGCGGAAAGCGCGGTGACGGTCCTGGGCGCGGAATGTGTGAAGAAATCCTATCCCCGCTTCTGGGAGGACCTGGAAGCCTTGGAGGTAATGGCATGAGCAGCAGCATCGGAGAGAACATACGCCTCACCATTTTCGGGGAATCCCACGGGAAGGCCGTCGGCATGACCCTGGAGGGCATCCCGGCGGGGCTGCGGCTGGACATGGAAGCCTTGCAGCGTTTTCTGGACCGGCGGGCGCCGGGACGGAGCGACGCTTCCACCGCCCGGCGGGAGGCGGACAAGCCGGAATTTCTCAGCGGCGTCAAGGACGGCACCGTGACCGGCAGCCCCATCGCCGCCGTCATCCGCAACACCGACACCCGCTCCGGAGATTATGAATCCCTGCGGACCGTGCCCCGGCCCGGTCACGCGGACTACACCGCCCAGGTGAAATACTTCGGGCACCAGGACGCCGCCGGGGGCGGCCACTTCTCCGGGCGGCTCACCGCCCCCCTCTGCATCGCCGGGGGCATCTGTTTGCAGCTGCTGGCCCGGGAGGGCATCCGGGTCCTCTCCCGCATCGCCGCCATCGGCGGCGTGGAGGACGAAGGAGAACTGACGGTCTCCACGGCGGACCGGGACTTCCCCACCGTCAGCGAAGAACGGGGCCAGGCCATGCTCGCCGCCATCCGGGAGGCCAAAGCAGCGGGGGATTCCCTGGGCGGCATCGTGGAATGTGCCGTGCTGGGGCTGCCTGCCGGGCTGGGGGACCCCATCTTCGGGGGCATGGAGAACCGGATCGCCGCCCTCACCTTCGGCATACCTGCCGTGAAGGGCGTGGAATTCGGCGCGGGCTTCGCCGCCGCCGGGATGCGCGGCAGCGAGCACAACGATCCCTTCACGCTGAAAGACGGGCAGGTCGTCACCGCCGCGAACCGGGCGGGCGGCATCCTGGGCGGCATCACCACGGGCATGCCCCTTCGTTTCCGGGCAGCCGTCAAGCCCACGCCCTCCATCGCCATGCCCCAGCACACCCTGGACCTGGCCAGTGGGAAGGAAACGACCCTTCAAATAGCGGGGCGGCACGACCCCTGCATCGTGCCCCGGGCAGTGCCCTGCGTGGAGGCTGCGGCGGCCCTCGCCGTGACAGACGCCCTGCTGGGCAGGCGAAAAGAAAGGAGCTGAAGGACATGGAAGGAAGCACCTACCGGGACAGGATCGACGAGATCGACCGGCAGATGGTGGAGCTCTTCGCCCGGCGCATGGAGGTCGCGGCGGAGATCGCCCGATATAAAAAAGAAAAGGGCCTGCCGGTGCAGGACCTTCGCCGGGAGAAAGAAAAGCTGCTGGCGGTGGCGGAGGCCTCTCCGGAGGCCATCCGGGAGTATACCCCCCGGCTCTACACGGTGATGATGGAGCTGAGCCGCAGCTATCAGCAGCACATCTTGGGGCGGGAAGACGCTCTGACCGGGCGCATCCGCGAAGCGATCCAGAATACCGGCGCTCTTTTCCCGGACCGGGTCAGCGTGGCCTGCCAGGGGGTGGAGGGGGCCAATTCCCAGATCGCCTGCGAGCGGCTTTTCGCCAGTCCCTCCATCCTCTATTTTGCCGATTTCGGGGCGGTCTTCACCGCCGTGGAAAAGGGGCTGTGCCGCTATGGGGTCATCCCCGTGGAAAACAGCACCGCCGGCAGCGTCAATACGGTCTACGACCTGATGATGCGCCATGAATTCAGCATCGTGCGCAGCATCCGGCTGAAGGTTGACCACAATCTGCTGGCAAAGCCCGGCGTGAAGCTGGAGGAGATCCGGGAGATCTATTCCCATGAGCAGGCCATCAGCCAGTGCTCCGAATTTCTCCGCTCCCTGCCGGGGGTGAAGGTGATCCCCTGCGAAAACACCGCCGTGGCCGCGAAGATGGCCGCCCAGTCCCCGGATAAGGGCGTCGCCGCCCTCTCCAGCCGGCTTTGCATGAAGTATTACAACCTGGAATGTCTGCGGGAGAACGTGCAGGACAAGGTCAGCAATTACACCCGCTTCATCGTCATCTCCCGGGATCTGGAGATCTACCCCGGCGCGGACCGCACCAGCCTCATGGTGACCCTGCCCAACGAGCGTGGCTCCCTCTACCGCCTGCTGGGGCGCTTCAACGCCCTGGGCGTCAACCTGCTGAAGCTGGAGAGCCGCCCTCTGCCGGATCGGGAATTTGAATTCATGTTCTATTTCGATCTGGATATCCCGGTCTATGCCCCGGAGCTTTTGCAGCTCATGGGCGAGCTTCCGGAGGCCTGTGAGCAGTTCCACTATCTGGGTAGCTACCGGGAGGTGCTGTGATGAAGTGCGGGCTGCTGGGGAAGACCCTCCGGCACAGCTATTCGCCGGCGATCCACGCCCAGCTGGGGGATTACGACTACGACCTGTTTGAAAAAAAGGAATCGGAGCTGGCGTCGTTTCTGGAATCCGGGGACTGGGACGGGCTGAACGTCACCATTCCCTACAAGAAGGCCGCGCTGCCCTTCTGCGATACCCTCAGCGGGGATGCCCGGCGGACGGGGAGCGTCAACACCCTGGTACGGCGGGGCGGGAACATTTTCGGAGACAACACGGATGTGGCGGGCTTCCGGGCCCTGGCGGAAAGCTCCGGTCTCTCCTTCGGGGGCAAAAAGGCCCTGGTGCTGGGCTCCGGCGGCGCTTCCGCCGCCGTCTGCGCCGCCCTGGAGGACCTGGGGGCCAAGCCCACGGTCATCAGCCGCAAGGGGGAGGACAATTACGGGAACCTGGAGCGGCATCTTGACGCAAGGCTGATCGTCAACGCCACGCCCCTGGGCATGTTCCCCGGCAACGGCACCTCTCCTTTGGACCCGGAACGCTTTGAGGCCTGCGAGGCCATATTCGACGTGGTATACAACCCGGCCCGCACCGCCCTGATGCTCCGGGCGGAGGAGCTGGGCATCCCCTGCTTCGGGGGCCTTCGGATGCTGGTGGCCCAGGCCAGACGTTCCAGCGAGGATTTCACCGGCGAAACCATTCCCGAAACCGTCCTGGACCCGATCCAGCGCTCTCTGGAAAAGGAGATGCGGAACATCATCCTCATCGGCATGCCCGGCTGCGGGAAAAGCACCCTGGCGTCGATGCTGAGCGCAGTCACGGGCAGGCCCTTCCGGGATTCGGACAGCCTGGTGGAGGAAAGGACGGGCAGGCGCATCCGGGACATCCTCATGCAGGACGGGGAAGAGAGCTTCCGGATGCTGGAGACCGCAGCTCTGCGGGAGCTGGGAAAGCTCTCCGGCCGGATCATCGCCACAGGGGGCGGCTGCATCACCCGGACGGAGAATTATCCTCTGCTGCATCAGAACGGCATCATCCTCTGGATCCGGCGGGACCTGAGACATCTGCCGAAAAACGGGCGGCCCCTGTCTCAGAGCGGGGACCTGGCGGACATGTACCGGTACCGGGAGCCCTTGTACCGCTTCTTCTCCGATGGGGAGATCGACAACAACGGTACGCCGGAGGAATCGCTCCGGCAGATCCTGGAGGTGATCGGATGAAGCTGCTCATCATCAACGGGCCCAATCTGAATCTGCTGGGCCTGCGGGAACCGGAGATCTACGGGAAGCAGGACTACGCGGCCCTGCTGGACTTCCTGCAAGCCAGCGCGGAGGAGGCCGGGGTGGAGATCGACTGCTTCCAGTCCAACCACGAGGGGGCCATCGTGGACGCGATCCAGGCTGCTTACGGGGTATTCGACGGCATCGTCATCAACCCCGCCGCCTATACCCACACCAGCGTCGCCATTCTGGATGCGCTGAAGGCCGTGGCCCTTCCGGCGGTGGAGGTCCATCTTTCCGACGTATCCCTCCGGGAGGACTTCCGCCGGATCTCCTACGCGGGCATGGCCTGCCAGAAGACCTTTATGGGCCTGGGCTTCGAAGGCTACCGGCAGGCGATCCTGTTTCTGAGGGACAGATTGAGCCCTCGCTGAAGAGGCGCGGGAGACGCTTCGCCGGGATCGCCGGCTGCACCGGATAACGGTCCCTGCGCAAACAGCAACGGCCGGGTCCGATCACGGACCCGGCCGCTGTTCGTCACATTTTGGGGATTTCCCGTTATCCGTTTTCTTCCTGCTGCTCCGCGGCGGTGTTCTCCTCAGCCACCCTGCGCACCTTCTCCTCCGCGTCCAGGAATGCCTGGGCTACTTGGGGATCGAACTGCGTGCCGACGCCCTCCCGGATGATGGCCAGGGCTTTCTCGATGGGGAAGCCCTCCTTGTAGCTGCGCTTGGAGACCAAGGCGTCGAACACGTCCGCCACCGCCATGACCCGGGCGGACAGCGGGATCTCATCCCCCTTCATGCCGTGGGGATAGCCCTTCCCGTCCCAGCGCTCGTGGTGGAATTCCGCCAGCCGCTCCGCTTCGTCCAGGTAATGGGATTCCGCCACCGCCTCGGCGGAGCGGGCGATGATCTTCTTCCCCGCCAGGGTATGGTTCTTCATCTGGGCATATTCTTCGTCCGTGAGCTTGCCGGGCTTGTTCAGCAGGGCGTCGGGAACCTCGATCTTGCCCACGTCATGGAGAGGGGCGGAGTGGACCACATCGTCCATATACTCGTCGGTAAGCTCTTCGGCGTGGATGCCTTCGTCCCGCATCTGCTCCATAATAATGCGGGCATAGGCTGCCGTCTTTTTGATATGATGTCCGGTGTGCTTGTCCCGGCTCTCCACCATGTCCGCCAGAACGGCGATGAGGCTGTCCTGCATGCGGGTGATGGTGGCGTTTTTCTCCTCCACGTCCTTGACATACTGCGCCATATCTGCCGAGGTCTTGGCAAAGGCCCGGTAGAGGGTCTCGATCTCGTCCCCGGTGCGGATGTCCAGGCTGCGGATGGTCTCCACGTTCATCCCCTCATCCACGTTCTCACCGAAGGCGAACTTCTCAGCCGCCAGGGTCATGGAGTTGAGGGGCAGGATCAGATGGCCGTCCGCCAGCCAAAGGCCGACGGAAATAATGAGCAGAGCGAAGGAAACAAAGAGGGACAGCGCCTTTGCGATGAAGCTGCTCTCGTTGTTGATCAGGTCGATCATGGAGATGTCCACGCCCACATAGCAGACGCATCTCCCCGTGGAATCATACAGGGGGCGGTAGACGGTGAGGAGCCAGCCATAAGAATCGTTGGTGACGATGGGCTCGATCTCTTTCCCTGCCAGCAGCTCATCCTTCATGGGCAGGAAGCTCTCGTCGAAGGGGATCACCGCGCCGGGCTCCTCACCGGGCAGATCCGGCGTATCCGGGTCAAAGACCACGTGGCAGCCGTCCTCCCGGATCAGATAGGCATAGACATATTCGATGTCCGTGGAGCTGTCCCGGATGCTGATGAGGCGCTCCTCCGTCTCATCGTAGTCCGGCGCGGCATGCCCGCGGGTCAAAAAGTCCCCCACCCGGTCGGCGTCGATGGCGTCCGCCGCCACATTGGCCACGCCCATGGCCATATAGGATTCGTTTTCGATGGTGGCGTCGTGGTAGAGCGCAAAGCAGATACTCATCGTCACCGCCACCACGATCACCAGGGCGGCAGTGAGGAGGACGATGATCCTTGTGCGCAGAGAGGGGCCCCGCGTGCGCATATGCCGCGCCTGGGCCTGCTCCTCCCGGCTCAGGGGCCGCTGCCGCCAGAGGATCACCCGCATCCGCCTTCCCCATTCTTCCGGGATGAAATGCAGGATGGTCGCCGCCAGGACCACGATGATCGCCTTGTCCAGCAGGTCCACCAGGAAATCCGCCGTGAACTGGGAGAAGAATACGCTTCCCAGGCCGCCGTCATAGAACATATGGGCCAGTTCGGCGCTGACCCCATCCCCGAAGCCCATGCCATAGAGGAACCAGGTGAGCACGCTGCCCAGGCCGCCGCCGATGAAGGCATAGATCACGATGGCCCCCAGACAGCCTGCCGGCTTGCGGAACCAGTCCTTCTCGGAGATGATGACGGTGACTACCGCGATCAGGACGCTCAGCACGCCGTAATAAGCGGAGGACCCGTCGCTGATGCCGTTGATGAGGTTGATGAGATAACCTACCACGATGCCGGGGATATAGCCCCCCAGGGAGGCCACCAGCACGGTGCCCAGCCCGTCCAGATACAGGGGCAGGCCCAGCCGGGCAGCCAGGATGCTGCCCAGGCGGTTGATCAGTATGCCGATGGCGCAGAGGAGCAGCAGCTGCAACAGGCGCATTCGCGTGCTCGGCCCGAATTTCTGATAATGCTTTTCCATGTCCTCACCTCTGGTCAGGTCGCGCCACAAGGCGCACAGGAAGCCGAAGGAACAGGGGAGAATTCTTAGCCGATGTTATTATACATCATGCGGTTAGCAGACGCAATCCCCTTTTGGTCCCCTACGGGGTATACAAGCCTGGGGCGGCTATGGTATATTAGTTTTATAATACTTTCCGGAGGAGGCCGGCGGATATGCCGCGGAAACAGCACAAAAAACAGAGGATGCGCCGGGGAGCCGTTCTGCTGCCGGCTCTGTTCTGCTCTCTGCTCCTGACGGGCTGCGGCCTGGGAAGCCTGCTCTCCGGCCTGCAGGGGCAGCTGGGCGCCGTCCAGGAGGGCGAGACGCCCCAGCCCTCCGAATACGTCCACTTCAACCTCATCGGCTCGGAAACGCCGGAGCCCGGCCAAACACCCCGGCCTTCTCCCGACCCGGCCGCTGCGCCGGTCATGACCCTGGAGGAGGCCCTGGCCTCAGACAGCTGGGGGCTGCTTTACCCCCATCCCCGGGAGAGCTTCGTGGGCCGGGAATACTACGACGTCAGCGACGAGAAGGAACTGATCCTCAGCGTATCCGACGGGCTGGCCCGGGGCATCCCGGGCATCGTGATCCGATATTCCAACCATGATTGCAATTACTGGCTGAAGGTACTGGAAGCCAACGTCAACCGCAGCGAGCTCTCGGGGCAGACCGGCGGCTCCTTCACGGTCATTGACGAGGGCGGCGGGACCATGGGCGTCTATCCCATCTACAAGCAGGCAGCGCAGGCTTTCACCTACTATCGCTTCCTGGAGCCGGAGATATCCGGGGAGACCATGGATCTGCTCCGGGCCGCCTATGATCTGGCGGCGGAGGCTGTGCAGAAATACCCCGGCGATGAATACGGCATCCTGCTGTATCTCAACGACCGGCTGGCTGCCATGGCGGAATACGCAGAGCCCATCCCTTCCGGCCTGGGCATCCCGGAGCGGGACGCCACCGGCGTCTTTTTCAAGGGCCGGGCCGTCTGCGCCGGTTACACCGCGGCCTATCAGCTGGTGCTGAATATCCTGGGCATCGAAAACAAGGCCGTCACCAACAACAAGGATTCCGGGAGCGACGCCGCTCATATCTGGAACTATGTGAAATTCGGCGGGCAGTGGTACCATGTGGACGTGACCTGGAACCGGAGCGACGACCCCGAATACCGGGATGAATACTTTCTCCTCACCGACGAGGAGCTGGCCGAGCTTAACGGCGGCAGCAGCACCCACGCATGGATCCCCTTCCTCAACTGACGCCCAAAAGACAGCAAGGCGCCGGACAGAGCGCAGATCGCTCCGTCCGGCGCCTGTTTGTCTATCGGGGGTTGTCAGTCGGTGAAACCGGTATCCTTGCTGACCCAGCAGATGCGCATGACCCACTTTGCGCCCTTTCCCAGATAAATGCCGCTGAGTTCGGCAATGGAAGCCCCGTCGTGCCGTTCAGAGACCATGCCGCTCATGTAATCGTGGACGGCGCCTCCCAGGATCGCGCCGAAAACGATCCACAGAAAGACCACGGGGCCGAAACAGGCGCCCATGAGGGCCCCGAAGATGGGGCCGGTGCCCGCAATGTTCAGCAGCTGCACAAGGAATGCCTTCCATGTCTTCATGGGCACGAAATCCACCCCGTCCTCCAGCTGGTAGGCGGGAGTCTGCCGGCCGTCCGGCCCGAACACCTTTTCGACAGTACGGCCATAGAACAGGTAGCCGCAGGCCAGCACGGCCAGGGCAGACAAGATCGAGATCATGGGATCACCCTCCGCTTTATACGTTCATTCCGGATCGGATGCGATCGCGCCGGGAAGGTCCTCCGCGGCCTCGAAGCCCCGCTCGAAGTCCACAAGGTCCACCATGCAGGAGCTCCCATCCTTTTTCCGCAGGATGATCCAGTTCTCCACCAGCTCTTCCACGGCGCAGACCTCGTCCTTTTCCAGCTTCTTTCCGGGGTCGGTTTTATCCAGCTTGATCTCCCGGATCGCTTTTACCTTCTTTGCCATGATACAACTCCTTTCTCACGGGCGCAAGTTTTCCGCAGCACAAAGGCCGAAATGCGCCGGAATCGGCCCTTTGGGGAGACGTCTACCGACTAGGCCAAAACGCATGGCCCCATGTTTCAGGAGTAAGCCATGCGTCTTGGCACTGCCGGATCGAGTCCGGCATGATATAAGGAGAATCTGAAGAATCTCTGTTCAGGACGGGAAGGCCCGGCGCGCCTTGCAGCGCAGCACCAGCTGTGCCAGCGCCGACACATCCTTTGCCGCCACGGTCTCCGCCGCAGGCAGCACCACGCCGAAGTCCCGCTCCATGGCCTGGAACAGGAGGGCCTTTTTCACCGTGGCGGAGGTGGCCCCGGCGCAGCTCCGGGCGGTATCCAGCCGGGCGGCCAGCTCCGGCGTCACCTTCATCATCCTGGCGAGGCTGGCTTCCGTCAGCTCCGCGATGCCCTCACTGCGGCATTCGCCCTCGGGCATCAT
>JAEEGK010011179.1_pt1 | contig 20555 bp, 27 predicted proteins | sample 8958771 | NCBI WGS metagenome assembly JAEEGK01 (sample SAMN16246547, study PRJNA631951) | gut metagenome | biome: gut microbiome; feature: rumen; material: SC-attached | host: Bos | place: Iran: Karaj | collected 2018-10
CTTCACCTCATACATTTGATTTTCAAACTTAGTACCCCAATTTTTCCTTTTTAATGTGAGCAATGTGAGTCAGGAAATAAACGACGCTCATAAATATCTAATTTATTGAGTGTTACCTCACAATTGATGGTTGACTCACATCGCACTCACATCTTACTCACATCCGCCACGCACCGCGATCTGTGCAATCTGTGGTCTGACCGAGGCCCGCAATGAACGAGCCGTAATCCCGTCTCCGACGGCATTACGGCTCACTCGCAACGAGATTACGGCTCGTATTTCTTTACATTTAAGCTCTTTCTCGAAGCCCTCTTTTAGCAAAAAAACGCCAAAAGATTTGGAATTCTCGGATATTCTTCCTATATTTGCAACCGAAACAAAAGATTAATAAGATGACAGCAATTGATTTACGTGCGAATACGATGCAGATCTTGGATCAGTTTGACAAAGCGGATGCCTCGCTTTGGCAGAAGGTTCTTGATGCCGTCACCTTAATTTACAAGGGCGAGGAAAAGACGCTGCATACGAAAAGGGCTGAACAAAAAGCCAAAATTCGCCAAATGGTCGGCATCCTAAACGAGGATAGCCTTGAAGACTGGAAGCGTGAGAAAGAGGAGTATCTGATAGAGAAGTATCAGTAGACGATGATGAAAGTATTTATTGATACTAACATATTTCTCGATATACTCTGTAATCGTGAGCAGTTTGTCGATGATGCACTGAGCATTTTCGACATGGCTGTCGATGGCCGTATTGAATTGCTGATATCCGACTTGTCAATTGCTAATATCAAGTATGTTACGCGTAAAGAAATACCTTCCGACAAGTTCTATGATCTCATTCAAACTTTCCGGTCTGTCTTTACAATAGTTCCATTAGGTGCTGGAGTTGTTGATAATGCTGTCAGCTTAAGGGCAAACGATTTTGAAGATGCACTTCAGTATTTTTCTGCTGTACAAGCAGGAGCCGACTGTCTTGTTACGCGTAATATAAAAGATTACAGATTTGCTAAGATGGAGGTCCTGGATTCCAAAACCTTCCTTGCAAATTATCAATAAATAAATGTAGAGCAATGTGATGTCACATTGTGTCCTGACCCCGGCGTGACACTTTGTGACACCAAAGATTTGGAAAGAAATGAAGAAGACGTCTTGTCACGAAGCAAATTACCGATCAATCGACCTCTCCTCGTGGGTCAAAGTAGGAGAAGGAGGCAACGGAAGCACTTATGAAGCCTCCGATCAGCCCGACATCATTCTTAAACTTAACAACAGCCGATCCAACGACCTCAAGTCGGTAAAGGAAGAGTTCGATGTCTCTGCCGCTGTCGCCCGTTTGGGACTGTCCACACCGGCTATGATAGAGATTGTCAAGGTTGGCGATGCCTATGCCACTATCTCCCAGCGTATCAAGGATAAGAAATCACTATCGCGTATCTGTCACGACCAGCCCGAACGCATTGGCGAGATGGCCGGGATCTTAGTGTCGCATCTGAAGCTACTCGAAGCCACACCATGCGACACATCCTTCTTTCCCGACCGCAAACAAATCGTACTGAGTGCTCTCCGCGATGCCGGTTTCATCCGAAAGAAAGTGAGGGATTTCCTGATCAGCACCGTTGAGTCGCTGCCCGACGTGACCACCTGCTCTCACGGCGACTTCCAGACTGGTAATATTATCATTGCCGATGGTAAGAGTTACTTTATCGACCTGGGACGCTTTGCATACGGACATCCTATGTTCGACATTGCCCACCTGTACCTTATTTGTGTCGTTTATTCAAAAATGAAAAAAACATGCGACATCTTCCACATGACTCGCCAGCAGCTTCTGCAACTCTGGGATGCTTTTGCTACGGGTTACACGGGCCAAGCCGACCATACCGCGTTCGACCGTCAGGTGACTGCTTTGGCTGGCGCCGACATTATTATGCGCAACGCCTATGTCGCCCCGAGTCTTCTTGAGAAGATCTTCTTCCGATTCCAGGTTCACAACCTTTTTTGTGGACTCAGACGGGACGGTTCTCAATGAGTCCTCGCTCACTCAGAACCGTCCCCAGTGAGTCCACTTTTCTTGCATTTCCCCGATAAACTCCTGCTTTTGATTAATTTTCCATATGACCCAATTATAAGACTTTGATCTACTCCAATCACCTATGTCATTGTACATCCTAAAAGTAATATCATTAGGATTTCCTATATCAGGATGTTTACCAACTTTATACCATGCTTTATATAATATTCCAAAACGAAGGATTGTATGTGCATAAAAATAATCTCATCTACGTCATTCGCACCCACCATCCAGACGAAAAGAAACGGAAGCCGAATGACTCCCGTTCCCTATTCTCATATTTGGGGAACAGATCAAAGAACCGTCCCTGATCTGCATATCGTTCCCTGGCGATGAGAAAGCCCTTGGAGGCTGTCTGGCCTCAGGGCGTGGTTTTTTCCATATCGGACCAGATGGCAGTGCGGAGCCTTGTCCGTTCTCTCCTTTCAGCGATAGTAATGTGGCTGAGGTGGGCGTTCGACAAGCCCTGCAATCGCCACTCTTCCGTAAGATTCGCGCAGCACGTGCCCTCGGATGGGAGCATACAGGCGGCTGCACCCTTTTCGAGCATCGCGAAGAAATAGAGGAAATGATCTCACCTCGTCTCTCGTGATGGAGCCATCTTGTCTATTTCCGCTTTGGATTCTTCGGGAACCAGCCGCGTTCTACACGTTTCTTCTGTTCGAAGAGTTCGCCGATACCCCATAGGGCCGAGGCACCGAATACACCTACGATGGCAGACAGAATGGCATTCTCAATGAATAGCGCAGCAATGATGGATGCCAGGCCAATCATCAGGTAAACGACCCAAGGGCGCGTACCCCAGTAATATTCAGTCTTGATGACGATAGGATGCCAGATGCCTATGGTCAGAAAGGTGCAAACGGCTATGATGATTCCTGTGAAATACATGGCCGGTTATTCGATGCTCTGTGCTATACTCTCCAGGACGTAGTCGAGTATCTCTGGTGTGTGAGTCTCGGAGATGAAGTTGCCCTCGAACTGCGACGGACTGACGTAGATGCCGCGACTGAGCATGTTGCGGAAGTAGCGGGCAAAGCGCTGCTGGTCGGAGCGTTGTGTGTCCTTGAAATTGCGCACAGGATTTTCGTTGAAGAATAATGTGAACATGGAGCCGCAACGGTTCAGTTGGATGCCTTTGCCAGCGATAATCTGCTCAAGCCGGGCAATAAATACGTCGCTCTTGCGCTCTAATGTCTCATAAAAACCGACTTGCGACAGCTGGGTCAGCGTCTCGATGCCTGCTGCCATAGCCACGGGGTTGCCGCTGAGCGTGCCTGCCTGATAGACGGGACCCTCGGGAGCCAGTACCTTCATGATGTCCGCGCGACCGCCAAAGGCTGCAGCAGGGAATCCGCCACCGACTATCTTGCCGACGGTGGTCATGTCGGGCGTGATGCCAAAGCGCTGCTGGGCACCGCCAAAAGCCAGCCGGAAGCCTGTGATGACCTCATCGAAGATAAGCACGGCTCCATACTGTTCGGTCACCTCGCGGGTAGCCTTCAGAAAGTCTTCAGTAGGCACCACCACACCCATGTTGCAAGCCACCGGCTCGATAATGAGTGCTGCCACCTTATGCCCATGCTCGCTGAAGAACTGGCGCAGGGCCTCGGTGTCATTATACGGCAGCACCGCTGTATATTTCACAAATCCATCGGGCACACCAGCCGACGAGGCGTTTGAGATATTGGCAACGCCGGAGCCCGCTGCCACCAGCAGATGGTCGGCATGCCCGTGGTAGTTGCCCTCGAACTTCACGAGGATATCACGGCCTGTATAGCCGCGGGCCACGCGGATGGCCGACATGGTGGCTTCGGTGCCGCTGTTGACAAAACGCAGGCGCTCCATCGTGGGAAAGGCCTCGCGCACCTTCTCGGCCAGTACGGTCTCGTTCTCACAGGGAATGCCATAACTGCTGCCGCGACCGACGGCATTGACAGCCGCCTGAGAGACGCGCTCGTTGTTATGCCCCAGAATAAAGACACCCCACGACATGCAGAAGTCGATGATGCGGTTGTCGTCGATGTCGGTGATATAGGCGCCCTTGGTCTCTTTCACGAAGATCGGTGTGGTGCCCACGCTGCGGAGCGCCCTGACGGGGCTGTTCACCCCGCCAGGTATCACCTGCCGTGCCCGCTCGAAAGCGGCTGCTGACTTGATTCGTTCGCTTATGCCCATCGCTGCATGTACTCTTTAGCGTAATAACTGATGATATACTGCGCACCGGCACGCTTGATGGCTATCAGACTCTCGAACACCACGCGCTGCTCGTCGAGATAGCCGAGTTTGGCAGCAGCCTTGAGCATGGAGTACTCGCCACTCACCTGATAGGCCACCATCGGGATGTTAGGGAATCGCTCCACGCCACGGGCAATCATGTCGAGATAAGGCATGGCGGGTTTCACCATCGTCCAGTCGGCACCCTCCTCAATATCGGCAGCTATCTCCTCCAATCCCTGGTCGTGGGTGCGGTAGTCCATCTGGTAGGTCTTGCGGTCGCCGAATGCGGGAGCGGAATCGGCAGCATCGCGGAACGGTCCGTAGAAGGCCGAGGCATACTTGGCGGAATAGGCCAGAATCTTGCATTTGTCGCGCAGTCCGGCCTCGCGCAGCCGCTTGTCGAGCGCCTCAATCTGTCCGTCCATCATAGCGGAGGGAGCCACAAAGTCGGCACCGGCCTTGGCATGAACGTAGGCCATCTCGGCCAGCAGTGGCAGTGTGGAGTCGTTGTCCACGTCGTGGTCGCAGAGCAGACCGCAGTGTCCGTGACTGGTATATTCACAGAGGCAGACGTCGGTGATGACGCACACCTCGGGCTGGGCAGCCTTGATAGCCTTCACGGCACGGCAGACGAGCGCATCTTCAGCATAAGCCAGCGAGCCGCGCTCATCCTTCTGGCTGTCGTCGATGACACCGAAGAGCAGCACCTTGTCGATGCCAAGTGCATACACCTCCTTGACATCCTCTACGAGCGTGTCGATGGAGAAGCGGCAGATGCCCGGCATCGTGGCAATCTCTTCCTTGACGCCAGCTCCCTCTACAACGAAATAGGGATAGATAAAGTCTTTCACATTGATGGATACGTCGGCATACTTGTCGCGTATCTCCTGCGTTGAGCGATAGGTTCTAAATCTTTTCATAAGTTCTGTTGTTTTATTATTGTATGTAAATATTGTTCGGTTACTGGGCCGCGGGTAGCAAATATCTTTCCTACGGGCAGCGAGCCATAGAGGCTAATGAAGTTGTCGATGGTTGAGGGCGAGGTGAAGACGATGCGGTCCACCTCGTCGAGACAAATCTTCTGTGGATGCGCTGGCATCCGATTGATATAGGCTGTGATACAGTCAACCTTGAACCCCAGTTCCTTGAGTCCTTCAGGAATGATGGGCAGTGCCAGGTTGGAGCGTGGGATGATCACACGGCCGCAAGGCTGTCTCCTGAACCAAGCTATCACGCCATACGAGTTGTCGTCGTCTACTTGCTGAACCTCCTTTACCCCTGCTTTCTGTAAGGCAGCAGTCGTGGTACTTCCGATAGACACGATGCGGCGGGCTTGGGCAAACATAGCCCCCACGTATCTGGCGGCATGACGCGAGGTGAAAAGCACGTAGTCATAGCGGTTGATATCGTGTGCCGCACTTTGTAGCGCAGCGTTGTCGTCCACTGGCGTGATTTCTATCAGTGGCGTATGGATGCAGTCGGCATCGGGTGGGGTCAATCCAGTATACAGCGTCGTCATAAGATGCTTCCTTTCGCGAATATCGCCTTCAGGTCGTTGCGTCCTTTTCTGGCTGTCACTGCCAGCCGGCCTTGCATGGGGTGGGTGGTAAAGGACAAGATCTCGGCTATCTCACCCTCCATGCCGAGACGTTTCAAGGCACACGTGGCAACAATGGCGGCATCAATCTGTCCCGACCTTACTTGCCGGACCCTGTCTTCGATGCATCCGCGAATACTTACTACTTCCAAGTCAGGGCGCATCGCCAGCAGTTCTTGTCTGCGCAAGGGCGAACTAGTTCCGATGCGACTGCCTGTAGGTAGTGCTGCCAGTGTCTGGTTGTCACGACTCACCAGCGCGTCGGTCTTGTCGAATGCCTCATAAAGGGCGATGACCTCCAATCCGCCATTCAACTGTTCGGGCAGATCTTTGGCAGAATGGATGGCCACATCAGCCTCACCCTTCAGCAGAGCCTGGTCGAGCTCACGGGTGAAGATGTCGTCGGGTGCCTCGCCGTTGAGCAGCGAAATGTGTTGATTCTTATCGCCTAACGATGCTTTCACCTTCAGCTTGTAGGGCACATCAGGCAGATGTTGCATCACTTCCTTGACCTGCAGTTGCGACAGTCGGCTGCCACGGGCCACAATGCGGACGGTATGGTGCTTTCTGCGGCGCTCCATGATTTCGCGCAGCAGTCCAATCTCTTCCTCAATCATCAGTTCTGCCTTCTGCACTTCATCTTCCCTGACGGCGATGTTGGCCTGCACTTTCCGTTCCACGTCCTGCAGGTTGTAGAGCGTCACCTGCTGCATGTCGGCAACACTGGGGTCGATATCGCGTGGAAAGGCAAGGTCGATAGCCAGCAGTTTGCGGTTGGGGTTCAAGTCTTCCTTAAAGATAATGGCATGGTCGGCAGAGGTGGCGCTAATCAGGATGTCGGTATGCTGCAGGAAATCGTCTTTCTCGTCCAACTGCCGTACATCGATACCGTATGGAGCGGCCATCCGTCGGGCTTTCTCTTCAGTACGATTGGCCAGCATCATCACCTTGGCCCCTTTGTTTTTCAGGAACTTGATGATGTCTTCCGTGAGTTTGTTCACACCGATGATGGTGATATGGGCATTGGAAAGATTGATGTGCTGCTGCTCAATGATTTCGATAGCAGCCAGACTGTGACTGACGGCTCCATGGGATATCTCCGTCTCATTGCGCACACGCTTACCAATCTGCAGGGCACACTCGAAGAGCTTATGCAGACCTGCGGAGAGTTTGACGCCACTCTGACGGGCTGCCTGATAGGCTTCCTTCACCTGTCCCTGTACGGCCCGCTCGCCAGTGATGGCCGATTCCAAACCACATACCACTCGGAAGAGGTGTCGCGCCACCGTATCGGGAATATCCCCGTCACCGTAGTAGAGTTCCACACGGTTACAGGTCTGCAGTAGCACCGATGGCCCGACATCATCACGGTTCAGGTGGCTGAAGTAATCCTCACGTTCTTTCAAAGAGGTGGTGAGGTGATTTATCGATTTGTATTGTATCATCTCCAATCGGTTTCTTTAATCCAGTTTATCAGGAACTTGACGTTCTCAACGGGTGTGTCGGCCAGCACCCCATGCCCCAGGTTCACCACCCATCTGTGATGCTCGCGGAAGAACGGCTTGTAGCCCTCCATCACCCGCCGTATCTCCTCATGCGAGGCAAAGAGCAGGTGGGGGTCGATATTTCCCTGCAGCCCCACTTCAGGGTGTACCATCTGTCGGGCTTCTGTCAGCGACATCTGCCAGTCGATGCTAACAAAGTCGCACACATCTGGCGTAATCTGCTTCAGTCCACAGCCAAGTCCTTTGGGGAAGAATATCAAGGGGGTGCCCATGGAGCGCACAGCATCAGTAATCCTGCAGACAGCAGGCAGGAACAGTTCGGCATAGATATCAGCAGGCAGGAGTCCTGCATGACTGTCGAAGAGTTGGAAGGCATCAATGCCGTGCTCTACCTGCTTGATGGCATACGCTATCGACAAGTCGGTCACGGCATCAATCAACCGGCGTGTCTCTTCCTTGTGTTCGTAAAAGAATCGCTTGGCCTCGGGAAAGGTCTGCTTGGTACTCATGCCTTGCAGCATATAGCAGAGAGTGGTCAGCGGAGCCCCACAGAATCCTATCAGGGGCATTTCGCTCTTGTCGACGACAAGGTCGATGGCGCGATATACATTGTCGAGGCGTTCCGGCTGAACCTTCAGACAGCTGGAAGGCCGCTTTTCTGCAGCCAGCGGATTCAGGAACTTGGGGCCCTGCTCCGTCCATTCTAACTCCATGCCCATAGCCATCGGCACCATCAGGATGTCGCTGAACAGGATGGCGGCATCTACCCCCAGATCCTCTACAGGCAGTAGCGTTACCTGTGCAGCCAACGCTGGCGTATTGATCAGTTCTGAAAAGGCGTATTGCTCACGCAACTTCTGGTAACGTGGCAGCACGCGACCTGCCTGTCGCATCAGCCATACAGGTGGGCGATGGCACTCCCGGCCGAGTAATGTGTTCAGGAAAATACTCTCCATATCTCTAAACTTTAAACTCTAAACACTTATCGGCTGTTTCTACAGCTTGTTTGATACGGTGGGCCATGCCTATACCGTCGCGCAGATTGCCTGCTATGGTCAGGCCGTTATAGCGGCGTTGCAATCGCTCGATGGTGGCAAAACGCTCACCTGAGGTAATCTCATACTGAGGTATGGCGCGCAGATGGCGGAAGATACGGATGAGGTCGGGCTTTGCCTGCTTAGGAAACTTCAGCATCGAATGGAAACACTGCTCCACCACGTCTGTAAGTTCGCCATCGCTTTTCCCGAGCAGTTCGGCATGTCTGACACCGCCCAGGAAATAGGAGAACAGCGCACCGCCTTCTGGAGCACGGTCCGTAAAGCAGGCTGAGGGGAAGAGGATGCCCAGCACGGGCTGCTGCTCGCACGACGGTACCAGTCCGCCAAAGGCGTGATAGTCGCCGCCAAAGGTGTCACGTACTCCCACGCTAATCTCTACCACGGGGGCATAGCTCAGGTTGCTCAGTTGTCGCATGCTACTGTCATCAATAAATGGAAGCAGCTCGGGCAGACAATAGGCACCACATGTCGTAACAACCTGACGGCATTCGATAGTCTGTTGCTCACCAGCCTTATCTACGTATGTGGCCTTCCATCCGTATTCCGTCGGCATCACTCTTACATCGCGAACCCCAGTCAGCAGGGCTGTATCTAAATAGTCGGCCATAGCATGAGTGATCTGTCCAAGTCCACCTACCGCCGAGAATACTTTCTTTGTTGCCAGACGGTCTCTGTCGTTCTTCGGCTCTTTCATCTTGGCAAAAGAACCTCGGATGAAACTGCCGTAATCCTGTTCAAGACGATAGAGTTTCGGCAGGGCATAGCGCGTAATGAGCGTGTCGGGGTTGCCGGCATAAACACCGGAGAGGAATGGATCGACAGCATAATCGACAAACGACCTGCCCAGTCTTCGACGGGCTAACGACCCTACTGACTCGTCAGGATTAGTGCCTTTTTTGCGCCAAGGTTCTCTGAGGATCCTGAACTTGTCTGCCAGCGTGAACAATGGGGTCGTCACGGCACTCACAGGACCGGAAGGAAGGTCATGAAAGCGATTGCCTTTCCATATCAGCCGACGCTTCGAGGCATCAGGTGCTGTCTCCATCCGGCACTTGCCACCCGATATGTTCTCCAGGTCTGCCATCAGTTCTGCTACTTCGGGGTTGGATACAGTACCTGTATTCGGGCCGCTCTCAAAGACAAATCCCTGCTCTCTGTGCGTCTGTATCTGTCCGCCAGCTCTGTCCATCTGTTCCAGCACCGTCACGTCGCGTCCTCGGCGCGCCAGTGTGTAGGCTGTTGTCAGCCCGGTCAGCCCGGCTCCTATTATCAATATATCTGTTTTCATCTTCATTTCTCAACTCCTTACTCCTCAACTCCTCAAACAGGTTTTGAGAATGCTTTCGTCGTATGCTGCATCAGCGGGTCGAGAAGTGCTGCCACATTTCTCACAAACGGACTACTCTCATGTGCCATCCTTATCGTGTTACCATCGATGGTGATGATTCCGTCGGCTTGCATCTCCGCCAGTCGTTGTTCATCATAATTCAACACTGCCTGCTGCTCATCGGTTAGCGTCACGGCATAGTTACACATCAGACTGTCGATGACCTGCCTTGACAACTGTTCTTCCCTGCTTAGCATATAACCTTTTCCGACAGGCAGATGTCCGCTGTTTACCGTCTGGATGTATTCGTCGATATCTTTCGTATTCTGTGCGTAAGCCGTATCCAACTGCGTGATGCCCGTCACGCCCAGCGCATATACCTGTGCTGTGGTTCTGCGGGTGCAGTAGCCTTGGAAATTCCTATGCAGTAGCCCGTCCTGTAATGCAGTGTAAAGTTCGTCGTCGGGGCGTACGAAATGGTCCATTCCTACTCTCACGTAGCCTGCTGCCAAAAGCAGTTTAGCCGCCTCGTCAAATATCCGGCCCTTCTCCTCAGCAGTGGGCAGTCCTGTTTTTTCCAGGATGAGTTGTTGTTTCTTCAACCAGGGCACGTGGGCATAGCTGAACATCACCAAACGGTCGGGCTGCAGACTGATGGCCTGCTCTATCGTGCGACAAAAGCTCTCTGCTGTCTGGTAAGGCAGACCGTAGAGAAAATCCAAGTTGATGTGTGCTCCTCCGTGACGCAGCACGGCAAAGATATCTTCTGTACGCTCCATAGAAGGTCGGCGGTTGACGGTCGTCAGTACTTTTTCGTCAAAGTCCTGAACACCAATACTGAATCGCGTAAAGCCCGCTTTTATAAGTCCTCTCCAATCTAAGAGCGACAGATAGCCAGGATGGCATTCGATGGCCACCTCTGGACTATCAATCTTTGGAAATGTATTTAAAATATGTTGGTTGAGAGACCTGATGACAGCGGGCTGAAGACTTGTGGGACTTCCGCCCCCATAGTGTATCTGTGCAACCTGTCTGTCACGCTGTAACAATGGGATAATCAGATCGATTTCCTCATGCAATGCCTTCACGTAGTCAGCCACAGCAGCCTCACTTCGCATGGCGTATGAATTACAGGCACAATAATGGCATAAGCTGTGGCAGAAGGGTATGTGCAGATAGAACGACAGGTTTCTGTCTTTCGCTTCGTTTGAACGATGAACGGCACTGATGTAATCCTCTTCAGACAAATCTCTGAAATAGTTTGCCGGCGGATAGCTGGTATACCGTGGAACAGGTACATTATACTTTTCTATGATATCTGGTGTCAACATGAAATCTATTTTCGTCATTTTCGGCTGCAAAGGTACTACGAATCCTTTTTATCTACAATCCTAAAAAATGATGAATTGTCCGTTTTACATCCTCATTTATGAGGAAGCGACACGTAAAAAAGCATGAGTTCTAAAAAAATAGTAGTACCTTTGCACCATATAATAAATAAATATGGAAAGTCTTCGACCAGTTTTCTCTATCGCTATCGTTGATTCTAATATACTGTCGGCACTTGGACTTCAGCAGATTCTGACGGATATGGCGCCCATGGTTGATATTAGGATCTTTGTCACCTTCAGTGAGATGGAAGTGGCAAAAGACCGGTTCGTACATTACTTCGTGGCTTCGCGTATCTATTTCGAGCACACCTCCTTCTTCCGTACCCGACTTCAGCAAACCATTGTACTCGTCAATGGCGACATGCAGATACAGGGCGTTGCAACACTCAACGTCTGCCAAAGCGAGAAGATGGTAGTCAAATCTATCATAACCCTGCAAAGACAAGGGCACCACGATTCCAGTCATCGCACGGCTACAGGCAGCGGTACTGTCCAGCTTTCACCACGTGAACTGGAGGTTACCATCCTGCTGACCAAGGGACTCATCAACAAGGAGATTGCCGACCGTATGAATATCAGTATCACGACGGTCATCACCCACCGCAAAAACATCATGGAAAAACTACATGCCCGTTCATTGGCAGATATCATCATCTATGCCGTAATGAACGGGTATGTGAACCTTGGCGAACTTTGAGGTAACGATAGTTCTTAGTTTCGTTCTCAGAAGAATTTTACGATGTTGTCCAATGGTCTTCTTTCAGGGCGGTTTGGTTCTCCAGCCCTATAGCCCAGAGAGATAACCGCCATGATCGTCTCGTTTTCGGGGATAGCGAAGAGCTGTCTTAATCCTTCAGCGTCACGCATGCCCATGATGAGCGTATCGAAGCCCATGGCGCGAGCCTTTAATATCATGTAGCAGTTGCTAAGGCCATTGTCATAAGCACCCCATCCGTCGCCCACTTCGTTGGTCTGGTTCCCCTGGAAAAAGCCCGACTTGCCTCTCTCGAACGTTGAGACTGCATAGGCAGGTTAATCAGAAATAGGTATCAGCGTCTTACTCCTTCACAGCACCTACGATATCATCGATGGTGGCTACGGTATGGCCGTCGCGGTGGCGGAACAGGTTCAGGATGTCGCGCACGGTCTTCTCCTCTTCCACCTGCTCGTCAATGAACTGGTCTACGAAATTGATGCTTGCACGGTCATGCTCTTCATCAGCCACATCGGCCAACTCGTTGATTTTCTCCGTCACCCACATCTCGTGCTTCAGCGTGTACTCAAAGATACTCTTCGGATCATTGTAGTCTTGTTCGGGCGCGTCGATGGCAGTCACCACGGCCTCACCACCTCGGTCTAATACAAAATTGGCCATCTTCAAGGCATGTTCCTTCTCCTCATTCGAGTGGTCAAACATCCAGGCGGCAAAGCCCTTCCAGCCCTCTTTGCGGAACCAGAAGGCCATTTGGAGATAGAGGTTCGATGAATACAGCTCGGCTGTAATCTGTGCGTTAAACGCATCCTGCATTTTCTTTGAAATGTTCATAATCGTAATAATTTATTAAATGAATAATAATCAGTCGCAAAGATACGAAAGATTTGTGAAAAATACGAAGATTTTGATATAAATATTTATTTCCTACCACCTCCGCTGGATGAAAAGACATCATAGAGAATGGCCATATAACATAGGAATACCGTTGAGACGATAAGCAAGATGATGAAAAAAGCCATCCACAGCCAACCCCAGCCATTGATGAATGACAAAGCCAGCAGGATAGCAGGAATCAATGTGGTTGCCAACAAAAGATACAAAAGCCAGGTGGGAGTCCTGTTTCCAGAATCTGGCAGAGAATGTGATTTCGTTAATAACATCATGTTTCTTGCAATAGATGGCTGACCATCACAGCCAGCCATCTCACTAAACTAAACAAATAGCTTTACTTTATGATTTTATCCCTGTGATTATAAGCTGGGAGAGATGGCGGCAATCCATGCCTCGATGCGGGTATCGGTCTTGTCATCCTCGTTGATGTCGTCAAGGGGCAGACCTATGAATTTGCCGTCAATCACGGCCTCGGAGTCATCGAAAGTATAGTCATCAGTCTCTACGCTGCCAATGAACTTGGCACCGCTGTCTTTGATACCGTTGTACAGTTCGCCGATGCCGCCTACGAAGGTGTCGCTGTAGGTAGAGCAGTCACCACAGCCGAAGAGGGCGATGGTCTTGCCACTGAGGTCAGCACCTTGGAGTGTCTTCAGTCCGTCGTACCAGTCATCCTGCAATTCGCCTGCGCCCCATGTCGAGGTACCGAGAATCAGATTCTGGTTGGCGCTGACGATGTCAACTGTCAAGTCCTGTACGTTCAGGGCCTCGCAGCCCAGTTTCGAGGCAATCTTCTCTGCGATGGCCTCACAGGTTCCTGTCGAGGAACCATAGATTACAATTGTTGCGTTCATCTTATTAATTTACTATTTGACAATTTACTATTTGACAATTTTCAATTTCTGTTGATGCATTCGCCATTGCACTTGCGCTTGCAGTACCGTTCGCACTGTGCGCAGAGGTCGTAGCCGAGCATGGCGCCGAGGATGAAGTCCTCTTCTGGTGTGAGTTCGTTCAGCGGACGGGTGACGATAAGCCGGATGGCCTCCAAACACTCACGCCGCCCGAAATACACGTTCAGGTTCTGCTGACCTGCTGGCTGCAACAGGTATGGGATACCTTGGCTTTCCAGTCGCTGGATGGTTTGCTCACTATATTTCTTGTTGCAGGTGAACAGCACCATGTGGCGCACACCTTTATGCAGTTCGTAGATGTGGTTCATCAGTACCTTGAGTTCCGTAGGAATTGCTGTCGTCGTTCTCATTTTTATCGTTCTTGATTTCGGCTGCAAAGGTACGACAAATAAATAAGGTGCGCAATACCTAAAACGAGGTGTTTTGAGCATTGCCCACCTGTGACGGCCAGCAAAAGTAGATTAACATGAAGTAGGTATTTAGTGCTACGAAAAAAGGCTTCATCAGCCTGTTATACCTTTGCCAGATTAATCCTCTGCATTGCTGCCCTTTTCCGTATTCTGCCAATAGTGCATCTCTGGCTTCTGGAGGCAGTCGCGATATTTTTTCATTTTACTAAACTATTCTAAATTTGGGCGCAAATATACGAATAATCAAGGAATAATGAGTAACTTTGTCCTTTGATTTAATAGTATTTGTGAAATGGACTACCTTCCCAAAGACCCTGCCATTCTGGTTTCGAGCGTCAATATGCTCTTAAGAGACGAGGAGTTTGACACGCTGGAATCACTATGCTATGCCTTCAGCAGAGAACCCAAGGAAATCAAAGACTATCTCATGAAGTATGGCTTCGTATGGAGTGAGCCTCAGAAACAATTCAGACCCATCGGCTACGATCAATGATCACAAAGGACAGCATAGAGACCGCCTATAGCTTTCTGCATCAGAAGCGGAATGTCTATATCCATTCTTCCCTCGACTGGCAGAAGGATGATATTGAGTATGCTATTGCGTCCTATGCAGATGACATGAGTCGGGAATTATATGATGCCATCAGTGGCGGCAGGGCTGACTTCCTCCGTGACCACAAACGGTTTCCAGAGGATATCACACAAGCAGTAGAACGATTAGAAAACATGTTATAGAAGTATGGAGAAAGTCACTGGGGAGTGTGCCTCACGGGTCTATAATGCCTTGATGCACCAGCGTATAGAGCCTGGAACCAAGGAGGCTTTCGAGGCCTATGTCTCATGTCTGCACCAGCTCTACCTCTTTGGTGCTGCCATGCAACTGAAGCGGATGGGCTATCACATGACAAAGATGCAATAACAGATAAATCGGAATTTATGGACACAGAGAAAGATAATAAATGGAAGATTCTAAGTACGGAATATCTTATCAAACGGCCATGGCTGACAGCACGTCGAGATATGGTAGAATTGCCAGATGGTCGGGTAATCCCTGAGTACTACGTGCTGGAATATCCTGATTGGGTGAATGTCATTGCCATTACCAAGAATGGGCAATACGTTATGGAGCGGCAATATCGCCATGCTTTGGGAGTAACCTGCTACGAACTTCCTTGTGGCGTAATGGAGGCAGGTGAATCGCCTGTTGAAGCGGCTAAACGGGAACTGCTTGAAGAAACGGGGTTTTCTGGTGGAGAATGGCAGGAGATAATGGCAATCTCGGCCAATCCAACCACGATGACAAACATTACACATTGTTTTCTAGCAACAGGGGTTGAAAAAACATTCGAACAGAACCTTGACTCAACAGAGGAACTTTCTGTTCATCTGCTGAGTCGTGAGGACGTCCGAAGTCTTGTAGGCAATGGCGGAATGATTCAATCCTTGATGATTGCTCCTCTCCTGAAGCATTTATCTGAACTGAAGTAAATCAAGAATGCAGGAGGCTTGGTGATTTCCGCTTTTGACTCTGCCATGCGTAGTCTAATTGTAGCCATTTATGAATTGGGCGTAGAGGAAATCATGGTAGTGGCTCACTTGCAAAGATATACGTGGGAACAGGGGAAAAGGTACGGGCAAACAGGGAGCGAGACGGCATGTAACAGGGAGAGATACGGCATCTTGCCAGATTCGGGCGCTCGCTCGCATGAATTGGGGCGGGCGCCCTTATATATTGGAGCGCCCGCCCTGATATGCTGGAGCGGTCGGTCGAACCCGAGTTTTATTCTGTAGTAGTGTCCTTTTAAGGGAAGTAGAGCCTGTGGCGACTTTCACGTACCTTCGTTGGGCAAGGATGAATCTCAAATTCTATTCCGTCTGTCTTACGTGGCATAATAGTTTCATTTTAGATTGCAAAGTTACTAAAAAATGAGGAAGAATCCAAATATTTTCGTAACTTTGCTTTTATGCTCATGCGGTTCCAAAGGCACAAATAGTTCACAGAGCAAGATAACAGCAGAAATGGCTTTCGATGGCGTGTTGTGGCCAGCACGTTGCGGATCATCTTCATGGCCAACTCGTGGGCTGTCATTTTGTAAGCAGGCACTTTTTTGATAACTATTAAAGATTGGGTAGGGGAAAACCCCACAATATTTTAGGGAAACCGACCTTTCAGAATAGGACTTTTCTCTTTCAGACCTCACCAAATCATCCTATCTTTGCACCGTGAACATTTGAAGCCCCTTGTTAAGGGGCAGGCGTAAGCCAGGGATTAATAACAATTAAAAGAATAGGAGACAAAGTTATGAAGAAGTTTAATAAGGTGATCGCAGCCATGATGATGGCCATCACATTTGCAATGCCGGCAATGGCAGGTAATAAGAATCACAACGGCAAGAAGGACAAGGTCGTTGCAGTGAATAATAAGAAGGTGTCGCACTTCGATAAGAAGGTGGATAAAAAGACCGCACACTTCGATGCTCACAAGCATGCTTATCGTCCAGACGTGAAGGCTTGCACTTTCAAGGTAAGCCGTCATGACTCTCATAAGAAGGTTGTAGCAAAGGCAGAGCACATGAAAGGCGTGATGAACACAAAGTGGAATCCACGTACCCGTGAGCTGACTATCATCTACGATGCCAAAGTAACATCAGCCCGTCATATCATGCACTTCATGGCATAGTTGCCATTCCATATAAAATCCAGAAGAAGCCCCGGCTTGCAAACGCAGGTCGGGGCTTTGATTAGTGTTTTGAAATTTTAGCTTACGAGACCTCAATGGCCTTGGTGACCTTCTCCTTCGGTTCGGTCTTCGGCATGGTGATGGTCAGGATGCCGTCCTCAACCTTGGCAGAAATCTGGTCTTTCACCACATCGTCTGGCAGCACGTAGTTCTGCTCGTAGTTAGAGTAGCTGAACTCGCGGCGCAGATAGTGATGGTGCTTGTCCTCATGCTTGTGTTCCTGTTTGTTCTCAATGGCGATGGTGAGGTTGCCCTCGTCATTGATGGCTACGCGGCAATATTCTTTCTTGATGCCTGGAGCTGCAAGTTCCATCGTGTAGGCCTTCTCACTCTCCTTGACATTGACTGCGGGTGCTGTACTGTTGGCACGAGGCATGAAATCAGTGTTAAAGAAATCATCAAACATTGTTGGGAACCAACCGTTGCTTTTCATTAATCCGTTCAACATAATCAATACCTCCTAATTATACTTTTAGTTTAACTTGTTTGTTCTTGATCGCCTCGGCTTGTTTGCTTCAGCTTTCACCAAGTATAATGCAAAGTACATGCCGACAGGTGGCTCAAGTGACAAAATGTCAATCGGAGAAGGTCATTATGGCACGGAATTTAAACTCGATTAAACTATGCTGACAATTTATTAAACTCAATTAAACTTTGGGGATTTTTTTATAGAATATATAAAGCTATTGCGGCACAGGCTTCGGCATCGGCCAGGGCATGATGATGATTCTGAAGGTCGTAACCACAGGCGGCTGCAACAGTGTGGAGCTGATGATTGGGCAGCGAATGACCGAACTGTCGGCGGGCTGCTGCGAGGGTATCGTAAAAGCGGTAGTCAGGATAGTCCATCTGATAGACCCTGAACACAGCCTTTAGACATCCTTCATCGAAGCGGGCATTGTGGGCTACAAAGGGGATGGTGGCTATCTGATAATGTATATCATCGATTGTCTGCAGGTCAGAGAAAAACACATCGGCAATCTTTTCTTCTAACTGTTGCCATACCTTCGAGAACACTGGCGCATCGTCAGTATCGCATTGGCTCAGCCCATGCACCCGCTGGCACCAATAATTGTAGTAGTTCGGCTCTGGCTGAATGAGACTATAGAAACTGTCAGCCACCTGACCATTACGCACCATGACCACTCCTATGGAGCAGACGCTTGACGACTCCTGATTGGCCGTCTCGAAGTCGATGGCAATGAAGTCCCTGATCATTTCTTCGTATATTTCGACTTGACTATCTCGTATGAGTTTTTCGTCAGTTCCTGTAGCAAGTCATCAGTGGCAGTCTTTGGATTGATGCCAATCCAGTGCTTGGGCGATTCGTTGTACGGATTGCCTATACACTCATATTGTGCCTTCAAGTCCTCGATGCGTTCTGGCTGGCATTTGAGCGTGATAACACTGTAGTTGTCACAATCAAAGAAAGAAAACATGTGGCCATGTACGTAGAATACCAATACGCCCGTAGCATATTTGAATGCAGTGAAAGGCAATTTTTCCTCCACGTCATCGCCCAGCGAAAGGCAGTACTTGCGATAGTCCTCGATATTGGGTTTCATCCGACCTTTCTCACACTCGGCAGAGCAAACAAGTTCGCTCTGCTCTCGTTTAATCGAAACGTTCATTGCTCACCTATGATGATTATCAGTTCTTTCATGATGCTTATTTTACTCGTATATCCCGTTTCGGTAATCCTGTAGGAACTGACTGCAGGTCTTGCCGGTGGCCTGCTTGAAGAAACGCATCAGGTGCGACGGCTCGGAGAAATAGAATGCGTAGGCTATCTCGCTGACGGACTTGTCGGTGAAAAGCAGTTCGTTCTTGATTTCCGCTAATAGTCGCTGTTTCAGCAGAAGGGTGGCCGACACGCCATATTGTGACTTAACACTCTGGCAGAGCGTGACGCGGCTAACGTTCAGCAGTGAGGCATATTCCTGCACACGCTGCAAGCGGCGGATGTTTGTCTCCATCAGTTCCATAAACTGGAGCGCGTAATTGTTCTTGGGCGCAGCGAAAGGCAGATGGTAGGCCTGTGCATAGCGCCGGTTCATGTCGGCCAGCAGATAATAAAGTACGCTGACGATGATGTGATAGCTGTCGCCCTCCGGCCTTTTCAATTCTGAGCGTATCTTGCGCAGCAGACGCAGGTACTCCTCATGCTCCTCCTCCGTACACATAAAATAAGGGGGAACATCGGTCTGCTGGCAATATTGCAGGCGATAGACGAAAAACTTGTCAGCGATGAACGTGCGCATAAAATCTTCCCGAAAAATCAGGAAATCGTAGTCGAGCCGCCCTTCGTCAATATGCCACTCCTGCTGCTGATGGGGCTTCACGATGAGCGTCATGCCGTCGCGCAGTTCTATCTTCCTGTAGTCTATCAGCACATAGCCGTTAGCACACCGGATGAAGAACACCTCGAAGAAGTCGGTCTTGAACACGGAGTATTCCGTCAGCACGCCAGGGCGGTCGCTACCGTGTTCGGTGTTGATGTAGAAATCCACTCCGCACTCCGTCTTGCTGAACGGCACTTCCACAAGCCGATGTATTTGTCTTGCCATAACTTTATTGTTTTTTCGGGTGCGAAGTTACGAAAAACGGTTGATTTATCAAAATGGCATAACTAATATATATAATGGTATAGGCAAGTTTAACAATTCACGCTACCTTTGCACCCATGAATCAAAACCAAGATAAGAAATGAAGATACAACAAATCAGAAACGCGACCATCATTGTCGAGTATGCAGGAGTGCGGTTTCTCGTTGACCCCATGCTGTGTGCCAAGGGCTCGTTCGGGCCTTTTCCGTTCTCTCACCATCAGGAGCAGCGCAACCCGCTCCACGACCTGCCGATGAGGGCCGAGCAGGTTATCAGCGGCATAGACTGTGTGCTGCTGACCCACCTGCATCTCGACCACATCGACGATGCAGCCTACGAGCTGTTGCCAAAGAGTCTGCACATCTTCGTGCAAGACGAGAAAGACTGCGGCATCGTGATGAGCCACGGTTTTACGGATGTGGAAATCATCGGCGACGACTCGCACTTCGGAGCCGTGCGCCTGTCGAAAGCCGAGAGCCATCACGGCCACTGGTGGATGCTCGGTATGGCAGGTCACACCTGCGGCTATGTGTTCCGGCATCCCGATGAGCCGACAACCTATCTTGCTGGCGACACCATCTGGTACAGTGGTGTGCGCCGGAACATCGACCGCTGGCATCCAGAGGTTATCATCGTCAATGCCGGCGGCAACCAGTTCCATCTGGGCGGCCATGTCATCATGCACATACCCGATGTGTTGAAAACGATGAAATACGCTCCCGCAGCCACATTCGTAGCTACCCATCTCGAAGGTGTCAACCACAACCACGTCACCCGTGCAGCCTTGCGCGATGCCGCCCGGAAGAGAGGGCTCGACGAGCGCATCCGTATTCCTGAGGATGGCGAAACAGTTATACTGAAATAGCAGTAAGACTATGATTATCAACGAGAAGAAGGTGCAGTCGGTGATGACTCGCTCGTCGCTGCCTGTGGGCGGTTATTCCGTCAATCCATACGTGGGCTGTACACATGCCTGCAAGTATTGCTACGCCTCGTTTATGAAGCGTTTCACTGGCCACACGGAGCCGTGGGGAACATTCCTCGACGTGAAGCAGTGGCCAGCCATCAAAGACCCGCACAAGTACGACGGCGAGCGTGTCGTCATCGG